>Ga0099850_1000725_pt1 | contig 15104 bp, 23 predicted proteins | sample CB_VirMetaG_5_FD_79182 | JGI IMG/M metagenome (GOLD analysis project Ga0099850, IMG submission 79182) | Freshwater to marine saline gradient viral communities from Chesapeake Bay - CB_1508_1D Viral MetaG | ecosystem: Environmental > Aquatic > Marine > Coastal | place: USA: Chesapeake Bay... | reverse complement strand
TGCCTGGACATGTGAGAGCGGCCATCAATTGGAACACACTCAAAAAAGTATACAATGACAAGTATTCCATGGACATCATCGATGGGCAGAAATGTATCGTGTGTAAACTCAAAGACAATCCCATGGGATATACATCAATTGCTTATCCCACAGATGAATTGAGAATACCACAATGGTTTAAAGAACTGCCATTTGCAGATGATGAAATGGAATCAACTCTTATCAACAAAAAATTAGACAATCTCATAGGTGTGCTGGATTGGGATCTTGGAAATTCTGAAGCGGAAAATACCTTTGATAAATTGTTCAGTTAGACTTGACTTTAGCTCTAAATAGCCTTATACTAAAACTTAGGAGATACACAGTATGAAAGACACACTACAAGATGTCGTCAAACACACACATTCACTCGGTTTCATTGATCTTGTGAAAGTTGTGGGCGATGACAAATCCACGACAATAGATGCCATGGCAGAAGATAGATCTGTTGTGGTCAAATCAGAACTCAAGACACCGGTCAAAGAATTCCAAGGAACATTTGGCATGCCTAATCTTGCGAAACTTGACATTTTATTAAAGTTGCCTGTCTACAAGGACAACGCAGAAATCACAGTCAACACACAAGAACGTAATGGTGAAACAGTGCCAGTAGGATTGCACTTTGAGAATGATTCAAAAGATTTTAAAAATGACTATCGCTTCATGAATGCAGAGATTGTCAACGAAAAATTAAAATCTGTGCAGTTCAGAGGAGTTAATTGGCATGTCACAATCAAACCAACCATGCCGGATGTGCAGAGATTAAACTTCCAAGCACAGGCCAATGCAGAAGAAAATGTGTTCACTGTGTCAACAGATGGTGACGCACTTAAATTTAAGTTTGGAGATGCTTCATCACACGCAGGTGAATTTACATTTGCCAAAGGCATCACAGGTAAGCTCACAAAGACATGGGCATGGCCTGTGGCACAAGTCACTCAAATTCTCAAGTTGATAGAATCCAATGAGTGTGAAATGTCATTTTCAGATGATGGTGCACTGCAAATAACACTTGATTCGGGTATGGCTTCTTATCAATACATACTACCTGCACAAAGCAAGTAAATGAACACAAATCTCACTGCTGAACAAAAAGACTATGCTGTGTTTCTTCCAGCAGTGAGTGGATTCTATGCCACATTCATTGGCAAACAGCAGTCCACAGAATATGTAGAAACTGCCAGAATCCCAAAAAATTTTACACACGGTGTTGAAAGTCTAAACTTTCTCAATCCTACACAAGGACAATTTCAATACAAATGGTGTCTATACTCGGCAGGTCATGCCGATTTGGACATCAATCGCGACTCTCCCAAAGAAGACATGTTTAGAAAACGTGATCGTTCCACATCTTGGTCACTGGGCGACTCAGGTGGATTCCAAATAGGTAAAGGTGTGTGGGAAGGTGACTGGAAAGATCCCACATGTCCAAAGGCACAAAAAAAGCGTGAATCTGTGTTGGCATGGATGGATGCCTACATGGACTATGGCATGATACTGGATATTCCTGCATGGGTGGCTCGTTCACCCAAAGGACAGCAAGCCACAGGCATCACCACATATGAAGAAGCCTGTCAGGCCACCAACATCAACAATGAATATTTTATGAAGCATCGTTCAGGTGCTTGTAAATTTTTAAATGTGTTGCAGGGAGAAAATCACACAGAAGCAGATGACTGGTATGACAGAATGAAAAAATTCTGTGATCCCAAGCAGTATCCGGACACACACTTCAATGGTTGGTCAATGGGTGGGCAAAACATGTGTGATATACATCTTGTGCTGAAGCGATTGGTGGCACTAAGATTTGACGGGTTGTTGGAAAAAGGTGTACACGATTTCATGCACTTTTTGGGCACATCAAAATTAGAATGGGCAACTCTGCTCACAGATATTCAGCGAGCAGTACGCAAACATCACAATCCAAATTTCACAGTGACATTTGACTGTGCTTCACCATTCCTTGCAACTGCCAACGGACAGGTATACTGTCAAGTCGAAACTGAGGATAGATCCAAATGGGTGTACAGAATGGTTCCGTCGATAGATGACAAAAAATTAGCCACAGATACAACTGCATTTGCTGAAGCATTTGTGAGGGAAGGCAAGCACGAATCGTTTTTAAATTCTCCTATCACCGACGGATTACAGGCCAAAGATGTGTGTATCTATGCGCCGGGCGATCTCAACAAAATTGGCAAAGAAGGCAAAACATCATGGGATTCATTTTCATATGCAATATTAATGGGACATAATGTTTGGATGCACATCAACGCAGTGCAGGAAGCCAACAGACAGTATGATAGTGGTAAAATACCAAACATGCTGATCAATGAATCATTTGATAGAATCATGTTCCGTGATATTGTGGAAGCAATATTTTCTACGGATGACAGATCCGTAGCAGATGCTATAATAGAAGAGTATTCCAAGTATTGGATGAGTATTATAGGAACCAGAGGAGCCACAGGCAAGAAAACAGTGAATGCGTCAACACAGTTCAACAACTTATTCGAGGAGGTATAAATGATGGAACCCAAAGAAAGCAAAAGTTCAAAACACTTTAAATTTTCCATGGCCAAGAGTGCCATTAGATTTGTGGGGTATCTGTGCATGGCATTATCCGGCATACAGTTTATTGTAATTGCAGGTTGGTTATTAATCATTGCAGAAATTTTAGGAATATTAGAGGAGGTGTAAATGTCAGACGAAAAAATAATCTATTTCAAACAGCAACTCAAGAAGTTAAAAAAACAAGTCAAGCAGATGGAAGCACAACGTGAGAAAACCAGATCTTGGAATCACAAAGCAGAACTGTTGGAAATGAAAAAACAAAAACTGTATTGGAAAGACTTATTGCACAGCATTGAAAACATGACTGACGAAGAAATTGATGATTATGTACAAGAACACACACTATCTACACCACTGTCAGAATATGAATGGATTGAGGAGATGACCAAAGATGAAACGTGATTATAAAGACGGCGTCAAATCAGATGTTGCATTTTTTATAGGTGCAGAAGTAGAACGAACACCCACAGAAGGTATGCAAACTCTGTTTGTGGTCGACTTGCAGAGAACTGCCACAGTGCTGAGACACGCAGAAAAAAACTCATGCAAACACATATACTTTGGTGCAAACCATTCTTATAAAGTGTTGGATGGACAAGAAGTTCAATCAATCGCATCACAACTCCAGTACTTCTTGGAAAGAGATTATCATGTAACCATAGACATGAATCCTGCCTACAAAGGATTCTCTGAAATCACAAAACTGTTGTCATATCCAAAGTTTACCATTGTGTATGGTGTCACAGTGGAAAATGTAAAAGATATTCAAGGCAATGTTGTGATCAAGATTGATGACCGAGACTTTAAAGCAACAAACCCAGGTGTGTGGTGTTGGTCAGTGAAAGACATGATGAAGAAAAAGAACTACACTGCTTGGGACGAATACGGAGACGATAAGACACTATGAAAACAATATGGGTAACATTTAAGAAGGAAGGCATCCACAAATATCCTGCGGCATTGGAAGACCCCAAGTTGGCAGATGTTTCATTTTTGGGATATCCCCACAGACACATGTTCCATTTCAAAGTGTGGATAGAAGTATTCCACGATGACAGGGACATTGAATTCATCCAATTCAAAAGATGGTTGGAATCGCTGTATCAAGGCACACTTGAACTGGACTACAAGTCATGTGAAATGATTGCTGATGAACTTGCTGATCAGATACAAACAAAATATCCTGGTAGACAGGTGAGAATAGAAGTTTCAGAAGATGGCGAAAACGGTTGTGACATCAACTATGAAGTTAAAAACAGTCAAGCACTAACAGATCAAGAATATCAAGAACTTGATAAATCAGTAGGAAACATATTCAACTAATGTCAAATCCAGATCCCTATAAGTTCAAACACACCATTGTGATCGATTCAGACAAGACCACTGATCGTGAAGGGTTTTATGCCACAGAAGGCGGTGCGCTCAACGGCAACTACACCGACTTTGAAGTGGGCATGATAATTGCTAACGATCTAGGTCATCAAGGATGGACATATGGCGAAGACTTTTACTTTGAAGATGCAGGCTGTTCTGAAGTGGTGTTCAGTGTGCGTGACAAAAAGATCGCCACATATCTTGCCACCAAGTATGACCAACCAGAAAATCCAGTTTTCGGAACGGAGTTCGGATGATATACATCGTTGACATTGAAGCAGTAGAAACTCGTTACACAGCAGAGTGGAAGAAACATCTGCCCAAACAGATCGAAACACACACAGGACACAAGGTCAAAACCATATCAGGTGGTGAGACTCCACAAGCAACTACACCAGGCGCTTTCCTAAACTTTGGTGGTACCAATGTGTACAAGTCCAAACAATTGGCACAGATTGCCACCATGTTTTGCGAAGGCAAGGTTCGAGACGGTGATTACTTCCTGTACACAGATGCTTGGAACCCCACAGTGATCCAGTTGAAGTACATGGCAGAACTGTTAGGAGTCAAAATTAAAATTGGTGGCATGTGGCACGCTGGTTCATATGATCCAGCAGATTTTTTGGGCAGGTTGATCGGTGATGCCAAATGGGTGAGACAGGCAGAAATCAGCATGTTCAACTGTTATGATCATAATTTTTTTGCAACAGATTTCCACATCAAATTGTGGAACAAGACATTCTTAAACATTGAATATGATAAAACCAATGTGGTGAGAACAGGTTGGCCCATGGAATACTTTGACCAAGAGTTGGAGTCATACAAAGGCATGACCAAAAAGAATCAAATCGTGTTCCCTCATCGTTTGGCGCCAGAGAAACAACCAGAAATATTCTATGATTTGAAGGAAGCACTGCCACAGTATGAATTCATTGTGTGTATGGAACGACAACTCAAAAAACACGAATATCACAACCTACTGGCAGAATCCAAATTGGTGTTTTCTGCTAATCTACAAGAAACACTGGGCATATCGGGATATGAAGGACTCATACTGGACTGTATGGTAATGGTGCCAGACAGACTGTCATACACAGAAATGTTCCTTGACACAATGAAATATCCAAGTGTCTGGACAGAAGACATGCAAAACTATCAACAAAACAAACAAAAAATTATGAACAGAATAGTAGACTTGATGGAAAATTATTCTAAGTACACTACAGAAATTCAAAGACAAAAGAAAAAATTACAGAAAGATTTTTTCCACGGATTTTACTTGTATGATGCGATAGCAGAAAGTATAATAAACTAATGGGAATTTCAGAAACAATCAAACAAAGAATAGAAGCATCAGGTGATAGATTTTGGGCAGGTGATAACATTTCACAACACATTCGAGAAGGTGAGCATCAACAACTCATAGATGAACTCACAGGCAAATTTGAATCTGTGTTAGATTCATTAATCATCGACAGAGAAACCGATCCCAATTCGCAGGACACAGGAAGAAGGCTTGCAAAAATGTATGTGAATGAATTGATGCGTGGCAGATACTTTCCCATGCCTAATGCCACTGCTTTTCCTAATCATGTAGATGATGGTTACGAAGGCATGTTGGTTGTGAGATCAGAATTGAAATCAGTTTGCTCACACCATCATCAACCTGTATCAGGAGTTGCTTATATTGGCATCATTGCGGCGGACACTCTGATCGGTTTGTCTAAATATACTCGTATTGCTCAATGGTGTGCGAGAAGAGGCACACTGCAGGAAGAATTGTGCAATGACATTGCCAGACAAATCATGAAGGCCACAGGATCTAAGAATGTAGGTGTGTATATTCAAGCCACACACGGATGTTGTGAGAACAGAGGTTTAATGGCACACTCATCACTCACTCAAACCACTGTGCTCAAAGGAGCATTTCAGGAAGATCCTGCGACCAAAAAAGAATTCATGGACAACATCAAACTGCAACAAGAGTTTGCTCCACGATGAGAATAGAATCAGACATCAAATTAGATTTCAAAGACGTCCTATTCAGACCCAAACGTTCACAACTGACATCACGCAAAAATGTTCAATTGGAAAGAGATTTTGAGTTTAAACACTCCACACAAAAGTGGCAGGGTGTCCCCATCATAGCGGCCAACATGGATGGTGTTGGCACATTCACAATGGCCAAAGCACTACAGAAACACAATCTACTCACAGCAATCAGAAAACATTACACAGTGGACGACTGGCATCAAGCAGTCAAGACAGGATTGAAACTAAAGAATGTAATGATCTGTACAGGTTCTGCCTATCAGTACAACCAAGAAGCACCAGATTATGATGTTATGAAAAAAGTTTTGTCAGCATATCCAGACATTCGTTGGATTTGCATCGATGTTGCCAATGGTTATCAGCAGAACTTTGTGGACTTTGTGAAAAGAGTGAGAGACGAATATCCAGACAAGATCATTGTGGCGGGCAATGTGATCACAGCAGAAATGGTTGAGGAATTGATCATTGACGGTGCTGACGTTGTCAAGTGTGGCATCGGACCTGGATCTGTGTGTACCACAAGATTGATGACTGGTGTGGGCATGCCTCAACTGTCAGGTGTGATAGAATGTGCTGATGCGGCTCATGGAGTTGGTGGACACATCATCGCTGATGGTGGTTGCACAGTGCCAGGCGACATTGCCAAAGCATTTGGCGGTGGTGCTGACTTTGTGATGTTGGGTGGTATGTTGGCGGGCACAGATGAATCTGAAGCCACTGTGCAGGACGGTAAGGTTACATTCTATGGTATGAGCTCAGACAAGGCCATGGAAACACACGGTGGAAGACATTCATATCGTGGTTCTGAAGGCAAAGTAGTATCTGTTCCCTACAAGGGTGCTGTAGAGGGCGTTATCACAGATTATTTGGGTGGTTTAAGGTCCACTTGCACATACATAGGAGCCAAAAGATTAAAGGATATTCCTAAATGCACAACATTTGTGCAGGTACACAATCAAGTGAACACGGTGTTTGGTGATGGCAGATAAAAAGTTCTACACCTGGAAACAGATCGAACAAATGTCACTATATCTGGCTGATTTGGTTGAAGATAAATTTTACACCCATATTATTGGAATTTCAAGAGGTGGTTGTATTCCAGCGACCATAATTTCACACAAACTTGATATTCCTATGATTCCTATAACTTTATCAACCAGAGACCATGCCAAAGAATGGGTGCCAGATTTTCCTGTTGGACATGGGGATGGCATTGGGTATATTGATAGATACAAATTCCTTGTGGTAGATGACATCAACGACACAGGCCACACATTTAAAAGAATTAGAGAAATCATGCACCACCGTGGTGCTGTCTATACAGATTATGCTGTTTTAATTGATAACGAACCATCCGAATTTGAGGTTACATATTGGGCAGAAAAGATTGATAAAACTAAAGATCCACGTTGGATAGTTTATCCGTGGGAAGTGTAGACATTTTCTAAATAGATGTTATAATAAACTGATGGATAAGAAATACTACTATTCTGAAATATTTTATTCGATCCAAGGTGAAGGACACTACACAGGTGTGCCCACTGCTTGGATAAGATTTTTCCTGTGCAATCTACAGTGCAATGGTTTTGGACAATTAAATCCAACAGATCCTACGTCATGGGAACTGCCATACGAAACATTTGATGTGTCCAACATCAAGAGAGTGGAAGACTTGCCTGTGTGGGACAAAGGCTGTGATTCATCATACACTTGGGCCAAGAAATACAAACACCTCATGGGACAGGCCACTCCAAAAGAGTTGGCAGACAAGGTGATTGATGTAATGCGTAATGATTCCAATCCAAATGGATTATTTGTGCATCCTGTGAGTGGACAACATCAACATCTGTGTATCACAGGAGGCGAACCCTTGATGCCACAATCACAAGATGCATTTGTTGGTGTGTATCAAGAATTAGAAAAAATCAACAACTTGCCTGCATCTATCACATTCGAGACCAACGGCACACAAAAACTCAAGGATTCATTCAAATGGTTTGTGGCAGAGAAACCCACAGAAATTTTCTTTTCTGTTTCTCCCAAACTGTGGACTGTGGCTGGCGAAAAGTCCGACAAGGCCATCCATCCAGAGTTGGTACAAGAATACTTTGAACTGTCCAACAAAGGCCAATTGAAATTTGTGATGGGCAATGATGATGCACAGTGGGAAGAAATGGAAACTGTGATTGCAAGATTCAGAGCACTGGGTATTGATTACCCTGTGTGGGTGATGCCTGTGGGTGCAAGGGAAGAAGAACAATCTGCCACAGCAGGAGATGTTGCCAGAAGAGCATTTCAACAAGGATACAATGTGGCCGCTCGTGTGCATGTGCATCTATTCGGCAACTTGATAGGAACATAATGACAATAGAACCAATACAAGAAAAATTAGATGACAAAATCAAACGATTAAACTCTTCAAGGGTCTACAAAAAAGTAACTCCCAAAGGTGACATATCCTGGTATGTGAAATGGACATCTGTGTTCTTGATACTTTTCGCCACAGTGGCAAGAAGTGTTGGCACCATGCCACACATAGACATGTGGTTCGGATTGTTCGGCACAATGGGTTGGGCATATGTAGGATACCTTTGGCATGATAGGGCACTGTTGGTATTGAATGCCATATTGGTCACTGTGCTTGTTATGGGTTTGATGAACTACTACTATGGAGGCGTATGATCAAAGTCTTTTTTATAGCCAAGATTAAAAACCTCAATGAAGAATACACAGAAATGAGCAACAAATTAAGAAGTGCGGCACAGAGAATGCCAGGATTCATTGATATAGAATCATGGGACAAGGATGATGTGGAAGTCACTGTGAGCACTTGGCGTAGCAAAGAGGATGTAGAAAAATGGGCCAAACATCCACAACACATAGAAGCAAAGGAAAGATCAAATGAATGGTACGATTGGGTCAAAGGCATACACGTCGACAATGTCGAACCTTCTACCAGATTAGAGAAAATGGCCACTCTGGCGTATGATCCAATGACAGACTGATGGTAAAACCCTTATTAAAAGACGATAAATCACATGAAGTATGGGAATCATGGATGAAAAATCGTCTGTACCAAAAAATTATGCTGTTGACAATTATTGGTATCACAATTACAATAATAATATGATCGAAAAACTTAAAAATTTATTTGCAAAGAAAAGCACAAAGAAAGAATTGCAGTCCGAGAAAGAAATAGCAACCAAAAAGGGTGAACCATATGTCAAGGTGTTAGAAACAAAGGTAGACAAAGACAATCCCAAGTATGGATACTTTGAACTTGATTGGAACAAGCATTTCGTAGATAATCTCAAAAAGAACGGATTTTCCGGTAACACAGACGAAGAAGTTGTCGATCATTGGTTTTCGGTACTTTGCAGTACCATAGCAGAAGAGTCTACTCCTATCAAATCGGACAATCAAATAGTCAAAGAGGAAAAGAGAGAGGACGGCAAAACTGAAATCTCATAAGACATATCTTATCATCGATTCTGCCAACACATTCTTCAGAGCACGACACGTGGTCAGAGGTGATGATGTAGAAACAAAGTTAGGCTTGGCTCTGCACATCATGATGAACTCAGTGAAGAAATGCTGGGAGAGGTTCAAAGCGGATCATGTAGTTTTTTGTTTTGAGGGCAGATCATGGCGCAAGGATTTTTATCCTGCCTACAAGCAAAATCGGAAAGATACTCGTGATGCCATGACTCCCCAAGAACAAGAAGCGGATCTTTTGTTTTGGCAAACATTCGACGAGTTTAAAACATTTGTCACAGACAAAACCAATTGCACAGTGCTGAGGCATCAAGAACTTGAAGCAGATGATTTAATCGCTGGATGGACCCAATCTCATCCACATGACAAGCATGTAATAATTTCGTCAGACACAGACTTTTATCAATTGTTGAGCGAGAATGTTTCGCAGTACAATGGCATCACAGACATTTTTGCAAACACAGACGGATTCTTTGATGACAAAGATAATGTGGTGATAGACAAGAAAACCAAACAACCCAAACAGCCACCTAATCCAGAATGGCTATTATTCGAAAAGTGTATACGTGGAGATTCGTCGGACAATGTTTTTTCTGCTTTTCCTAAAGTTCGCACAAACAAACTAAAAGAAGCATTCGAAGACAGAAAAAATCAAGGATTTGTATGGAATAATTTGATGTTGAGCAGATGGGTTGATCACAACGGCAAAGAACGTATAGTAAAAGACGAATATTCCATAAACGAACAACTTATTGACTTGACCAAACAGCCAGATGAAGTTAAAATTAAAATAGCAGAAACCATAGCCAATGCAACAGAAAATGAAAAATCTGTGGGAAATGTTGGTGTGCATCTGTTAAAATTTTGTGCCAAGCACGATTTAGTGAGGATAAGAGATAATGTTAAGTTTTATGCAGAACCTTTCAACGCAAGAATCCATCAAGACCAAGCAATTACTGCCTGATCGTTTTTGGATCATCGAAAATAATGGAGTGAGAATCGGCACGATTCAACGCCAAGACGAGAACAACTTTGTGGTGACCGGCACAGACTCCACTATTGCTCAACTTTCAAAAGATCAAGTCAACGACCAATTCCATATTTTTGATCAAAAAGAAATTATCAAACCAACCAAAGAAATCAAAAAAGAAGTATACGGTTATCCGACCAAACATGTTCCTTACAATGCCGTGTTAGATGTTAAACACAAGATACCTTTATATTCTAAATCAGAAAATTCCTCTAACATGTATGCGGCAGGATACTATCTGGTGCATTTCCCCAAAGGCTGGGTCAAGGGGTTTTGTCCTAAAATGATAACCATTGCACACAATGAATTTAAAGGTCCATTCAAGACAGTGATGGAACAAAGACAGGCTTTTTCAAATGTCAACAAAAATTAACGAAACACTGCACATAAAAAATTTTATCGATCAAATCAACAAAGCAGATAATTCACGTCAAAAGACTGTGACTATTGACATAGAACATGCCAAAAGAGTAAGGAATGGACTTACCTCACTGCTACTGCTGTTGGCAGAAGTACAATCTAACAGGACTGCTTCTACAACCACAGATATAAGTATGGATGGAGGATCATTTAAATGAACATAGTATGGACCAAACCAGGTTGTCCTTTTTGCGATATGGCTAAAAATTTACTAAAACAAAAAGGAATGGAATACGAAGAAAGAAACATAGGCGAAGGCTGGACCCGTGAACAATTATTAGAAGCAGTGCCAAATGCAAAAACAGTTCCGCAAATATTTTTGAATGACAAATATATAGGCACATATGAGAATTTAAAATCTCATTTTTCTAACTTATAATATAAAGTGCAAATCATATGTCATTGTCAGATATTGACACAATAATAGAGGAACAACTGAATAATGCAGTTTATACAGCAAAGATTCTTGGATTAGATGTTATTCAAAAACAAAAAATTTTAGAATTAGGTTGCGGAATAGGTTTTTTAGGCAAAGTCTTGCAATCATATGGGCATCAAGTAATCTGCTGTGATGACATAGATTATAACGGATCTGCGATTAATTCAATTCCATACCAAAAACTTCTACACTATTTTAATTTTCATAGGTATCATTTTAGGTTCGAAATTCCAGATAATTTATTTCCACAAAAAAATTTGAAAATGTTTCAGCAGTTAAAAACTTATAACAACAATCAGCGTTACGATTTGATTCTTTTTCGAGCCAGTGATATGTGGCAACTTCCTGAAATAACTTGTAAAGACACTGAACTTTTTATTACATCATTGATAAAATTTCTGGAACAAAATGGCAAAATAATTATTGGCTATACTCCTTTTCAACCCGACACACAAGATACTAACTTTGAAAAAACAAAATCTTTTTTTTGGTTAGAAAAATGGAGGACGCACAAATATAGCCAAGCAATGGGATATTATACTTGGGAGATCCTTAAAACTAAAATACATACTAACACAAGAAACACTTAGATTGGTAGATTAAATATTAGGTGATCATAGAAAAAATAATTAACCAGCAATTAATCAGAGCTCGACAAACCATCCAACAGTTAGGACTGCACAACTCTCCGAACAAAAAAAATATCATCGAATTAGGTTGCGGAATTGGCTGTTTAAGCAGGACACTTGCCTATTATGGTCATTCAGTGACATCGTTCGATGACTTTAGTTATGAGACTACAGAATTTGGTGTGAGATATGATAAGATTTTAGACTATTTCGATCATGATCGATATCATTTTAAATATGCAACGCCACACATTCAATACGTCGAAGATTATAACACACAAATGTTCGATTTTATGCGAGCACAAACAAACAACAGGAAGGCTGATCTAATACTCTGGCAGGATTGTGAATTGTGGGATAATCCTGATATGGGTTTCGAAGAAACCTTATTCTTGATAAAAAATTTGCTACAATTTTTGACTAATGGTGGCAAAATTATATTAGGATACACGCCAAGAAAAAAATCACATGATATTGTAAATTTTGAATCAACTAAATCATATCAATGGTTGAATAAATGGAGAGATACCGATCTCAAACAAATGGGTGATTATGTGTGGGAAATAGTCAATGGTGAAAAACATTCTAATCAATCTAACTGGTCCAGGTGGCTACATGGCGATCGGTTCCGAGCTTACAAACCTAATAGTTTAAACAAACATTTTTTTGCGAGGGCAGACGAAACGACCAGATATTTAGGGATAGGCAAAACAAAAACCTATCCCAAAAACATTTTAGAAATAGGATGTGGTTTAGGTCATCTTTCAAAATTTTTGTCACAATATCACAAAGTATACAGCGTGGACGATTTAAATTTTCATGATTTTGATAGAAATTATCAAAGATATTTAAAAGATGTAAATTGGCCAAGAAAACATTTTTATTTTAGATTACCCAACAAAAAATTTTCAAAACAAAATTTCCAAATGTTTAAAACTATAGAATCTTTTGGAACCAAGTTTGACTACATTCTTTGGCAAAATTCTGACTTATTGGATCAACCAAAATTGACTCTACTGTGTTTGCGTTCATTGTTTGAAAATCTCACACAATATCTTGAACCAAAACATGGTAGATTTATCATAGGTTTTGATTGCCACATAGAGCAAAACTATAAAAGATTTAGATTCTATGATTTTTTAAAACAATGGCAGATAAAATCTCCCAGCCCCATGGGGAATCTGACACTTAGTATTAAAAAGCAATCATATTAATACATATATCAAGATAAATACTCATATAATATGAGTAGACCAAAACCCAAAGTTTTACTGCAATACAGTAACAAAAAGAACTATAAATCCGAAGAAATCTTGGAAGCAACTGCCATATGGGCTGTTTTCTATCAAGGCAAACCAATCAATCTAAAATCATCATCGCTCATATCCAATTATCCCGGTCCAAAGTACAAAAAAGTTTCGTTTTCTAATCCGGGACATGCCCATAATCTTGCTCAAAAACTAAACGAGATGTTCAAAACCAAAGAATTTGAAGTATTTGCGTTGACCACTGGAGACAAGATTAAAGATGAAATTAACTAAATCTAAACTTGCGGAGCTGATCAAAGCACAATGTGATTTGCAAGTGACATCCGAGGCCATTAAAAAAATGATGTTTAAATCTTTCGTCAAGGATGATGCTCATTTTCAGATCACATACAAAGGTTTTCAGTTGCTGAAATATGCCAAATTTAAAACATACAAAATAAGACTGAACAAAGTGATCACAATGAAAGCCATGCTTAACCTGGATAGGATGTGTCCAAGTCCTTATTATCTGCCCAAGAACAAGAAATACATATATTTGTTTGCGGAAAAACCCGCAGTGGTGTTGCAGATGTTGGATGGAGATATAGACAACTTCCAGATGTGATGGAAATATTCAAAGAAATAACAAAGCGACCATGGCCGCATGTCATAGTTAGAGATTGCCTGCCTGCAGATGATATCGTGTTCTGCAACCAATTGGTAAAAAATATAAACATAGAAAAATTACCCGAAGATGACAAGCAAGGTGACATCATCACCAAAACTTTAACCAAAGAGGATCTCGAAGGCACAAGCCTAAAACAAATTTTCAACAATGAATTCCATGAGAAAGTCCTAAAACATTGGTCTGTGCAACATCAACAAGGTTTCTCCTACAATGTGGTGTTAGATTACTGTGGACCGGATGGGTCCAACGGATGGCACACCGATATTGGAAACTCTCATGATGCCTGCGATATAATCACCCTGCAATGGTACATTGACCAACCACACAAGAACAGGACATTGATGTTGAAATCTCCGCAGGGAGAAACAGATTCAAAATGCATGACCAACGATTTCATCATGTTCAAGTCCGCTCCAAACACACAACACATGTTCATGCACGGAGTTGGACACAGGCTCAGCATCAGGCTTAGGATCAAGACCAAACTGATAGGTCCTGATATCTTGCACTGCCCTGATCAATCTGACCCCATTGGTGTGATTATAGACTGCAAGGACATGGAATCAAAATCATCTGTTGAGTCCCTCGAGCATAACTTAGGTAACTTCACCAAGATAAATTTAGAGCATTACGATTGGCACAACATCTGCTTGATCGATTCTCACATTCAGTTCCAAGAAGCAGTGGATAATCTAAGAAGCAATGGATGTAAAAAAATAGTGGTATTGTTTGCTGGTGCGATAGTAAGTTCGCAAACCAAGGAATTGATCTCAGCATTAGATGGTTGGCATGCTCACAAGCATGATTATCGAGTGTTCAGGAAGTACATAGTTTTTCCTGCGGACACAGATCTCAAGATACAACAGCAATCATTGTATGGTGGAAATATCATAGACATGGTGGAGAATAAACACAATCACGAATTGGGCATATTTTACGTCCATCCCGAAAATGACACCAACATCTTTTTGAAGAATGTGCAGAGATTCTTTATGCCTCAAATAACCAACGACCAACAAGATTTCGTAGAAATTAGTAATTTTATCCAAAAATTCTGGTAAAAAAGCCTTATTTTCCAAGCATTTTGGTTTGGTTGACATTCTATCGTAAGAAGTTA
>Ga0099850_1000722_pt1 | contig 15121 bp, 17 predicted proteins | sample CB_VirMetaG_5_FD_79182 | JGI IMG/M metagenome (GOLD analysis project Ga0099850, IMG submission 79182) | Freshwater to marine saline gradient viral communities from Chesapeake Bay - CB_1508_1D Viral MetaG | ecosystem: Environmental > Aquatic > Marine > Coastal | place: USA: Chesapeake Bay... | reverse complement strand
GACATCGTCGAGGCTGCTTCCTCTTCTTTAGAAATTAATTCGGCTAATCTTAGTATTTGATCATTTGATTTAGACATTCTCTCAAGATACTTTGTCATAATAGTTCCAAATTGCTGATGATTGTTAAGATTGCCTTGAATTTGTAAAAGTAAGTCATCTACAAGAATCGAAGCAGAAGCTCTGTCTTCTAAAGCATTTCTATACGCTTCTTTCCATAGAAGTTTTTTCTTGTCTTTGGTATTTTCAAGTTCATCTAAGAGATCTGCAAAATCTTTAATCTTTTCTTCTGTCGTCTTTTCTTGTTTTTTCATTAATCATCCGAATAGCAAAAAGTGATCATCTGTTTTAACTATTTCTCTATAATACTTTCTGATCTTAGAAAGTGCAGAACTTAGTTGTTTCGGGTTGAGACCTGATATTTCTCTCAAATAAACAAAAACAGCACGCTTGTTTAAGAATTCAACTTCTTCCACATTTTTAAACAGAGTTATTACAGCGTTTATACAAAGTTTTTCATTTTCGTTAAGAGGCTTTGATTTTATCTTAACTAACATATCTTTCAATATTTCTTTGTCTTCTTCTCTAATAAAGATATCATCTTGAGAAGGTAAGATCTCATGCGATTCGACAACATCTTTTTCAAAAGCACTTAAGCTTTGTAGATCATCGATAGAAACATTTCTAATTTTTTGCTTCTGAGTCTTTTTGGCACCTGCGAGAAGATGATTTTTAGCACAAGCATTGAAGTAAGAAAATGCTTTGCTCCCCTGAGACGCATCAAATTTATAAATTGTCTCATAAAGGAATGAGACACAGTCAGACTTTAAAATATAAAAATGATCTTTATCTCGGCTAAATCCGTAGATATATATTAAATTTTCTGATAGTTTCTCAAAAGCACCCTTTATCTGAGATTCGTAAATCTCATGTTTTTCCTCTTCACAATCAGTAGATTGATATTCAACAATTGCATCGTGAACATCAATTCCAAAGTAAGGTTTAGATTTCTTGGGTTTCTGTATTACCTTCTTCTTCAAGTTCAATTTTTCTCCCGTAGCTTTCTGTTAGTTTATTTGCGACAACAACCAGCGATTCCCTTGATACTCTAATGTCACTAATAACTCTTCTTACTTCCATAGAGTCAAAAAACACAGGAATTTCTAAAATCTCTGACATTGATTTAAATCTTTCATCTAAAATATCAAGACACTCTTCAATGGTGTTCTCTAAATTTATCAATATCATAGAAAACCTAAAAAGTTTATATAGCGAGAAAGACAAGGCAGCCGTGAGGATGATTACGCAAAATGTAAGTATTTCAATCATGCCCATTGTTAAATACATTCCTTTAAAATTTTATCATATTTTTTACAAACTTTATCTTTTGAAAACAATCTATTGATATTTTTCTTTAGAATTCTTGAATTTTCTTCGTGTGTTTTGTAATTTTTTCTTAAATCATTAATACAACTTATAAATGATTCTCTGCTGGGGTTTGCCCATCTTGATCCTTTGACAAAAATTCTATTATCTATTCTGCTATCTGTTATTGTTTCAAGTTCGTAATCAACTTTTAAAAATGAATCTTGCAAGAAATCTAAATGTCCTGACCAACCAGTTGCTATAACTGGCACTCCTGCTGCAGCTGCTTCTATCAAAGGAAGACCATATCCTTCACCCCTGGTTGCCGTAATGTATCCTTTGACGCTATAGAGCCTGAAGAGAGCTGCTACTTCTTGTTTTGTCATGTTTCCGTGAATGAGGTGAATTTTAGGAAAATCAGATGTTCTAAAGTTATTAGCAATTTGAGAAATTACTAATTTTGACATCTCTCTATCCTTCACTGACCCTTTTCCTAAACAAGTTTTAACTATGATTCCTGTGTCTTCTTGTCCATCTAATGCTTCGATTGCCCATCTTATAGTATTTACAAGATTTTTTCTATCAGAATTAGAATCAGCAGAAGTAAGTGTGCCTATTGTTAGAAGATTAAATTTAGTGTCAAATCTATATCTGTCGTCAAAAATCTGTTTTAGTTCATTATCGCTGACGTTTAAGCAAGTGTTAAACCACTCGGGAATCACATGAACTTTATTGTCAAAAACAGATCCAAAAGTATTTCTGATAACTTGCTTAGTAAATTCTGATGGCACTACTATCTTGTCCATACTCATCATTTTTTCAAACCAACCCGGATTACATCTATCCGTCTCCACAAGAGCAGTTACACCGACATTGAATCGCCCAAGACTTTCATCCCACTCATCAGGAAGTTGAACTTGAAATGTAATATCAAATGTATTGCCTTCAATATGCTTGGCTCTCTCCATTATTTTTCCAAATATGCCTCCTTCAGCATTTGGATTAATTATCCATGGAGTTGCTCCCCATTGAAGAGTTTGAACAAATACATTTAGATCTTTATTAGTTAGCAACCATTCAAAAATTTGTCTAGAATGAACGCCGTATCCACTGTTGGTCAGCAGCGGTGCTCTTAAAAGTACGCTTTTCATTTATTCCTCAAAAAGTAAACTTTTCCCAAGATTTATATGACTTAAACTCTCTAATTGCATCTAACATACTTTGATGCCATAGGTTAACTGTTTTCTGATGGGAAAATTCTTCGCTTGCGTATTGATGAACTTTTGTTTTCAACGCTAATCTTTCTTCATCATTTAAATCATATATCTTTCTAATTCCATCTGCGATATCTTCATTACTTGCGTAATCTTCATATATGTAAGGAACTCCTTGACTTCCGACAAGTGTTCTTAGTGCAATTGGAACAGCGACACCGTTATGTGATCCGTCTCGATAATCAATAACTTGCCTTGTTAGACCACCGGTCGTCGCAGCAACAATAGGAGTACCTGCCATCATAGACTCGAGAGTAGAAAGTCCGAAACCTTCAGCATATGAAAGCGTGAAACAAACATCAGATATGTTGTAAATGACATTCATCTTATCAAAATCTATTCTTTCTCGAGAAAAAAATACATTGTTCTCTAAACCAAAAGCTTTTGAAGTTTCAAATAAGTTAGGACCTTCATTATCAGTAGGTTCGGTGTGCATTATAAGCGTTGCTTTTCTGTGCCCATAATCCCTCTCTAAACTATCAAGAAAAATTTTCCAAGACAAAAGTGCATCATTGGGTCTTTTTCTTTTAGCATTTCTATTTACCCAAAGTGCAACAAAATGATCTTGACGATCATCACCTAAAAGTGATTTTTTATTGTGAGAGATTAGATCTAATGGAAGTGGTCTGAATATATTATCAGGAAGTGAGTGCGGAATAAAGAAAGTCTTGTCACCGTGTTCGCTTTCTTCTTTAAGCATTGTATAGGTCAGGTAAGAGTGACAATTAATCTTATCTGTAGCTTTGTAATAAAGGTCATTAAACTTAGGATAAGGATAATTGTCCCAAACATGCCACCACACGATTGGACACATCTGATGAACTTCATCTTCAATCTCAAAGAGCCACGTAAAGAATCTTGGATCAGTAAAGATAAAAAGAAGATCAGGTTTTTCAGTTGCTAATGTAACTCTAATAAGGTCTGGATTTCCAAAACCATCGATAGGTTTTATGATAAAATCTTCATTAACTTGAATAGTATCATAATTTGTATGTTTGATGGCAGCACCAAACTGTCTAAATGACCAACAACCTTTCTCCAAGAGCCCATTAATCAAGTGTCTTGTTTGAGTTCCGACACCGCTTGTTGATAGTGCATGATCAGAAAGTACTAAAACTTTATACTTTTTCTTATTCATTAAAACCTCTTCAATCTCAATTATATCAAAAAAAGTATAAAGTTAAATCATTTACAATGCTCTGTATTGTGATAAGGACAGTACTTACATGATTCTCTATTTTTTAGATAAAGTTTTCTATTGACGCCTGCAATCATACTGTTAAGTACCTTAACGCCCTTTGCAAGGGTTTTAGGACCTGCAGATACTTTGACAAGCTGGCAAACTTTTCCTTTTTTGGCACCTCTTCCCAGAGTTACAAAGGCGCATCTAATTTGATTATGAGGAATATCATGTTTTTGTGCCCAGTAATATTTGTAGAGAACAAGCTGAAGTTGCATCAAAAAATCTTGTTTCTTTTCACTTCTCCAACCGCCCTTGCCGGCTGTCTTCCAGTCGATAATCCAGTATTCATGACCCGAACCTCTTTTTTTAGGGACTTTAATTACACCGTCGATAAAGCCTTTAAAAGAAATGCTTTTGCCAGCAATAGGTTCATATAGCTCTTCTTCAGCTTTATGAATCTGCCAGCCGGGAAACTCTTTATCTAAAAAAGGAACAACTTCGTCCCACATATTTTCAGCCCATTGGCACCATTCATCAAGAGGCGCATAAGACTTCTTATACCAGTCAGGTTGTCTTGCGATCCACTCAGGATTGTCAAAATCATATTTCTTCCAAGCTTCCCTTATGTTTGTTAATAACTTTTCTCTTGGAAGTTCTTTTCCTTCTATGATATTTTCACAACCTTCGTGAACTGCTGTTCCAAAGTCTAAGAAAGGACTGGGTTCTGAGTTTTCTATTTTGTCAATATAGAGCAACTTGTGTCGGTATGGACACTCTTTCCAGTTTTTTACTTCAGAAAAGGAAACGTGTGGCTTACCTGTGGGAAAATCTTGATTCATTATAAACTCCTATGAAAGAGTTTAACACATAAAATTAAATTTTACAATTAATCTTCTGATATTGCTCTGCCTTTCATTGATTCCCAGTCTCTATTTTTTCTTACTTGATTATTCTTTTCTCTGGACGCTTTAAGCAATGTGGGTACTATGTCGTTTTGACTCATTAAATATATCATTGCGTCCAGGTCTTTTGGAAAGCAATGTCCACCATAACCGAAGTCGCCGTCGGGACCTGGGACAGCGAGGTGGCTTTTTCCTATTCTCTTGTCAAACAGAGCGTACTCAGTTACCTTGTCATAGTCAATTCCTAACTCATTGCAAATTTGATACATTTCATTAGCAAATGATACTTTGACTGATAGGAAATTGTTAATAAAATACTTTACCATCTCGGCAGTCTGATATCCTGTCTTGATAATGGGAATGTGCGGGAACGCTCTTCTAAACATAGTTTTAACTTGTGTTGTATAAGGCCGTGGTCCTCCCAAAATAATTCTTGTCTGATTCTTAAAATCTTCTATTGAATTAGCTTCGGTAAGAAATTCTGGACTAAAAATAATATTAAGACTTTCAAAATCTTCATTGAGCTTTTGACAAGTACCTGGAGGAACTGTTGACTTTATAACAACGATTGGATTCTTGTTGTGAACTGTAGCTATTGTGTTTAAGGTTGTAAGGGAACTTCTCACAATGCTTAAATCACACTCTCCTGATTTTTTCATTGGAGTTGGTAGACACTGAAATATTATTTTACAATTCTGAACAATGCCCGTTGGTGTTGCTAACATTTCTTCTGGGCATAAATCTTCTTTAAGGTCGTATATAGAAACTGAATAGAAGTTTTTAAGCCCCTCTCTAATTGCTGTACCTACAAAACCTTGTCCAATTATTCCTATACTTTTCATTACTTTTCCTGAACTTTAGAGTAAATTTCTTCTATTATCTTCATTGAGTTTACTGTATTTTCAATTTTAAATAGTTCTAAATTACTGTATACGCCTGCATGATTTGGACAAGATCCTAAATAAGATCCGTAATTATTGGGAGGAATATAAGTAGTATTTTCATAGTTCTTCATAATGTTTTCAAATTGTTTTTTAGCTCCGTTACTAAGAAAGTTATAACTTTCGATAATATTAAGAGCTTTTCCTCCTAGTTTTATAAAACCATTTGATCCTAAAATACTAATCGAACACTCTAGATTATGTGGTTCAGCACTAATTGTTACTTCGAGCGTGCCGCCAAAGTCTCCATAGTCTAAAATTGCGTAGACTGTGTCTTCAATGTCTGCATGGATATGTTTTGTATTATATGACTTTGCACTAACAATATTGGGTAAACCAACTAAATATTGAAGTACATCTATATAGTGAATGCCTACTTCGTGAAGTGTTCCACCTCCTATTTCAGGTATTGCTCTCCAGCCAGTAAAATATTCTACAGGTCTTTGCCAGCGCTGAACTAGACTGGCGCTTCTTATTTTGCCTAAAAGATTTTTTTCTAGACACTCTTTAAGTACAGATACAGAATTATTAAGCCTTACTTGAAGCACCCCGTATGCATTTACATTTTTCTTTTTTGCTTTTTCAATAACTTCATGCAGGTGTTCAGTTTTTAGTGTAACAGGTTTTTCTACTAGAAAATCTTTTCCATTTTTTATGCATAAAATAGCTTGTTCGTAATGACATGCATTAGGTGTAGCTAAAACATAAAAATCTGCATTACTCTCTTTTAGACATGTTTCTATGTCGTAGTACTTTTTACATCCGTATTTTTTAGACATATTGTCTGCTACAATTTGCTGAGAATCACAAACTGCTACTAGATCAAATTCTTTATTAAACTGTATTGACTCATAGTGTCTGTTAAATATTGCTCCACAACCTATTATTGCAACTTTTCTATTTTTCATTTTTATCCTTCAGTAGTTTTCTATCGGTGTTTCTTCATACCACCAGTAAGGGTGTGTCAGAACATAAAGTTTCTGTACATTTTGTTGAATATTTTCATAAAAAGAACCATCTCTCCATCGACAGCTACTGTCAGAAATATATTTCGTCTTTTTAAGAATGTCTTGGTCGTAAGCTTGATTATATTTTTTTAATCCTTCTATAAAAAAGCTTTTTGTTCTTGTTGGTTCATGAGGGCATATAGAGACAATGTCTTCTTCTAAATAGTGCTCCATTAAAGCTACTTCAGCATCTATGCTTTCAAGAATGTCTTTTTTGTTTAAAATAAAAAAGTCTGATTCATAATGTAAACCTATTTCGTGACCCATTTTAGATATTTTTTTTACTTTTCTTATGTTTTCTAAAGTAAAAAAGTTGTACCCTTTTGAATGAAGTCTAAAAAAATATGTAGATTTAACATTGTATTTGTTTTCTATTTCTGACATCTTTAATGCGACATCTATCTGTGTATCTACATCATGTCTTTTAACTATAATCTTGCTAAGATTTTCTTTATTGTAGAAATCTCTAATTGTAGAAAAAGTATATCCTTTTTTAATAGACTCAAAAATACACCTTTCGTAATTTTTTAATGTAAAATCATCTTCTTGGTTTTGCATGATCCCACTATGAGTATTAAGTCTATTATACTTATGTTTTCTTCTTTTATCTTTGTAAGATCTTCAAAGTTGTATTTTAAATAATTTAAATCAATGCCTTCACTTAAAAAGTCTGTTTCATTCTGATATGATGAAGCTCCTTGACCCGATATGTATGTTTTGCCATTCAGGGCTTTTACTATTTCAATTACCCTTTTTTGCTTTTTTTCTTCTTTTTCTATTAATATGCTAGAAGACTTTACAAAATTAACATTTTTTATTTCTAATTCTTTGCAAACACATTTAATAAGTTGTATGTTCATATCTACAAGATTTATTTCTTCGTTTTTTTCTTGATTTTCGTATATTTGCAGTATGTTATCTAAAAATTGTTTTTCTTTAGACTTACCATGTCTTATAGCAAAATGCTTTTTGTGTTTTTTAATAAAATCTTTTTGTATAATGACATCTTTTAATATCTTATTATAAGAATCTTTCTTTAGAGGGCACGTTAGCCAAAAAGTATCTTCTAATTTTTTGGTGCGAGAAAACTTATTTCTATTAAAAAAAGAATTTTTTGAACACTCTACATCATCTAAAAAAACAAATGTGTCTGATTCTTTTATTTTCTTAAAATAACCTATCCACGGCATAAAATTAGGTTGATGTATTCCTACTTTCATTTTTTTATTTTATTCTTGATTGATTCTGCAACAGATTCTGCTATTGGGCATTTTCCTGTAATACCTTTTTCAATGTATACAGGTTGATTGTAAACAACGTCCGGGTAATGTCCTTGATCAGGACCTCTTAATCCTAATTCAGCTTTTATTCCTCTCATATGAAGTTTCATTTGCTCATATGCCATCAGACACAAGGGTTCTGCTAACCTGAAATTAAATCCAATGTGTACATGATTGTACCTTCCATCTTGTCCTTGATTGCAAATAGATCTTATTTTTTTACTATCGAGCTTAGATCCTTTTGGTATGCAAATCATTCCGCCTTCAAAAGTAGATATATTTTTAGTTTTATAAAAAGAAAAAGTACCGACATCTGACATCATTCCGGCATATTTTCCGCAATGACAAGTTGCACCGAATGCTTGCGCTGTATCTTCTATTACAACTAAGTTATGCTTTTTTGCAATGTCATTAATTGCTTCCATTTCACATACTCTACCGTATAAATGAACAGGTATAATAGCTCTTGTTTTAGTCGTAATAGCAGCTTCTATCTTGCTAGGATCGATGAGGTAAGTTTCTGGATCTATATCTACAAAAACCGGTTTTCCTCCGGCAATAACAATAGCATTAGAAGTAGCTATAAAAGTAAAAGGGGTTGTAATTACTTCGTCGCCTGGCTGTAAATCCATTGACCACAGAGGTGCAATCAAAGCTGACGTGCCATTATTAACTGCTATGCAGTCTTCTAAGTCAAACCTTTCGATTACGTACTTTTCAAATATATCTCTTACAATAGCGGGCATTCACTCTCCTATCTTTTCTAAGTATTTTTTAAAATGTATCATTAGGTCTTTTTCTATTTCTGGCGGAACAGATCTATGATAATTTTTACCACTGGAAAGAAAAGAAAGTTCTTTTACAAAATCTTCTTCTTGTATTTTTTTAAGTGCATCTATCATCATTGTTTGTTCTTTACTTTGAAGTCTTAAGTGTATATCTAGCAGTGTATCATCTTTATACACTTTTATTTCTTGACACTCAATAAGTCTGCCTCTATCAATTTTACTATCTATAAAGTGACTAGTTACACCTTGTTTTAGACCCTTAATTATAGCCCACTTAAGATTATCTAGTCCCCTGTTTTCAGGTAAAATTCCTGGGTGCATATTGATTATGCCCACGTTAAAAGCATTCACAATATTTTCTTTTAGAATTCTTGCACCTAGTATTATGCCCACATCTAGATTCATGTCTTTTATAATTTTTTCACATTCCAAACTATTGTGCTTAATAACAATATTTTTTATTTTAAAATATTCACATAAGACTTTTGTATCGTAACTATGAAGGTCTTTTGGTCCTATTCTAATTTTTGATTTATAAAATTTTAACTCGACAGGATCAGCACAAAAAACTATATCTGGTTTAAAACCAGACATGCAAAGATTAATTATACCTGCTTGAGTCTTACTATGGGGCCAGTTATATGCAAAAACGCCTATCTTGTATTTGTTAGACAATAGTATTACTCCTCAAGTTTAATCTTATTTAGCAATATTAGTTTTTATAAAAGCTAAATATCATTTAGTATAACTTTGGCTTCTTCCAGCGAAATTTTGTAATCAATAATTACTTTTTCATTGTTCTTTTTGTAATAAAAAGCGCCAGGCCAAGGTTTTGTTAGTGCTCTAACAAGATTGTATACTTGCAAAGGAGACATATCAGACTTAATTTGACCGTCTTCAGGTGTTCTTTTTAGACATGAGAATTCAGATCCGTTAAGTTTTTGGTTTTTAAAAATTAATTCTTTTTTATTAATTTTCTCAAACAACTCTAGCAATATGTGACAAGAAGAATCTATTCCTTTTCTAAGAACATCAATTGCTTCATCTTCTAAATCTATTGAAAATTCTTTTTGCAATACAATTCTTCCGCCATCAATTTTGTTAGTTAGTTCATGGAGAGTAACACCTGATTTGACTTCTCCGTTTATTATTTGCCAATTTAAAGCATGAGAACCTGAATAGTTTGGTAGCAAAGATCCGTGAAAATTTAAAGATGCAATTTTTGATGTATTGATAATTTCTTTCTGAATTATTCTATTATAGTAAAAACTAAGAATAAGATCAGGATTGTAACTTTTTATATTTTTTACAAAATCTTCATATTCTTTATGTTTTTTTCTTAAGTGGCAATCAGGAAATATTATTTCGACACTTGAAAAAAGTTTTTCACATCTTTTGATAAACGGGTCGTAGTTTTTGTTTCTTTTTGTGAAGAGAAGTAGTTTCATATTTCTCCCAGTTGAAAACATTTTTCTTTTAAAACATTACAAAACTTGTAAAAGTCTTGATTACCCCAATTGTGACTATTAAAAAAATTTTCTGTTTCAATCATTTTTAAACATTTTTCAATCTTAATATTTATATCATTTTTAATTTCTTGATTATAGACAATACATGTTTCTTTATAATAATCAGGAATCGTCACAGGTTTATTACATAGTGTTAAGCACTTGGCACCAATACTCTCACCTAATGTTCTTGGATAACCCTTGGGTTGACCAAAAATTCTCATATCCATTGAAATGATAGAAAGTTTTGACAAAGCTTTGATTTCTAATGCAAGGTACCTATTAACGTTGCCTATTAGATAGTATTTGATTTTTTTTAAATCACATACTTCTCTAATCTTTCTTACATATTCTTTGTCTCTTTCAGGTCCCATTATTACTACTTCATATTTTTTTATAATATTTGGGTCAAGTGCTTCAAATAAAGAAAGCTGATTTTTAACATTCCATAATGTTCCGCTAACTACTATTAAATTTTCTTTATTTGTATTTTTAATTATTTTATCACAATCTTTTACATAAAAAGGATCAGGTGGTGGACAGCAGTCTTCTTCTTCAAAATAATAATCAGCATATTTATAGTTTGGTTTATAAGACATTGTCTTGATGTTTATTTTATATTTTGACTTCTCTACAATTTTTTTATCTTGTTTTCTTCTCATCATGTTTATTAAACACGAAGATCTTGCAATGATTAAGTCATATTTTTCTAAAAATTGAGATTTTTTTATAGTTCCGTCGCTTAAAACTTCAAAATTGTATGCGTTAACCCCACCCTTATCATATGACATGTGTATTTTAGCATTTGGATAAGTACTTTTTAAAAACATAGGAAAACCTAAGCCTTCAAATTCGTAAACAAAAGGAGAGAAATGAGCACATAAAATTGAGCATTTTTTGTCAAAATCAGGGATGCAATTTTTATTTATTTCTTCAAAGAATTTTTCTTCTTTAAATTTATCAGATTCTAATCTGTATAATAAAGGTTGCTTTGGCAGACTTCTTATGTCAGCATTACCTTCCCATTTTTTTAAATTATATTTTTCTAAAAAATCACTAAGGTCTTTATTTGTTCTATTCAATGTTAAACCTCGAAACTATAACGTCTTCATCTGTGTTCAATATTTCATTAGCAAAGTTTTTAAAAAACTCAACAGGAGAAGGGCCTAGCCAGTCATTATTAAATATTTCAAATTCAATATTGTCTTCCCAGGTTAAAAAAACTTCTTCAATAGCGGTTTGTGATAACTCACCTAATCGATCAAATATAATATTTTCTACAATGTTTACTTTAGGGAAAAACTTAAGTTTTTTATCTTTGATAGTAATAATCCAACGATGGTGACTGTATCCTCTTATCGATCCGTCTAGTTCAAATCTTTTAAATTCTCTATATTTTGAAGGAAAAGAGATTATTCCTGCTTTTGCAATTTGATTAATTTTTTTCAAAACATAGGCGGGGTACGCGATATCCTCTAAAGTATGTGTACAAATGCAATAATCATACTTTCCATTTTTTTTAACTTCTTTGTCGACTTCTTCCCACAAAAAAGGATCATTAATATTTCCACTAAAGTGTTTTATATTTTCTTTTACAACGTCTCTAAAATCCATAGTTGCATCGATAAATTCGAACTTATCAGGAACATGTTTTTCTTTGCCTCCACCTATGTCTATTATACGATAATTAGGATTTTTTGATTTAATTTCTCTTAGTTTGTTAAGCTCTTGTATTTTTTTTTGAGCAATTATTCCTAGACCTACTTCTATAATCATTTTAGACCTCTTAGTATTCCATGCATAGATCAATAATTATTTTTTGATAATCTTCTAATTGTTCTGTTTCGTACTTAAACTTGCCAAAATGAACCTCTCTATCGTAGTGTATATGATATATTCTTGGTTCAAGATGATCGTCTCCAAATTCATTTTTTAGTTTTCTTACTTTCTCCCTAGTAGATTTTCCTCTAATATTATATTCAAAAGGAAAAGTGTGTATTTGCGCTTCGCTTTCCCATAATGAAACTCTTAGACTTACCTGATCCCAGCCGCTAGTCTGATGGTAATATTTATAAAAATAATTTCGCCAAAGAGACAAAAAATTCTTAGTTTTTTCTGAATCATTAAATGCCATTATGCCTCCATTAAACTCAGAAAAAGCGTAAGGTATCTTTTCATATTCGGGTACTAGCTTTGAATATTTAAGTCTTTTTCTTGCATAATCATGTACTAGACCTACATCAAATCTATCTAACACGTCAAACATATCAGAAATATTTCTTACAATTAAAGTATCAGAATCTAAATAAATTGTCTTCTTAAATGGCGTTTGGCTTATAAAATCTACTTTTGCTCTGATATGGTTAGGTTTTATTTTTCCGTAATAATCAATTGATTTTTGTATTTCTGGACTTAATTCTTGGTCAGTTAGCAATAGCACTGGCTCTGCATTGTATCTTTTAAGCGACTTTATTGACATTAATGCTTCTTTGGTAAAAGATTCACCGAATGCTATGTACAAAAAACCTTTTTCAATTTTTTCACTCATTTAATTTCCTTTTATTTTTAAAATGTTGTCGTAGTATCTTTTAGCCCAAACTAATGGATCATATTTTTCATCAATAAAGTCTCTTGCATTTTTTGCAATCATATTTCTATTTTCATAATTACTGTAATATTCTAAAGCACTGTACCAGCCTTCTTCTGTGTGAGCAACTAGACCACACTGCATATCACCAAAAAGATGAAAATTACTTGGGCTAAAATCAGCAATAGTTGGTAGACCTAATTGCATAAAAACTATTGCCCTTCCGTTATTTGTTTTATTTTTGTACCTCATAATATAGTCTGTATTAAATTTTCCATGAGTGTTATTAACTATCATATCTTGATTAGTTAAGTTATAAACTCCTGGACATATTCCGATATCACACTCTAGAATGTCATCTTTTACGTTTTCAATTTTCCATTTTTTGAATGTTATATCAACATTTGGTCGACCAAATGATTCATCCCATTGTATTGTATTTTTATCATATTCAGTTATTACATGAAGTTCAACTTTCTGCACATCTTTGTTGAATTTTTCAATTGCATTTTTTAACCCGCATGTAAAAGAATACAAATGTGGCGTCCAGCCATGATAGCAAATTTTTAAAACATTTGTTTTTTTGTGTGTTTTAATTTCTGAATTGTGATATAGAGATTCTATATGTGCATTAAGAATTACATTTTTATGAAAAGACAAACTATCACATTCTTCAAGAGAGCCTGCCATTACAAAATCAAAAGGAATATTAAAATCTCTGGGTGGCGTTATGGCACCCACTATTAAAGAATTTTTAACTTTCTTTAAAGAGAAATAAGCAGATTTTAAGCTATTTCTCATTGATTTACCTAAAATAATCACATCTGATTCTTTTACAATTTTTTCGGATAATAAATTTAAAGGTACTATTTTAGAATCAATTCCAATTTGATTAAAATACTTATTATAGTCATCAACCCATATTCTATACGAACCGGTGTTTTTATTGATTTGTGCGGGTACAAAAACTATTTTTAATTCTTTCATTATGTTATTATCCTTTAATTTTAAATCTTGTATTTAGCATAACTTGATGACTTGGCTGACCGCTTGCAGTTAATCCCACATCCCATATTTTAAATCCATTTGAAGAATTTATAAGAGTAGCTATATCTTTAAAGCAACCAAATCTTACATCAAAATCATCAAATACCCAAACAGGCGCTTTGTCTTTAGTCTGTTTGTCAATTAGATTCACAACATCTGCTATGACTGTATTTTCGTCGTGAAGACCGTCGATATAGAACATTTCAATATCTTTAATGTTATTGTCTTCTCCGAGTTCTTTGCTGGTCGCTTGATAGTAGGTGCATTCTTTTTCATATTCTGCAATGTGTCTATTGCTTCTAACGTCTCTTGGATCACAGCTATAAACTTTCCCGTTTACTTCTTTTGCATACTCTCCAAAGCTAAAGAACTGCCATCCTTCTGCTGTTCCTACCTCAAGAATATTTTTTACGTCATGCATTTCAGCAATTCGAGTAAGATAATAAGCTCTTCTCTTAAGGCCATCAAGTATGCTTAATCTTTTTTCTTCTTCAAGAATATTCGCATTATCAAGTTTTTTATTTTGAATTGGTAGATTGATATCATTCCATAAATTTTCATAAGCTTCTGGTAATTCAATTGAACTTAAATTACCATATTTGTCAAATAGTTGTGACAGTATTTCATCTTTTCTAAAAAGTAGCTCTACATTCATTCCTGCAAAATTAGAAGAACCATCATTATTAACATGTTTAATAGTTAAACAATAGCTTTTGTTAAAAAGCGTTGCAATGTCATAAACTGGATTTTGTATTTCAAAAACAGTGTATTCATCTTGATTTAATCCTAACTGTATCTGTAAAAAGAATATACCGTCATTCTTTAAAACTCTTTCAATTTCTGAAACCATCTTTTTTGGATCTATTGAGTGATCAATGATATTTGTATAAACGAAATCGAAAGTTTCATCTTCAAATTCTAAGTTGTGTATGTCACCTTTTATGACATAGGGCTCGTGAGGAACAATGTCTATTCCGATTACTTCATTTATCCCCATTTCTTTAAGAGCAACCACCTCTTGCCCTGTTCTGGCACCCAAACACAAACATTTCTTATCAGAAGTCAAGAAACTGCTTAATTTATTAAATTCTTGTTTAAAGCCATTAATTTTTAATCCCCATTCTTGTCCGAGCCATTTTTCTCTTCTGACAGGATCTAAAGTTTTTTCTTTCTGGTGATCAATATATTTTTCATATGATTCGTATTCTTTCATATTAGACTCCTAAAAATCTCTTCATATTT
>Ga0099850_1000721_pt1 | contig 15124 bp, 18 predicted proteins | sample CB_VirMetaG_5_FD_79182 | JGI IMG/M metagenome (GOLD analysis project Ga0099850, IMG submission 79182) | Freshwater to marine saline gradient viral communities from Chesapeake Bay - CB_1508_1D Viral MetaG | ecosystem: Environmental > Aquatic > Marine > Coastal | place: USA: Chesapeake Bay... | reverse complement strand
TTTTACTTGCTGACCTCCAAGTGATTTTGCGTCCTTAATATGTAGGGTCTTGTTATGAAGATGTATGTAATTGTTTGGTAGTGCTGACTTGTTGTTTATCTTCTTTGTTGTTATCACTTTAATTCCTCGCCACTCCTCACCTCGTAGAATAGGCATATCGCCTGAATATATAGACGCCAAAAGTCGGTTCTCTGGGTTATCTTCCAATTCTACTTTTTCTCTAATCTGCTTAAAACTGACAAGGTCAAACTTTTCTTTATTTTTCTTACTCTGTCCGTTAAGGCGTTCTGCTTGTGATAGTTCAACTATCTCTTTGAATGGGTCTTCCATACGCTTTGTAGGCACATTTAATGCTTTGTAAAACTGATACATAGCAATCATCGCATTCTTACGCTGGGAATAATTAGGTAGGTTTTCTTCTCCCTTAATCCATTCCAAAACATCTGGAATTGACTTTTTCACTTGGGCGAGTGTGGGTGCTTTATCTTCATAAACACCCTTCAACACTCTTCTCATAATTGATAGTTGAGAATTGACTGAACTATCCTTCACGCCTCGTGAAGTCAAATGGTCAATTACCTTGTCCCAAGAAAACTGCTTCGCCATTTTATCTGTCTGTATATATATACAATATATTATATTTTTTCTTAAATCAATTTTTTTTTATATTTTCCTTAATTAAGTATTTAAGGAAATTATAATATTTTCATATAATATAGAATAAAAAATGGGAATTGTTAAGAGGGAAACTTTGTGTGAAATTGTCTGTGGATTATATCGTGATGAACCCGAGTTCGCTAATCGCTTATGTGGTATGAGTAATTATTTTATCACACGAGATATTGAAGCGAAGTATAAGGAACTTACTGGTAAATATGGAAGCATTAAAGAAATGTTAGCGTTTGTTCGTAATTATTCTGCTTAATAATTTTCTAAATATTACTCATAATGAACGAGAAATATTTAGACAAAAATATTTACAATAAAGCAAAAAAGATTGCTGACGATAAATACAAAAAACACTCCGCATACAAGAGTGCTTTTATAGTCAAGACATACAAGGATTTAGGCGGACGGATTGATGAAAGTAAATCAAAAGGCGGACTTAAAAGATGGGTTAATGAAGGTTGGAAAAACTTAACACCTTTTGCTGAGGGTGTGTCAAACAAAACAAAGTATGCTTGTGGCGAGAAAGCACCTAAACAGAAATTACCTTCTGTTTGTCGTCCTCTTAAAGATATTAACAAATACAATAAAGAACAAATAAAAAAAGCGACACTTCTAAAAAAACAAGGCAAGACTATTAATTGGAGTAAATTATAGTCAAATCGCAAAAAAGAAGATGACCCTGATTTGTATGGGTTTCCAAGAAAATTGAAATGCTTTTTTCTGCTCTTGTTATACGCAATCTTACAACAAGAACAATATGAACTCTCAACAACTTATCAAGATGCTTCGGGCAACCCACACTTGCCCCAAGAATGCCTCTGCTGATGAAAAACACGAACACGAACTTTGGTTGTGGGGAATGGAGAATGTCCTGTTGTATAACAGAAGGCAACTTTCACAGGATAAGAAAAATCAATTGGAGGAATTGCCTTACTGGAATAGTATGAGAAAGTTATACACTTTGGAATGGATTGACATTCAAAAATGTATCAAGAAAACACAAGAGAAATATGAACCTAACTTGGAACAAACCATTCGTAATACTTTGAAAGGAATGTCAAAGGAACAACTGGATTGTTGGGGCAATTTTGTTGATAATGCCCTTAATGCTTTCAAGAACCTAAAAAAATAATTGTTAGAAAATGCTTGTCAAAAACCACATTTTTTTTTTCACACAAAAACACCATTTATTGGGCGATTTTTCCAAGAAAATTGAAACGCTTTTTGCCGTTCTTGTTATACGCAATCTTACATCAAGAAGGCGAACGAGACTATGTCAAAAACGGAGCGGGTGAAAGCGATGAAGGATATGGCGTGGGAGATAGTGCGGATGTTGGGGGGAAGCGGTGATTGCGACTTTAACCAACTGATGGAGGATTATATGGATGGCGACATCAATTTTGCTAGAATGGTTGAAGTTGAAGATATAATAACCGCATTATGCGAAGAATACCCTGAAACTAAACTTGGTGAGGTTGAAAACCAAAACGAAGACTACCAAAAATGGAACAACATTTTAAAACCCATACGCCTTTATAGGAAAGAAAAGTGTGAAGGGTTTGTCTGTATTGGAGAACATATCTCGTTGTGTAAAGAACTGGATAAGTTATTGAAAAATCCCATCAATACGAATGGTATGTTGGCGGTTGTGTGCTTGGGGACACACAGGTTATTTTGGGGTTTCCAACAATCAACTATGGGTGTCTTTAAGAAAGTGCTGAAACAAAGAGAAAACGCAGAACTTAAAAGTCTTAGAAACGCTCATTCCAATCTTTTATCGCATATTGACGCTCTACAAGAACACAACGAGTTCCTAATGAACCGACATACCATATTACGGAATAGGGTGATGGAATTAGAAAAAGTAGTAAATGGGGATTTGGCGTAATCTATATATATAAAAAACGTGTAATCCCCAAAATCACCTTTTTATAATCTCTATCTATTATATGGAATGACAAAACGCAATTTGTTTGACATTTATTATGTTCGTGATTGTGATGAGTGTATGGATATTATTTTTGATTATGGTATCTCACGACAAAGAACAGGACACGATTGCGTAAATGAAAATGAAGGACTTGAAAAACTAATTCAAGCAAACATTACCGCTCTTGACAATTTAATTGACGATATCTATTATGAAGAAAGGATACTTATTGAAGCAATCACTTTTTTACAATACCTTTTATGCTTTCAAAAAAAACCAAACGTTGCGTGGTTAGACTACTATAAAAGTATGCTTCGGGTTTTCCATCGGCATAAACAACTGCTATATAAGAAAAACGTTTATACTCCACGAAACTACTGGAAGAAAAAAGATTGTGCTGTTATTATGATGTTAGACAACGAGACAAACCTTCACTACAAAACTGCGAAGGAGTTGTCTATGGACTTCGGTAAATATCGTGCGGAACTCATCGTCAGGACACTTAAAAAACAGCAGGAGTTATATAGCGAGATGTTAGAAAAAAGTGATGACAAAAAGGCATTTAAGGGGGAGAAGGAGGACTGGAAAAAACTTTCATTCTCCTTCATTTTAGGAACTATTTTGTGATTTTTAGCAGGAAAAAATATAATCTCTCCATATTTTATAAATGACCGAAACAGACAAGGAACATAGTGAGGATGAGGTATGCTCTGGCGACGAGCAGACCACCATAAGTCTTGAAGCAAAGGATATGCGTAAGAAACGCAAACCATATACGCTGTCAGAAAAAGCAAAGGAGGCAAGAATGGCGAACCTCGCCAAAGCGAAGGAAAAGCAGATGGCGAAGGAAAAGGAGAAGTTTGAAAACCTCAAAGCAAAATATGAAGCGAAACCTGAACCGAGCGAACCTATTGATATACCACAGGAGAAACCTGTTGTAAAAACTACATACACAGACAAGAAGGGCAAGAAGAAGGTTAAGAAGGTTATTTATGAAGAGGAAAGTGATAGTGATAGTTCATCAAGTGATGAGGAAATAATTGTCAAACGCAAACCAAAGAAGAAGTCTTCAAAGTTAAGCAAGGGTTATCCTATACCTTACCAATTTACAGAAGCAGAATTACAACAACTACGAGAGGAGGAGATTACACGCAGACTGAAACTACACGAAGAGCGTGATGAGTTCGCCAAGTTGGAGAATGAAGCGATAAAGCGTCGCTACGCCGAGAAACTCAAAGAAGCAAAGATGTCTCAATTCAATAACTTTATGTTTCCTACTTCTAACTGGAAGCGATGAGTAAAAATATATTTTTTATATAATACCGAACATTATTATATAAGAAGAATGGGTTGGTGGTCTAGGATTTGGAGTGGCATAAAAAGTGCTGGAAGACTAATTGGAAGTGTAGCAAGTGCTCCTTTTCGTGCCGTAGGCAGATTGATAGCATCAACAGGTAAGAAAGTTGTAGGCACATTAGCAAAAGCAGGAGAACAAGGCGGAGCGGTTGGAGTAATAAAGGCAATCGGGGAAGGAGCGAAAGACGTTGCCCAGAAAATAGTGGATACGCCCGTAGTCCAAGCCACGCCTCTTGGGCGAATAGCACAAGGTGTTTTGACTGCTGATAAACTACAACAGGCAATAAGAGATAAAGATGTTAAAGGAGCATTTGAAGCAGGTAAAAGTCTCAAAGAGCAGGGACAATCATTCAAACAAGTTTTGTAGAAAAAGGTGATTTTGGGGATATAGCGTATTTTTTATATATTAAATACGCCAAATCCCCAATCCCCACTTTTTTTGTATCAACTCATTATATAATGAAATTGATACGATTTTTCATTCGCTTACCAATCATAAATATACTGACTTTTGCCCTATTTCCAAAAAAGGCATATAAGGAATACTTTTTGTGGATTTTAGAAGAGAAGGGTTTGACAATTGATGATGTATGGAATGGTTTGAAACCTGATGAAAAAGAAGCATTAAATACATTTGATATCAAACCATCTGCGGATGGATTATGCCAAGAACCACCAGTTGATATATCTGGCGGAAAAGTCGTTTGACATCAAAAAAAATCTCTACATATAATAAGAATGAAGAACGAGGTTGTAGGCAATTCACTCATTAGTGAGATTAAGAAAAAGCAGATTTTGACTGAAATTACAGAAGCAAACCCAACAATTCCATATGCTCTACTTGAACTAATTTGGGATAGCGTTAAGGGAATGGACGAAAAGAAACTCAAACAACTACGCAAAGGTAATTTGAAAGGATTGAAGACTATTGAAAGACCAAAGTATGAAGACGGACAGATTATCAATAATAGTTGTTCTATTAAGGAGAATGACCTTCCAGTATTTAAGGAAATTGTGCTTCCTCCTGAAAATAAAATAACTGAATTAAGTATAGAAGAAGGTGAAAGTGGCGAAAATGAAGAAAGCAGTAGTTAAACAACCCGATAGTTTTATGCGTATGACTGACAAAGTCCCTAATCGTCCAAAGATGATGTTGGCGGTTGTTAAGGAAAAGAAAGTCTATATGTGATAAGCGACGAGTTGCCTTAAACCTTCCTACCCAAATGAATAATTCTTTAAATATATTTATTTTATACTTAAAGAACCAAAAAAGGTGGATTTGGGGATTTCACGTATTTTATATATATAGATTACGCCAAATCCCCATTTACTCCCTTTTCATCCAAAATGACTTCGTTGAAGTTTTTACGAATACCATTCTCTTTCGCATTCATATCCAAGTAGAGAAACTCGTGTTTGTTTTGACCTGTTGCGTATTCGTATTTCTCCATAAAATCGTCAAACGACTTCCACAGACCCATAGTCTCTGTAAAAATATCCTTCAACAAACTATGGTCTATTGTGCGGAAAACCATATATCCACTCATATTGCGTCTTATGTTTGGAGAAATTCCTTTGAAAGATTGTGTTGTAAGGAACAAGCACAAATTGTAGTGTCTAGATTTTATTACGAGTGCTTCAAGTGCTTTGCCTCTCAATACTTTTGTGCCCATCAAATCATCCGCAAACAGGCACAAGCAAGGGCGACGAGAATGCTTCCAAGCAATATTGTCAATATCCCACTGGATGCTGTCAAGCAAACCCATTTCTGTTCCAGTCAATTTAGTCTCGTCCCACTTGTTCTTCCGCCATTTGTCCCACGCTTTTCTTACCTTAATACTCCTGTTATACTGCTCGTGAATGCGTTGAGCGTCTTTCTGTATATCTCTTATTAATTCTTCTGTTGGTTCGTCAAACACCATTACCCTTTCTCTATCAACAAACGCCATACGCTGTTTAGGGTCATTAGATATTGTTGGTGATACAACATAAACCTTATCAAGATGTGGATACATTTTCTCAAACAAATTGATAAAAGCATTTGATTTTCCACATCCACTCGCTCCTGTTAGTGCTACACGGCAATAAGGTTGGAATATATCGTGAGGAAACGAAGGTTTGTCGTCATCAGGTGCTTTTATCTCTTTGTTTTCTAAACCTGATAAATGTGCTGTCTTCATTTAATATATATATAGATAAAAAATGCCCCGCATATTACTAACAAAAAGCGACAACCCCAACAAGAAGTGGATGGTTATTCTTCCAGACGGCAAAAAGGTAAGGTTTGGTGGAAATATACCAAGATATGATGATTTTACACAGCATAAGGACGAAGAAAGAAAAGAGAGATATTTAGAAAGACATAAGAAACGAGAAGATTGGAATGATATGGAAACCGCTGGGTTTTGGAGTAGATGGATTTTATGGAATAAACCAAGTCTGCGTGATAGTATTAAGGACACTAACAAAAGATTTAATATCCATATAATTAAAGTAAGGAAAGTAGATGTCTAACAGCGAGGTTAAGTATATCTTTTTGGATAGCGATGAGATTACCAATAAACAGGGAAACGACAGCGTTTATGTAGAAGTTCAGCAGGATTTAATGAGAGCAGACGAAAGCAAAGGTGAATATATTGATATGGAACTTGTGAGTTTCAATTGTCGTAATGACTTCTACCAGATGAACGACAGCAATAATGCTTTTGGTATAGTCAAAAATGGTAATACAACATTATACACATTAAGAAATGGTTTTCCTTCTGTTTTGTCTATTGATAATGAAATAAAAGTTGATTTAGAAATAGAAACAGGTGAAACTTGGAGTGTTATTTATGATAATTATACTGGATTGATTACTATGTCATCAAACTTTTCAGGAGTAGTTCCAAGCGATTTAGCGTTGGATTTTAGTGTCGCTAACTCTTGTAATAAAATGATTGGGTTTGACAATATAATATATCCATTTTCAGTAAATGGAAGTATAGTTTCACTAACCGCACCAAAATCAGTTAATCTGTCAAGTAGAATAAAAGCACTTAACATAAGAACAAGTTTAATTGAGGATAATTTTGAGGCAGATATAAATGGTGTTAGGAATAGTGATATTTTAGGAATTGTGCCTGTTGCTGTTCCACCACTTGATTATATTGAACTTCAACCGCAACCTGATTTGTTTAAGTCTCATATATCATCACATAAAGTAAGTAGTTTTTTCGTTAGGATTACTGATGAAGCAGGAAACCCAGCAGGATTAAATAGCGGTTTTCAGGCAACATTTAGATTTACACGAGTAAGACCAAGCACGGAACAATCAAATAAGTATTTAAGAGAAATGTTAGAAATCCAACAACTTAAATGGTTGAAGAAAGACCAAAAGGAGAGAATGGGGATTACAGGTGTTTAACATATATAGAATACGCCAAATCCCCAAAATCACCTTTTTTCTATCAATCTTTTTAATATTGTCAAATAGTATATAATGATGTATGAGGAGGAAAAGTGTTATAGACTTGTTTTTCGTGCGGTTGATAGGGTTGCTGGGTCTGCTTATGCTAATCCCATTTTTTATTGTCAATTACCCGAAAATCTCTATAAAGACGGAACAAACAAGAAGATTAAGGTATATTTGGAGTATGCTGGTGTTTCTACTGATGGAACAGACCCACACGATGCCGTTTTAATTCGTATTCGTAATTTTGCTGTTAATGGTAGTCAAACAAAAGGAGCAGGTAAGTTTGAAGGACTAAACACACTCGGTATTGCTACAATCAAGCATCAGCACGGCAATAACGAGATGTTTTGTGCTACTGAAATTAACCACGATATGGGTTATTTGGAGTTTAACGCTTTTCAGTTCAATCAGGGCAAAATAGAGTTTATGTTTGAGAATATGGACGGAACAGCAGTAGCACCACCTAATGGTAATTTAGCGAATTATGTAATCTCTTTGATTATTAAGGGATAACATCAGGGAACTTCGTTCCCCGAACCCCTCATTATTGGGGGCGAACGGGGGAAACCCCCGTATAAAAACTTTTTAATATGATAATAGTTTTATATAGTATCATATTGAAAAATGAACTTTATTAATTGGTTAGCAAGAACATCAAGACGAGTTGGTAGTGCTTTGGCGAGTGGAGCAAGACGAATTGGCGGTTTAATACAGCAGGGAGCAAAAAAGGTTGGTGAAGTTGGCGGTGGCGTAGTAGATTTCGCAAGGCAACTCGCCCCTTATATTAAGGATATGGGTTTCTTCGGTAAAGCAGTTCAGGAAGTAGCAGATAAAGGCGATAAGGTGGTTCAGGTAGCAAAAGATATAGGCGAAGGCAACATTCGTTCTGGGGTTCAGGGCGGTTTGGGTTTAGCGAGTATGTATGGAGGTAGAATGGGACAGATTGGAAAAACTGGAACTGCTATGTTTGGAAGTGGATTAATTTAAGATGGGGTTAGAATATTAAGGAAACTGATAGTTTTTCAAAATATAGAATGAAAATATATTTTGTAGAGTTAATATATAGAAAACGATGTCTGGACTTCCCCCTGCCTTTTCCTACTACATCAATTCTCTTGGTTCAGGAATAGAACGTAGTTCAGTGCGATTGGTCGCTGATAATGGTGAGAGCGCTGGTTCCAATTCCTCTATTACTTTTACCCTGCCTGATAACGCTGTGGTTGATTTGAACTCAATTCAATTCACCGCCAAGATTTCTCTTAAAAACGCTGTTGGTGCTAACACTTATGTTGCCGTTCCACAGGCACACTGCCTTTTCCGTTCCGTCCAGTGGTCTCTTAATGGCAATGTGGTTTCAGGTCAGTCCAACCAGTCCTTCGGTCAAACATACGAGATGCTCCGCCGTGCTACTACCAGCGAGGATGACGCTTTCTCTCGCCTGAGTGAGTATGCTGATGTGCCTGTCGCTGATAGTGATGGTCTGTTTCAGGCATCCAAAGGTTGGGTTGCTGGAACTGGTGCTGGAACTGGTAAGTATATCCAGTTTAACGACTTTATGGGTATTCAGCGGAGCGTAAATAGTGGAGCGTGGGACTGCTCGGTGGCAGGAACTACTCGTCTCCACCTCTATCTTGAAAGCGACCGCATTATGGCGTGGGGTGCTGAGGTCGCAGGACAGAATGTGGATTGGCAGTTGTCTAATATTGAGTTGCGTATTGATGTTCTGCGTATCCCTCCCGAGATTGACGCTATCGTCGCCCAGCGTCTCGCCTCTGGTGCTTCTCTTGACACTTGCTTCCCCGAGTATTACGCACAGATTTCATCTGCCGATGCTAACGTTAGGTGTTCCGTTGCCACGAACTCATTGGACGCAATTATGTTCGCACCGCTCCAACCCTCTTACCTAAACGCTACTCGTCTCACAAGTGATGCTAATGGTGTTGTCGCTGGTGCCAACCAGAAATACGGCGCCGACTTCTGTAAGTTTAACCTCCAAACCGCAGGTGGTGCTGATGTCGCAGTCGGCAACGAGACTTTGAAGTATAACTGGACTATTGGCGGAAAAACTCTTCCCGCTAGTGGTGCGACCCGAGTGGAGCAGGGTTTGGAATACACCAAAGATTGCTTTTCTCGTGGTGTCGGCAACCACAACCTGCTCTATCGTGGTGTGCTTAACAACGCTGGTAATGCTAACCAACTCGCCCTTTCTTATTCTCGTGAGAATGCCCTTCGCAACAACACTATTGTCGCTCACAAGTTGTGCCTAACTGCCCCAGCACACGAGACCGCCGAGCGGACACTAACTGGACAGAACACACAGGGCGCTTCATCCACTATCTCCTTACAGACCCAGAACTTCTACAACGCTGGATATCTGCTTATCGTCGCCCAGACTTCCGCTGTGATGTCTATGATGGCAGGTCAGCAGGTTCAGGTTCAGTATTAAGATGGAAACCAAAAAAGGTGGAAATGGGGATTACACGTATTTTGTATATATAGATTACGCCAAATCCCCAAACACTCCGTTTTTAAGGAAAAGTTTTTAAATATTGTTTGATGTATTTGTATCTTTTACTAATAGACCAAACAATACAAAACTTTTCTCTTTCCATATATTAGTTTAAATGTCATCATATAACCCTTCAACTGGACTTTTAGATGTAGAAGAAACAGCATTCCAACAATTAGAAACAGATGATTTATACGTCCAAAATAGTATTGTGTATCGTGGTGTAAATCTTGACCCATACTTGGGGCAATTAGTAGATGATTTATCAGGTAATTTAGACAACCTAATTGATGAAGTAAATGACTTGTCTGCTAATGTGGTGCGGACTGACGAGATACAAGAGCAGATAATTCAAAGCACACTCAATATGCCTAAACTGCGAATAGCGAACGGAGGCAACACAAGCGATAGCAATTCTGCTTATTTTACTTATGACGGCACTTATGCTTATATGTTTGTGAATGGCGGAAATGTGCTGTCATTTAGAGATAATGGAGTTAATTTTACTGCTTCCGCTGGTGCTTATTTTTCAAGTAATTTAGTTCTTTCAAATGATAATAATGATGTGGTAATTTCAAAAACAGGAGCAGACGGAAAGTCATTACGCTTACAGGCAGGAGATGATGGAAGCACGGCAAACCATTATATAGAGTTCAAGGCACGTAATGGTTCATCAGCATTATATACTGCTATGAGAGTAGATGGAGTGAATGAGAGGATTGACATTAACAAATCGCTACAAATCAACGAGGATATTGAGTTCAATAACACAACCGCTCCAACTGACACGGAAAAACGACTATATATGAAAATTACTGACAGAAACGACTTGATGTGGGAGGATAAGAATATAACTGGTGAAATAGATGACATCAGTTCTAATTTATATGATTTATCAAATGTTGTATCGTCAAACATAACAACCATAGATGATTTATCAGGTGTTGTTTATGATTTATCAGGTGTAGTGTCGTCAAACATAACAACCATAAATGATTTATCAGGTGTTGTTTATGATTTATCAGGTGTTGTTTATGATTTATCAAATGTGGTGTCGTCAAACATAACAACCATAAATGATTTATCAGGTTTTGTTTATGATTTATCAGGCGTAGTTGATACTAATAAAAGCAACATCGCATTAAACTCATCACTTATAAGTTCAAACACATCAGCGATAGGACAAAACACATTAAGTATTATTAGTAATGGTGTATTGATAGGACAAAACACAACAGCGATAAATCAAAACACATCATCAATTAACACGATAAAGGGAACAGGTTGGACGACAGAAACCATAAAAGGTAATGCTGATAATATAGCATCAAACACGTCATCAATAAATAATAAGGTTTCAAAAAGTGGAGACACTATGACAGGAGATTTAGTTTTTAATAATTGTGATTTGGATTTTACTGATGGGACTAATACGACAAAACAGGAATTAAGTAGCGGATATTGGCGATTGAAATGGAATGGTAATGACCTTTTACAGGCAACAAATGGAGCGTTTAATTTTATTGGGGCGACTTATTATTCAGCACCATTAGTTTTGAGTGGAGACGGAAATGATGTAGCATTAAATAAAACAGGAACATCAGGAAAATCACTTTTACTTCAAGCGGGAGACAATAATGGAACTACTGACGATTATTCAATAATAATGAGGACACGCAATTCATCAAACATACAATATGACATAATGGAGGCAAAAGGCAAAGCGGAACAAATTGAAATGAATAGATTGGTTAAAGCAAATCAAGGTTTGTATTTTCCTACTTATACACCAGCAACAACAACAAACACACTCTATTACGATGGAACCGATTTATTGTTTGATGGTTCGCCAGTTGGTATCAAATTAAATGGAAATGTAAATACATACGAGACAGACGGAACAACACTCAATTTTACTTTTGGAAATAATGGAATAGACATATCAACAAACAAAGCAACAATAGCGTTGAGAAAGAATGACACGGCAACAACAACATTTTCACTCAATAAAGCGTGTCCTACTGATATAACAACCGCTACTACTTGGTATTATGGAATTGGTGGAGCAATACCAGCAGATATAAATGCTACACTCATCAGGTTCTTTTTTAGGTTTGTAGATACGGATAGTTTGGGTGGTGCTGGTAGTGGATATTTAGCATCGGTTCAGTGGGTTATAAAACTGAATGGAACAACATTAGGAAGTGGAACAAATAACTATACGACGAGTTATGCTTTGTTTAATATAGATTTATCAGTATCACAGGCGATAAGTTCAGGAGATAATATAACAATTGATGTTTATGTGAATACGATTGGTGTTTCAGCAATTGGTTTTTTCAAATGGTCGTTTTTGGATTACGCTGTATATGGTAGTAAAACAAGAACGCCATACGGATTTTACAGCGATACTAATACTACACTAATAGAGAATGACACGAGCATAACAAATAAAATGGTTGGAACTTTACCGCTCATAATAAATCAAAGCGGTTTCTTTTTACAAAACTATTGGCGAACAGGTGCGGATAGTAATACATTACTTCAATTAAAATCACCTGATGGTTTTACTTCATTAAGTATAAATAGTTATGGTTTGAGGAATGGAGTTGGTTGGGGTATAACAACAAACCAAAGCACAGGTGAATTATTAGGTTCATCAACAGAGTTAAAAATAGACCACCCTACTCAAATTACATTAGACATAACAACAAACATTAATGGTGATTTGGATATGAAGCGAAATGGTTGGACTGATAGCACAGGCAATAGTGATAGTTTCAATTTAGGTAGGTGGAAGATACAACAGCGGATTTTTCCCTTTGTGGATTTTCAAATGTTGTATTTTAGTTATTATAACGGAAGTTCATATATTGATAAGGGTTATTTAGATAGGCGTTATGATGTAGGACAAATAGATTTTACAGGACAGCACCGACAGGTTATAACAAATCCTAAAACAGAATTGAAAGCAGGAATGATTTTAGTAAGCACAGGAAAGATTAAGAACTATGCGACAGATTTGTCAAACATAGATAAACCAACAATTAACGAAGCGTTGCCTATTTTGGAATTATCAACAAAACCAAAAATGAAGAATGTGTATGGTGTGTATTCAGGCAGTCAGGATATAAACGAACACAAGATGGGTATATATGTTTCAATATTAGAACCGACAGATAAAACAGAAACATACCATTATGTAAATGGTTCAGGCGAGGGTTCTATTTTAGTTTGTAATCAAATGGGAGATATAGAGAATGGTGATTTTATCATAACGAGTTATTGGAAGGGTATAGGAATGAAGAGTGATAGTGAGAACTTCAACTGCTACACGATAGCGAAAGCAACTATGGATTACAAGTTTAAATCAAGTGATGAGGTTGCGTTGATAAGTTGTTTATATATGTTGTGAAAAAGGTGGAAAAGGGGATTACAGGTATTTAGACTATATAGATTACGCCAAATCCCCAAATCCTACTTTTTTGATATAAGTTTTTGAATATAGTTGTAATATATAAGATGGAAGCGATAATAGGACAGATGACAGGTTCAGCAGGAGGAGTTGCTGGTATTTTTATGCTCTCAAAACTGCTAACTTGGTATTACAGGCGTAGAGTGAATGGACTGGTAATGCTGAAAGGTAAGACCACCTTGTGTAATGAATTAAGTAGTGAGAAACTGCTATTCTTGGATTTAGATATGTTATTGGAGAAAATGCCAAACTACGAAACAGCAAAGGCGAGTAGAAGTGATATGATATTGATACATACGGCATTTAAGGAAGTGATAGATAAATTGCTTCGTCATTATCATAAACCAGTAGTGTTTGTGAGTAGGAGTTTTGAGTTGTTGAGATTGATTGGAGTAAGACCCAAGAAAATCCATTTTGTGTGTGCTTCCCAAGAGGCACATAAGAAGGCAACAATAATGTATAAAGAGCGAGATGAGTATATCGGTGATGAAGCACAGAGATTAAGACTGCTTCAACAGGTAAAGCAGAGTAAGGTGAAGGTGTTTGACAATTTGGAGGACATAAAAAAGATAGTTAAGGAAATCTATAATGTAAATGATTTATCTTTGTAATATATATAATGTTAGAGTATCAACCATATATTGTATGGAACCCAGCAAACACAAAGGTATTCAATAGGTCAGCAATTCCACTATTGAAACCAAACAGAGAAGCACCAGCACCCAAACCACTTGGGAAACCGCTATTGAAGATTAATATGCCTTTTAGCACAGAGTAAGTTAAAAAAGTTTAGCGATTAAATTAAGTATTGATAATATATAAATGCCTACAAAGACAATAAAACCGAGAGGAACAAAAGTGAAACAGGTTGTGAAGCAATCTGTCATAGTGAATGTAAGAACAGGAGGAGGAGGTAGAAGGAGAGTGTCAGCACAGAGGGCGCCAAGTGCGATGTTGTTGAAAACATTATTGACAAGACCAGTTCCGCCACAAGTAATAACAGCACCACAGATGTCAGCACAACCAACAATAGAGCAAATGAGAGATGTAGCACGGCAGGAGATAATGATAAAGGATATAATTGAGAAACAGGCGATGTTAATGACGAAGTTAGGAAGACCAGAGTTTAAGAGAGATGAAGAGGGTGTGTTAGTTCAAAAGATAGGAGGAGCAGAGAGAGAGAAAGCGGAAGAAGAGTTGAGAGCGACCCAAGCACAGATGTCAAAGGCGTTTGACGAGCAGATGAAGGAAAGTCCATTTAGTGTGAAACCAGTAATGTCAGCACCAAGAACGCCAGAGTTATCACCAATTCCAGAGATGAAAGTTCCAGTGATGAAAGAACCAGAAGAAGAAGAAGAAGAACCAAAAGTATCAAAAGAACCAAGAATACCAAAAACTCCATCAGCACAAATAATTCAATTACAAGGAAAAAGAGTAAAGAAGGAAGTGATTGATGCGTATATAAAGAAGTATCAATTAGACCCAGCAGTAAGTGCGAATGATATAATTAATTTTATAGAATTGGAGTATAACATAAGGAGAAGACAGAGGAAACCAAAGATGGAAGAGAGTAGGAGAGTTGATTTAGAAGAAGACGAAGGTAGTAGTAGTATGTTTATTGGAAAGAAGGAGTGGGTTTGAAAAAGGTGGAAAGGGGGATATGGAGTAAGAAGACTATATAGATAACGCCAAATCCCCAAACGCTACTTTTTAGAAAAGTATTTTGACAGG
>Ga0099850_1000715_pt1 | contig 15189 bp, 20 predicted proteins | sample CB_VirMetaG_5_FD_79182 | JGI IMG/M metagenome (GOLD analysis project Ga0099850, IMG submission 79182) | Freshwater to marine saline gradient viral communities from Chesapeake Bay - CB_1508_1D Viral MetaG | ecosystem: Environmental > Aquatic > Marine > Coastal | place: USA: Chesapeake Bay... | reverse complement strand
TTAACTCTTCTTCTCTTTAACTCTTCTTCTCTTTAACTCTTCTTCTCTTTATCTCTTCTTCTCTTTAACTCTTCTTCTCTTTAACTCTTCTTCTCTTTAACTCTTCTTCTCTTTAACTCTTCTTCTCTTCATAGCTTAAACCTAATATCCCAATCCCCGCCCTCTGCACCCTCTATTGTAAAAAAAAATCCTAAATCCTGCTGGAATTTCGCATAACAGGCAATTCAAAAAAATTTAAGCTAAAAACAAGATTTCTCCAAATTGCCAGCTATAATGGGATATATGAAAGATATATTTTACTCAAAATTTGATAATGATTACAACCCCGATGGAGTTTTTGTATTTGAACAATACGGAAAAAGAACAAGTTTATTTTTCCAACTTTTCACTCACCCCCAAGAAACATATTTGAAAGTTTGGGAGGAAGATGAATTGATTGAAATTATTCCTTTTCCATCAAATGTTCAGTTTGAAAAAATTTATAAAAAAATTGATTTGACTGATGAAAAATATTACCAGCTACAAAAGCCGAGGTATTATCTTGATTAAAAAAATTCAAATAATAATCATCAGCATTTTATTTACACTTTGTTTATTTGCTGTAAATGCATCAACGGCAAAATCTGCAACCGACTCAGCAACTCAGCAACTAACACTGACTATATTGCCAGCAATTGAAACACATCTTGTTCAAGTTGGTGAGCCTATCATTCAGGAACAAACACTTGTCCAGCAGTTTGCAGTTTATGCTCGGGCAAATACAACTTGGAGTTTTTCTGTTTCTCCTGTTTATGATGCTGGTAGGGCAAACTTGCCAATTTGCAATCATCAAGAACAAATTTTGCCAAGTAATTCAGATGATAGTTTTCAAATTTATTACTTTTCTTGCTGGCAAAAATTGTCTTGGGCTGACACATCAACAAATGGAATTTTTGTTAATCTAAATGTTTGGCAAAACTTTTAAGCGAAATCTGCACAAAAGTAAAAAACACCATATAATATCCAAAATATGAACACACCACATAAAAAAACTGAATACAATAAAACAACTGACCCAATCCAGTTTATCCGTTTTGATTGGGAAGATAGGAAAGAACAAATCCAGCAAAAGATTGACGGTATTGCTGCCGCCAATTCTATGGGTGAGTCCCGAGAAAGGCTGGAGTGGGTTCTTACCAGCATCAATCGCTTTAAGGGCGATATTGAAAAACTTCTTGCTTATCAAGAAGAAGATATTTTGAACACAGAAAAGGAGGACAATCAGTAAAAAAACTTTTGCGTGAAAACTGCGTGCGCGTTTTTTACTATGATAATATCCAATTATGAACACATTACATTTACAAAAACTGAATAATCTCATTACAAACAACACAAACATTTTTTCTTCTGCTCTTGAGGTAAAAAATGCAAATTCTACAAGAGCGGCAATCAAAATGAATACTGATTGCATTTCCTCGGAAGAGCTGTTGCAACTGATTGCAACATTTCAAGCCGATGGATATTCAGTCCAGGTATTCGGTGATTATCTTGCTCTGGAAATGGAGGTGCAAAATGCATAACGATTTTCCAGATGATAGGTTTGAGCGTGAGCTGGCTGTTTATGAGCAACAGCAATGGGACGCCGAACTGGAAGCTAACACCGTTCAAAGCTCCACGCAGGAATTGGTTGAGATGTCTGCAAAATGGCTTCTTGACTTTTTCTTGGACAATGATATTTTTTGGGACGATAGCCATTCTGAAAATAATTATCAAAGCCAAGAATTGCTAACTGAAAAAATGCTTTGGCAAGCCGAAGATGATGGTTGGGAAAAAGTCGGGATTGATGCCTGGGAAGGAGGGCTTGATGATTGGGCTGGCTCTGTCGCTTCCTATTTTGCAGTAACCGAATTGCTAATGACTGAGCTTAAGGCAAAAGGATTTCCTCTTGCTGCACACACAGTTGTTGAACACGCCGAAAACCTGCATACTCGTTTGCTAGCTGACAACACTTGCCAGGAGTGTGGTCAAGATGATTGGAATAAAACACAAAAACAATTATTAACGGAAATTCTGGCACAATGTGAAAAAGAACGCTATAATATAAATGATATAAGATGGGAATTAAAAACTGTTAATGAGGATTTTGCTCCTCTGTTTTCATCTCTATATCCTAAATGTAGTGTTCATAATCCAGAGCCGAGGGGTAAAAGCCTCGGCTCTGGTGATTTCTTGAGAAAAGGAGAAAAAAACAATGCATAAAAAACTAAAATTATCCAATTCAAATTCCTATGCTCTTGTGAGTGAAAACGATTTTGAGAAAGTCAAGGAAAGGGGAACTTGGAGATTACATAAAACTGGCTATGTTTGCAGGGACACAATGCACAACGGAAAGCCAGCAACTGAGTATCTCCACAGATTTATTTTAGGGCTGCATTTTGGAGATAATCTTGTTGCCGACCACATTAACGGCAACAAAACAGAAAATACCAGAGAAAATCTTAGGATTTTAACTCAGGGTCAAAATGCCCAGAACATCACTTCTCCGAATAAAAAAGGAACATCACAGTTTCGGGGAGTGAGCAAGGACAAAAACTCTTGGAGAGGTTCTGTAAATGTGCCAGGAGAAAAAAGAAAGATGAAATCTTTCAAAACAGAAAAGGCTGCTGCTCTCTGGGCTTACCAAGAAAGGCTAAAACATCAGCCATTTGCTCCGCGTGATAAATACCTTGATGAGCTGATTGCACAAGAGCAAAAACCCAATTATTACCAAATGACCATTTTTGACATAAAATAGGCATTTGTATATTTAACATCAAATAGGCGCTTTTACACAGCGCCTATTTTTTTGTCTTTTTTTACTCGCTAAAACATCAATTCCGAGCGCTGTGCTGCGTTCTAAGGCGCTTTCGGTGCTCTTTGCGTGTCTTTTATCATCTGAAAGCTTCCAGAGCGCCTAGGGCGCTTATAACGCGTTTTACTAAACTCCGAGGAACATCTCTCGTTCAGCTTTGCGCCTTCTCTCAAGTCCAGGCAATTTTATGCCATCGGCATAAACCCAGCGTAAGAATTCATTGGCTGCGCCAGGCTTATCACCTGCATTTAATTTTTTCAAAAGGGTTGATTGTGAGTATGCGCCAAGCCCAACATTATATGCAAATGAAACCAAGGCATCTCGCTCGTGTGTCTTGAGCTTATTCCAAATAACTGTTTTTTCTTTAACTCCAAGGGCAAAGTATGTTAAATCTTTTTTCAGCAATCTTTTTCCTTCTTCTTTTGTCAAAACACCAATCTTTTTCTGACCATCAATCCACACCTGCTGACTGTCTGCCGCCGTGCAATTGCCTCTGTGAATTAAATGACCATATCCTATGGTGCAGTGTCCAACTGGGTCATTATATGGGCGGTCAAAAAATCCTTCCCAATATGCAACAAACTCAACACCTTTATCTGAAATCAAAGATAATTCTGTTTTGATTTTTGCTATTCTTTTATTGGCTTTTTTAATCACAGCAATCAGCCATTTACGGTAAATGCGATTGCCCTCCAAACGCTTCACACGCTTTTCATATTTCCGTTGCCAGAACTTTATTTTTCCTCTTGTTGTCAATTCTTTATAATTCATTTTGCAAAATGTATGTGGTCGCCGTGAGCTGGAAAAGCTCCCCCATACTTTACTCCGTTCTTTACATACCAAGCATCTGGTCCAAAAAGCTCTTTGAAATGAGCCGCTCCAAATTTATTCAGCAAAGCGTTTTGCGCGTTAATCATTACTTGAACTGAACTGTGTCCCATATCAACTGCATAATTAGGAGCTTGGTAATGATAGCTTGTTGGGCTATGCACCCCAGGATTGCCTTTTGTTGCAGTGATATAAAGTCCAAGATTTTGTGCTGTTCTGATTTCATTTTTATAATAAGGAACTTTGTATTTTCCGTTCCAATTGATTTGCTGAGCTTGTAGTTTTTCTTTCAATCTTTGAATATGTGCTTTCGCTTGGTCGGCTAGCATATCATCTCGGAGAATTGCTTTATCTGTTTTTTGCAGCTCTTGCTGGCACCAGGCTTTTAGCTCTCGCCAAAACTTTAACCATTCTTGTCTTGGAGCTTTTTGTGATGGTCTCTTCGGCTTCATATTCTTATGATAGGCTTTTTTGTTTGGATTGCGCCGAGAAACTTGTTAAAGATTTTGAACAATATTTTGAAAAACAAGAAACGCTGTTGTTGATATTGGCGTTGCAAAGAATAATGCAATCACTGCTCCAAACAAATAGCCTTTCCAAAATAAAGGCTCTTTGACTTGACTAGGAATTAAAATATCTAAATTATTTTCTTTGCTTTCCATCTTTTTCATTATCATTATTTTTTTCTATTTTGCGGTCTTTGCTTAAATTGTCATTTTCGGTATTATTGCCATTTCCTAAAATTCTTCCAAGAACTCTGAGCATATGACGGGAGAAAAGAGCAACCTCTCCGCTTGCAAATCCAAGGAGCATTACAATTAAAATAATTCTGATTGTGTTATTGTGTGCCTGGGTAAGAAGAATATATCCAAAGAAGAACGGCACGATAACAGAAAACGTCCTATCTCGCCATAATTCAAACTTGCCTTTTTTATGATTACCGTTTTTTTCTTGCTGCATATTTTCATTATATTGCATTGGCAAGAATTATCGGCGCCAGATTTAATAACGAATAATGTAATTCAAAACAAGATATGGCTGCAGATTGTTGTGAGCATCTCCGCCGCCTTGATATGATGTCCAAGCATCATCATTACCATTTGTCCCGTCTTGCAGTGTTGTTAATCTATTTTGTCCACCTGTCGCCGTTGTGTTTGTTGCTTGATTTGCCGAAACTGCGTGCCTGTGAGATGGCATTTCATCTGTTGTTAATGTGTGTTCTTCATCTCCGCCATCTGCGCCAAACCAATTGTCATCTATTGTTATTCTGTTTGCTGCTTGATTTCTTTGATTTTTATCTGGGGCAACAATAACCCTTCCCCTTAAATCAGGCACATTAAAGCTATTTCCAGAGCCTCCAAAATTGTATTGCAAAACATCAAAAAGATTTGGGTATTCAATCGCTGAGTATGTTCTGCCATCACATAGCAAAAATCCATCTGGAGCATATGTCCCAGCAAAAGCCATAATTGCTCCCGATGGCATATTCAATTGATTTTGTGATGACTGTTTAACCTGAGAATTGGTAATGTTTCTATTTGCTGCCTGATTTGCAACAGCATTTGATGCTGATGACCCAGGCTTCCAAAATCTATCTAAAATGCCAGATGATAAAGAATTAAAAACTGACATTATGCTTCCTCCACATAAAGCTTAAGTGTAGCTTCTTCTTTTCCAGAATTATCAACATTGATTTCAATATCATAAATCCTGACTTCTCCATTTATTCTTTCCAAATTATTATCATAAATGAGCACCCCAACAATATCGCCAGGCTCATAATCAATTAATGGAATTGGAACGGTCCAGTTTTGAGCATCTGAGCGGAAAGGAGTAATCTCTACCATAATTCTTGGCGCTCCTCTTAATTGCAAAGCCGAGCTAGCTAGTGATTGCCTAATTTCTGGCAGAAGAACGCTTCCCGTTAAAATATCTTCAAATGCGCCAATATCAGCCACAGAACTTTCATCATCTTTGGAAACATTATACGGCACATACCCAGCTGTCGGATAAGAAATTCTATTTGCAAAGCCTTCCAAGTTTTCTCTGATTGCATATTGTTTAACATTTAATCTTGCTGTGCCATATTCAAAATTAACAGTTGAACTTTTATTGCTGCCGATGATTTCATTTCCATACCACTCGCCTAAAACAAGAGTATCTTGGTCGCCTGCATTTTCTAAAACTGGTATAATTTTCCATTCAAGATTGCCAGACAAATCATCAATTGCTTCATTTATTTTTTTGAAACCGCCAAATGTGTTGTAATCAATTACAATATCCGAGCTGGTTCCTTGTGGGTCTGCTGGCACAATCCAAGAATTGCCAGCCAGCGTGTTTGTGTTTTCTATAATTTCACTGACTGCATCAACGCCACTTTTTCCAGGCTCTTCCCAAATATCAAAATATTCCAAATCTTTTGTTTCACCATTTCCTGTTCCAACATCACCACCAAATTGTCTGACAGGCTTGATAAACTGAGGAATATTACCATTATCATATGGCACAGGAGGAACATTAAACTCATAAGAATAAATTCCACTGAATATTCCGGTGCCGCCAGAATTGGAAAATGCTATGTAAGCTGTGTCAAGATTTTCGGCAATTGGTATTGTTGCACAGTGGTGAGGGTCATAACCAAATGCGCCGTCTAAAATTGCAGGAGTATCAATCGCATCATACGGCACAAACTCTGCAACAAATGTTAATAAGGCATCATTGGAGAAATACATCAGCCAGCGATTACCAAAAACATCATCTTCTGTTGTATTAAGAATTGATGATGGCGCACAGCTTCTATATATTCTGTCGCTATCATTTTCAGCTTTTTCTAAAAATGTTCCAGATAAATCAAAAGCTTGGCAGCCGTGGTCGTAAGTTGTGTCAATATCAACGGCAATAACTCTATCATCATAAGAAACAACATCATAAATTGACTCCAGCCGATAATCTGTTGTGCCTGTAACTGTTGTTAAAAGTGTTCCCGTTGCACTATATTTTAACAGTCTTTTGTTTGCTCTGTCTCCAACCCAAACATTACCATCTGCATCAATAGCAATTCCTCTGGCTGTTGCGCCAATTGTACCAGAGCCAAAGCGCCTAACAAAGTTATCATCAGCATCATATTGTTGGACGCGCTGATTGCCTGAGTCAAGAACATAATAATTTTGATTGTCTGGATTAACTGCAACACCTCTTGGAGCGTTAAACTGATTATCTCCCGTGCCCGATGCTGTGCCACCTTTATTTTCAATCCAATTACCTGTCCTTTCATTAAAATATACCAAACGATTGTTGCCAGTGTCGCAGGCAATAATTCTTCTGAGCGGTTGTGGTGAAATTGGTGCGCCGCGCTCCTCTCTGCCTTCGTTCTTATCATTATTAACAATTCTTTTTGATAATCTCCAATAGGCGCCGACTGCAGTTATCCCAATTGTTGGCAAAGAATTATTTCCGATTTCTTCTTTATTGATAACAGGTCCAATAAACCTTAAATCAAAATTTCCTGTGCTTTTATTTTTCTGATAAGCTGAGATTAACAAATATTGTTCATTTGCTATAACTTGCCCAATATCACTCTCAAGAGGAGTTTCAAATGCAAGGTTACTATTTTTTGATAGCCCGAAATTGAGCGTGATGTTTTTGGCGTTTGTGATTTCGCCCAGTCTGACTCCGTCCCAATCTAAAACCTCCAGTTTCCACATTACATATACGCTCCTCGCCAGCTTAAAGAAACAACTGGCGCTGTCGGACTTGGACTGCCAGAAACAACAGTGTATGTAATGCTATTGCTTCCAGGTGCAAGGCTAATAAAATCACTACCGATAACAAGTTTATCATAATAATTTGCTTGTGTTGAACTTGTTTCTTTAATTACTCTTCTTTCTTTAGGCACATTATAAATTGAAATCCATTCTGTGCTGGCAATTGTTGTGTCTTCCAAATTTAATTCTTCGCCAGTTGTGTTATTTTTTATTCTTAAATCCGTAAGCTGAGTATAATCACCAGTAATTTTAATATAAGGATAAGCTGTCCAATTTCCAGAATTTGTAATTGAAAAAGTACCTGCTGAATTGTTGTTTGATGTTGATAATGTTGCGCTGTCAATTTGTGGCTGTTGCGCTGTCATTACAATTTGATAGGCTTTTGTTGGATTGCTGTTGTGAGTAATAGTTGGAAAACTTTGCAATCTGACTGGAATTTGCTTGCTGATTGTTCCCGTGCCTTGTTCTTGCCAACTTAAAATGCCATCGGCTCTTATCATAGTGGTAACTTTTTGTAATTTCTCTAAATAATCGGAGCGTTTTTCTGGGTCGTTTTCTGGAATAAAAATATCAGCAACGATTGACCGGCTGCCCCAATATGATGTTCCAAGAATTTCTCCATCTCCACGAGCCAGAACATCTTTGCTTTCAATTAACTCCACTGAACTTGTTACTCCGTTTGGACCAACAAGTCCAACCCAATCAGTATCTGTTTTATCTATGCCGAAAACAATTTCTGATGAGTCCGGTAAAGTTAATTTATATGTGTTTGCGGTGGAAAACATCTGTAATAACTATACCACAAAAAATTCAATACGCTTATTTTTATAATGTTGCGGTAATTTCGTTCTGTAATTCTCTGGTCCAAGCGTGCGGGTCTGTGGGCGGTTCTTGGTAATTTTGGACAATACTGACACTGGTGCCTGTTGCGTTATTCATTCCTTGCGGCGCTCCTGCTTGAGCGGGCATAATGCCAGCGCCAGTTGCCATTGACCGCTGCCTGATGTTGCCAGCAAATGATGTAAGTAAAGCTAATCTTTCTCCACCGAAAAAGCCAAGCTGCTCCCTTATTCCAACTGCTTGTGCTCCAGTTTCTGCTTCTTCGTCTATTGTTGAAAGTGAGTTTAATTGGTCTTCATACTGTTTCCAATTTCTATAACTTTCCAGCCTTCTATCATTAAGAACTTGGAGCTTGTTTCTCCAGGCTTTCATATCTCTATTAAACTTCTTCTTGCCATTTTTACCCTTGTATTTTCTGGCTTTCTGATTGGGCTTTCTTTTCTTATGTTCCCTGATGCCAGAGTCCTCAAGATTGGTAGCTGTGTTTTTGTAAATATCCCGAAGGGCGTGAATTGCTTTCAAATCATCTTTCGGGTCATCTGGAGTTTCTGCTTCTGCTTTTGCCAATTCTTTTTCCCAGAAAGGAATATAACTCCATTTCAACTGATTTTGATTTGGCTTTTGATAATTTATCGTTCCGCCCCTTTGCATCATTGGAATACCAAGGGCTTCTGCTGCTTGCATTAAGTAGCCAATATTTTGTTCACGGGAACCTTCTTGTGAAATAACCCACTCTTGTTTCCTTCCTTCTCCAACAATTGCCACTCCACCAGCGCCTGGACCAAATACTCCTCCTCTTCTGCCAAAGCCAAGTTTGCCTCCAACTGAACTAATAGCATCTCCAACACTGCTCGCTGCCGATTTAACAGCATCAATTGCAGATGTGAATTTTGAAACAATTCCATCAAGAACTCTCCCAATCGCATCTGCTGCTGATTGAAATGGACTGAGAATAATGGCAGCCAATCCTGATAACACACTTGCAATTCTGCTTGGCAATCTTCCAAAAAATGCTCTAATTTTTTCCCAATTGGAAATAATCCAAGGAATTGGACCCAAGAAACCTTTTCTTGCCGCGCTAACAATTGCCGATGCGCCAGCGCTGAACAGGCTTTTAATAGCTGACCAAAGCCCGCTTAAGAAACTTTTCACTTTGCCCCAGTTTGCAATAATCCACGGCACTGGACCCAAAAAACCTCTGCGCGCCGCCCCAACAACAAAATTGGCTAAATTGCCTGCGGCTGTTTTAATCCAATTCCAAACATTGCCCAAGAAACCTTTCACTTTGCCCCAGTTTGCGATAATCAAAGGCACTGGACCCAAGAAACCTCTGCTCGCCGCTCCAACAATAAAGTCGGCAACATTTCCAGCTGCTGTTTTAATCCAATCCCAAACATTGCCCAAGAAAACTTTCACTTTGTCCCAATTTTTAATGATAAGATAAGCTGCCGCACCAATCAAAATTGCTGCCGCTGTAATTGCCAATCCGACTGGACCAAAAGCTAATGGCAAAAATCTTACCAAGCTAATCAGCTTCACAAAAAATGGTAATATTCTTGCCCCCATCATTACAACACTGCTGAAAGCTGTGATTAATGTGCCTATGCTTGAAACTATTGCTCCAAAAATCCATTGAATTGGACCAACTGCTGCAACAACAGATGCAAAAATAACAACTGCTGTTTTAACTGGACCTGGCAGTTTGGTAAATGCTGTTGCAATCGCTGCCAAAGCTTGCGCCACTGATGCGGCAATTGGAGTAACAACATCTCCAATTGGAATTAACGAATTTTTAATGGTTGTCCAAGCCTTTGCCATCTGATAACCTTCTTCACCTTCTGTAATTTCTAACGCTTTATCTAAATCACCAGCGCTTTTTGCAACGTCCTTAAAAACCTGTTCCGTACTTTTTGAGTTTTTGCCAAGCAAATCCAAAACACCAGTGAGCGCCCGAACATTTCCGAAAACTTTTGCCGTTGCTGATGTATTGCCATCAAATCGTTCTGATAATAATTGCAAGGTTGGTAGCAATCCGTCTTTATCAAGTTTTTCCTGTAAGCCCTGAGAAGATAGCCCCATTTTTGCCAATTGGTCTTCCGCCTCTTTAGTTGGCTTAAGAATTGATGTTAAAATGCCTTTCAGCTGCACCTGTGCCTGTGCTGCCGTTGTTCCTGTTTTACTCATTGCAGCCATTGCTGCTGACACCTCTTCAAAGCCAACACCCATTGCTGATGATATTGGTAGAATTGCGCCCATTGCGCTTGCCAATTGGTCTGCTTCTAGCTTACCAGCCCGGACTGCGCCGGTGAGATAATCGCCAGCCTGTGCTGCATTAAGATTTGATGCGCCATATGCATTTACTGCGCTTGTTAAAAGGTCTGCAATAACTTTTGTTTCGCCAAGTCCAACAGCTGATGCTTTAAGTGATATTCTTAGGGTATCAATCGCTGTTTGACCTCTCAAGCCAGCCGATGTAATAAAGAATAAAGCGTCCGCCGCTTCTGTTGCGCTTTTGCCGTATGCTGACGCCATTTTAATAACTGGCTCCCTCATACTATCAACTTCCTTATTTGCAACGCCTACAAGTGATGCTATTTTGGTCATACTTTTATTAAAATCAACAGATGCCTTAACACTTACCGCTCCTATTGCTGCAATAGGCAAAGTAAATCTTCGGCTCATTGCTGAGCCTCTTGCCATCATTGCGCTTCCTGTTGCTTTCATTCTTGCCCCAGCTGCAGCCATCACTGCGCTTGCATTTCTCATTGAGGCAGCCATACTTGCAACAGCCAATTTTGCTGATGTTGTAAATTTGGCAAGTGATGCCGAAAGCCCTGCAATTGAGCCTGCAACGCCCTTTGCGCCCGCTGCTGTTTTTGCTGCCGCTGCATCAGTCCCAGCCAGTGATGCTTTTGTTTTTGTTAGGTCTGTGGAAAGTCTGTTTAAGCCTTTTCCGTCATACCTAACTTCAACTTCCGCAACAATTTTTCCAACATTACTTCCGCCGCCTATCATATAATAAGATTATTCTTTTTATCTCTTATCGCGGTTAATAGTTTTTGTTTTTTGACATCTTAAGCTGCTGAGCGCGCTGCCAGGCATTTTTCTCTCTGATGCGCTCTTGCGCTGTTTGCCCTTCTCTTGGCTCTCCAACTGAATAAACGGTGTGTGGCAATTCTTTATCGTGCAACGCTGCTTCAAATCGCCTATCGGCATCTTTTTCTTGCATTAAAACATCAGCTAATGCCAACAGCTCTGTTTGCGGTATTCTAAACAAGATTTCATTTCTGCTCCAGCCATAAGCCTTTGCAAATAAATGTATTAAATCTGCTCTGCGCTTTTCTCTGTTGTGCTGCTTGCTTGCTCGCTCGCTGGCTCTTCTGTCTGAGCTTCGCCCAGCATTTCCATCAGGTTCTCGCTGAGTTTTCCCAGGCTTTTGCTCGCACTTTCAATTTGATTTTTAACGATAACAGCCCCAACTGATATGATTTCAAGAACTTCTTCTAAAGAAAGATTATATTTAATCCAATGGCTCTTTTCTTCAATCAGTCCATTTACGGCGCCTTTTCTATCGTGTTCCTCAAGTTGTTTATCCTTGATGATAATAATTGCCGCCAGCTGAATTATATTTGGGCGCGCTGCTTCCCAAACTTTCGGAAAAATGTGTGCAATTGTTTCCATCTCTGACGGAGAACGATAAAAAGCAATTCCAGATTTATTGGTAATTTCATCTGTTACGATATTTTCCGGATTATCAAAATCAGAAAGTGAAAGATTAAGAGCTTCAAGAACATCAGCATATTCTGGGTCTGACGCCTCTTCCTTGGTTAAAATCTCTCTGTGATTAAGCCGATATTCTTGTTTGAATTGTTCAGCATCATCAAAAATACCAGGAACCTTTTCTAGTATTTCAGAAACAAAATCTGTTATTCTCATTGTTTTATCCAAGGACGGAGGAGCAATCGTGTAATCCTCGCCTTGCAGTTTTATCTTAAAATCTTCCATATATGTATATTACCATATTGCAAAAGATTTTGCAATAATTTCCACTAAAAGATTATGAACCTGGAGGTGTGTTGCCTGTGTAGCTTGTGCTGTCTGAATTTGTTGCAGTGATTGTAATAATATCAGCAACATCACCAGCATCTGGCACGCGTGCTTCTCCGGTGCAGGCAATTTCTACTGGGTCTCCGCCAGCATCTGCCTCTGGATATTCTTCAATTGTGTAAATAACATCGGGGATTTCAATTTTAACTGTTCTTTCAGATGCGCCTGTGCCGCGTGTGTATTCTACCACAAACTCTTCCTTAAAAATATTTGATTGCGGCTCTGTGCCAGCAACAGGGTTTGCGCTGCCATAATAATACTGATTGAGGAGCGGCAAGGTGTCTTCATCTGCCAGGAGTGTAAAGCTGACTCCAATGGAGCCTCGTCCAGGAACAAGAGCAACAGGGCGGACGCTGTCTCCATAATATGATGTGATTTCATTTGCAATTGTAATACTGCACTGATTAACAACCTTAACTGCTCCGCCGCTGTTTAGTCCAGCCAGAACAAAGTTGTCTTCTGCGTTATAATGCAGGAGCGGCTCTTCGCTTTCGCTCGCTGCTGTTGGCTCTGTTGCGCGGATTTTGCCGGGGTGTATTCCAACAAAAGTTACCTGTGCCTCAAGAACATCATTATCTGCTGTGCCTTCAATAACTAGCTCCGAAATCTGAACATCATAATGTTCCAAAATCTGATTAACTGGGCTTTCTCCAAGAGTTGAAACAACAGTGAGGAAAGGAATTGTGGGTGTTGGATAAATCTCGTGGTCATATGGACCAGCGCCAGTAACATCATCACTGCCAAGCGCCCAAGCTGCCAATGCGCCAATCGCATCTGCTGAGCCGTGAACAGTTACCTGTCCAGTTACCTCAATAGAAGAAACATAATCAAAAGCATCTGAGTATCGGCTGCCGTCTAGCCATTCAGCCTTGCCTGCTTCTTTGCCTGTTGAAATTGTTCCAGAGGCTCTGTGGAATTTCTTAAAGCCAGTGGTTGCTGCTGTTCCCTCCGCTGCTTGGAGGGCAATATAAAGTGGTCCATAAACTGTTGAAACTGGTGTTGCCATATCTTCTTATAACCTTATTCCCTACACAATTATTTGCGGGGATTTTATTCTTCCTCCAGTGATGCTTTTCTGAATAAGAAAAAATATTCCGATTGATAAACTGCTCCCTGGTCTGTATAGGTTGTGTTGATGAGTTGCAGTGGCACATAAAGTTGAGCTATTTCAATTCTTAAATCACCCATAATCCAAGCACGCTTATCATCAAGGGCTGCATCAATATTATTTGAAAAATCAATTAAATCTTTTTCTTTCCCTTTTTTACATCTGAAAGTAAATCTTGTTAAACGCCTATTCAAAAATCCTTCATATGGAGGCGTGCCAACTCCTCCTGATGTAGTGAGCGTGAGCGTAATGTCGGTCGTGGCTGTATCATCTAAATCATCTGGAGCTGGAGCGCCATCTGTTGGTTCAACAAAAATAACTGGCTCATCTCCAGCATTATATGGCAATCTTACCAAATCTTCATCTAATAAATAATCTGCCAAATTTTTGTTTAATCGTTTCATAGTTTTATCACTGCCAATTGTTTTTTAATTTCAGAAAGAAGAGTAATCTTATTCATTTCCAAAGCATTTTTCAAATAATATTGCTCTCCTCCTTTAGGGTGGTTATAGTTTTCTTCGTGCTGTCTGCGGGCATATGGTAAATCAAAATAAATCCCAACTGTTGTAACATCTGCAACACTGTATGTTTCGGTTGTATCGCCGCTTTGCCTCAAGGCGCTTGTGTCAATAGGTGCTCGTCTGACTGCCTCGCCCCTTACCAATTCTCCTGTTCTGCTAACAGCTGTTTTTATAGCAAGGTTGTAAGCTGCATCAATTTGCCATCTTTTTTTAATTGTGTCTGAGCGGATTGGCATATTATAAGAGTGATATTTTTTCTTTATTTTGCGGCTCTTTTTTCCGGTATTTTGCTTATAGCAATTGACCGGTCATAGGCATTATAAAGTGGGTGTGATTAAATGCTGGCAGTTTGGGTGGAACGGTGGGTATTCAGAAAGAGTATCTAATCCTTGAGTTTGTCCAGTTGCGCTGTAAACATTGCCATCATACTCTGCACATATTTCACAGGTGCTGGAGTGTGATGTAATTTGGATTTTGTCAAGATTATTTTCTTGCATTCTTTGTAATGTGGATAAACTGTGTGCATTTCTGCTTTCTGTCCTAACTACCAACTCAGCATACTTTGCCGCATTATAATTTCTGCCATTTATTTCAATCAATCTTGGAGTAATTCCAGTGGCTTCATCTGCTGCCCCAGCAACAGTCATTCCAGCCCTATCAAAAGCTTGCTGCAATTCATCGGCTGCAACTTCAAATCTTGGTCCAGAAACATTTATTGCTGCTATATCTTCCAAAGCTGCTGCCCTCAAAACATCTTCTGCTCTTTTTACCATTGTTGAATTTGCGTTTTCTAATCTGCTTATTGTGAGCGCTGCCAATGTTTCAACTGCTTTTTTATCTGCCTGAGAAAAATTGGTATCATTGCTTCCAACAAAAGCTTTAATCCAATTGTTTGTTCTTCTTCCGCCCTCAATATATCCCGAGCGAACTGACTCGGCAACAATCGGTGCTGACCCAGTTTGCAAATCGCCAACAATCTTTAAGATTTTTGCTTTCTGTTGTTTATAATAATTGGTGTCTCCCAATCTTTTGCTTGCAACACTTTCTTGGATAATTTTTTCAATTTCTTTTGTTGCATATTCATATAAAGAGCCTACAAGTTTTGCAATTCTATCAGCTGCAATTTTTTTATCATCAAAATTTCCCATTTTATTTTTCTATGATATAGCATTTATAAACATTTGGCAAAGC
>Ga0099850_1000713_pt1 | contig 15198 bp, 20 predicted proteins | sample CB_VirMetaG_5_FD_79182 | JGI IMG/M metagenome (GOLD analysis project Ga0099850, IMG submission 79182) | Freshwater to marine saline gradient viral communities from Chesapeake Bay - CB_1508_1D Viral MetaG | ecosystem: Environmental > Aquatic > Marine > Coastal | place: USA: Chesapeake Bay... | reverse complement strand
GAACCACCACTGGATTTTCGGAGATTGGGGCGAACTGTTTGCTTACCTCCACTCCATTGACCAGAACCTTCGTGATGCTGACTTAACCCGATGGGTGTTCTTTGAAAACGAGGAGGAGTAATCATCCCTTCCTGTAATCAATGTTGGAACGAGTTTCCTCGTGTTAATCGTTTCAATCATAGCAATACAGATTATTATTTCTGTGATGAGTGCTTGCAAGCCAATCTTTGGTCTTGCCCTGATTGTGACCGTAGTTTTTATCTGGGACTCAATCAAGGTCGCAAACCACGCCACTATCGCACGACCGACCGCATTGATTACCGTTATCGTCAAGTCCGAGAGGTTTGTCCCGGTTGGAAATCAGAACGACGACTCCGAGCCGAAGCCTATTATGGATTTACGATGGATGTTCCCAGTTACAAAAGCCAACCGAGGGTGATGTAATGACCGATTGTTTTTGTGGCCGTTCTTGCCGAGATAGTTGGGCTTATTCTCGCAACAAACTATTTTCAGGAGTGTGTTCCCGCTATTGCCATGAAACTCAAAAACAGGGTTTATCACACGATGGCTCCCGAACCTATACCACTGCTTGCACCGCTTGTGATGCTACCTTTGAACTCCAATACACTTACAACTGGTCTAACCAACGCTTTTGTTCCAAATCCTGTCGTCAGGAAGTAGAGGGGCGAAAACACGCCAAGAAACACATGACCCTGTTGGCCGCCATTTACGACCATCCTCAAGGACTTTCTTCGCACGAACTCTATCGCATCTCAGAAAGAAACACTACCCGAATCAAAGGAGCCACCGGAGTTTCCAATTGCCTCAAACAATGGGTCCGCCGAGAAGTAATTACCATGGAAAAATCATCAGGGGCAACTATTTATAGGTGGAACTCTAATCTCCGACCCGGACAGGTAATCCTGAGGTGGAAGAAATGAGTTATGAGTGTGCGATGTGTGAAGAGGCTATCAAGACCAGCAAGCCGATTTTTGTTATGACCGATACCCTGTTCTTGCCTTCAGGCCGCTGGTCAGACCACCTTACCACGGAAAACTATTGCTCTCTCAAGTGTGCTACCGAAGTCATGGAAGGTGCTACGGGCGAGGGATTGCAAGATAAAGAAGGGGCGGAATGTAGCGTTTGCTCGTCCAAGTTTTTGGCTGGACATACCGTCACATTGGGATGGTGTAAAACGCAACGAGAGCGGTGGCATAAAACTATTACTACCCGAAATTATTGTTCTCACGACTGTTTGCAGAAAGACTTTGCTGACCCCAAATCGCCGTTGGCGATGGAAGTTCCTAAGAAACCCGCTAAGAAGCGAAAAACCACTAAGAAAACCACTACGGCCAAGAAAAAACCTGCGACTAAAAAGAAGGCTCCTGCCAAAAAGCGAACCACCACCCGCAAGAAGAAGAGTTAAATAGGAACTCATCAGTATGCGTCCCATGAAGGTTGGTTATTACAAGCACCACGAAGGTTCTGGTAATTTCGGAGATGAACTCGGCCCAGTAGTGGCCGAAGCCATGCTGGGGAGGCCCATTGAGGCCACCAGCAGCCTCTCAGATAAGTTTCTGTCTACTATCGGTTCCGTGTGCCACAACATCGGACCCGGATGCCACATTTGGGGTAGCGGGATTATGAAATATGAACTCCGCACCGCAGATTTCACCGTTCATGCGGTTCGTGGACCTCAGACCGAAGCGTTTTTACGAGGAGTGGCACGGGTTATGCCAGACCCTGTTGCTTGGGGCGACCCCGCACTTTTGCTTCCTGATTTTTATCAACCCCAACTTCGTTCAGAATTATCAGCGAAAACGGGCTTTGTTCCGCATTGGACTTGGTGGGATAAATACTGGTCGCAAGCCGAAGAATTAGAGATTTTTTACAACCTTCACCTGATTAATCCCACGGAATCGTGGCAATCGGTAGTAGACCAAATCGCTTCCTGCCACCGAATCATCTCTTCGTCCCTACATGGATTGATTGTGGCTGATGCTTACGGCATCCCGAATCTGTGGTTAAACACCGAATTACAGGGTCATGTTCCTGAACTCAAATTTGCCGACTACTTTGAGTCCATTTCCCGCCCGATGAACTCAGTTTCTGAGTTAGAAGCGGCAGCGGAAGCCGAAACTGACCGCTATTGGTCTGAGGGTGCTCAGGCTCTGGACTTGCAACCACTTCGGGACTCATTCCCTCACCATTTGTTCCCTGAGGAGGCATAATCATGGCCTCCGTTGCGATTGTAGATGCTGGATTTTTTATTGGGCGGCGTGGTCGTCATTGGGGTCCCGGCGGACAATTATCCAAAATGCAACGCATGGTTGCTGCGGGAAAGCGAAGTTCGGCTCAGTTTCAGGGCTTGCAACGAAAAGTGCTCATCAACGACATGAAATACTTGGAGTTCCGCATGAGAGAAGTTCGTTTCTTTCCTTCCGCAGCCAGAAAAATTCATATCTGCTGGGATGGAGTCGCTGGAAGAAATTCTCGTGGAACTCTGTTGCCCACCTATAAATCTGAGCGAGCCGGTCGCATGGGATTAGACCTTGATTCTTACGATGCTTCCACCCATCAAATCCATGATTTCCGAGATTACATTTCCTCTTTAGGATTTGACCCCATGTCGCTTCGCACCAACTGGATTTCCCATTACGAAGCGGGTCTTGAAGCCGATGATTTAATTGCTATTAAAGTTCAAGAAGCCATAGACGACCCCCAGATTGGAACGGATGATATTTGGGTTTTCTCTGGAGATACTGATTTATGGCAGTTGTTTGCATGGGATGACCGCATCAGAATCCACAATTTTGTCCGAGAAATCCCACGCACTGAAATCACCGATAAATTGGGCATTCCTTTGGAACACTATGCTTTGCTCAAATCCATCACAGGCGATACTGCCGATAGCATCAAAGGCATTCCCAACATCGGACCCAAATCCGCCGCTACTCTGATTAAAACTCATGGTGCTGATTTGATTACCAACGATTTGCTATTACGCTGGTATAATCCTGAACCCACGGGTTTGGAACGCATTTCTGAACTTCTCAAAGCCTATCGTCAGAACGAGGGTTTGACCCAGAAATCTTGCGTAGAAAATTTTGGCTCCATTTGGCGAGATTTGGAACGAGGCACAGAACGACGATTGCATTACACAGAGTATCAACCCATTGCTGAAGCAGTTCCAGAGATTCGCACCCATTTCACTTATCAGGCTCATGCCGAAACTGTGGCTCGTAATTTGCGATTGATTACCCTACCCTTTCAACTCGTATAAGAAATACTAAATAGGTAGACACACAGAAGAGATAACATGAAGGAAATGACCGTTTCGGAAACTTCTCTGAGGGAGTGGATTTCCGCTACCGCACCTACGGGAGATTTGGAACATAAGGCTCTCCATCATTTTCTTCAGACATTTCTCAACATGGCTCAACTTTGGCGAGAGCCATTGGAAGTCATTCTCACTAATGGAGCCGCAGACTCCCTAACCACCGAAAAATATCAACGCTATCTTGATGAGGCAGCCGCTGGTAGAGAGGTGGAATACAATGGCGAAAAAGATTGATTGTGAAGCCTGTGGCACTCGTTGGAATCGTTTGACTGCTCAGTTGCACAAGGGAGTCTATGCTTGTGGCTGCGGCTGGTCTATTACCGAATCATCAATTATTGCGAAGGAGGGTTAATTTTTCCGAACCGAACCAAGCGAGAGGAGCGTCTTAGGCGTATTGGCAAGTCTACCATTTCTGATTCCACTTGCCGCACGGCTATGACTTGTCTGGTGGTTCGCAAGGGTGATGTTATCGCCACTGGAGTCAATAAGCGAGGCTTCCGAGGTTCTTCCATTCATGCAGAACGAGATGCACTTCGCAAACTCCGTTGGCAAAAGACAGGTGCTGAAGGAGCCGACCTTTGGTTGTTCCGATTCGGAGGACACGGAGGCGATGCTGACCGAATGAGCAAGCCTTGTGCCGATTGTATGGAAGTCATTTCCGCCGCAGGAATTAACCGAGTTTTTTACTACGATTGGGAAGGCAACTTGCATCGTTTGAAGGCTTCGCAAGCCGACCCTGATGAACATTATAGCATCAATAAGTGGGATGATTTCGTCATCACGACCTAATCTTAAATAGGAGGCAACCATAGGTTCACCTATGAAGATTCTGATTGATTCCAAAGAATCCGCATCCACTAAAGCCCAATTTCAAATGTTGCTCAATGCTGAGGTAACTAATCTTCCAGAGGGCGACATCGTGATTGAGAACGATGATGGTTCACGCTGGACGATTGAAAGAAAAACTTGGGGTGATGCTCATTCGTCTTGGACGAGTAAGCGAATCCAAGAGCAGATTTCTCGCATGGTGGAAAATTGCGACAAATACATTTTGTTGGTAGAGGGTTCATGGTCAGAAGTTTATGCCGACATGGATAGCATCAAAGGGTTGCAGACCTTTTTCAACCGAATGTGTGTAGAGGTTTGTCCCGTTATTTACACCGATTCTCTGGATGAAACCATCCGATATGTCCGAAGTCTTTCTCTCCGAATCAAGGATGGCTCCGTCAATACTCTGGTGCGACCCACCACCGTTGTCACCAGCAGTCGCAACAAGCACCATGCCATGTTGGAACAGATTCCTCGTGTCGGCAGAGCCACTGCTAAGAAAATCTATGATGGCTACGAAAATCTTCCCGATTTTGTCAATAACTGGTCTAACGCTATGGAGCGTGGTATTGCCAAGGGAGCCACATGGAACGCCGTAGATGCCTTTATCCGAACTCAATGGGGTGCCACTTCTCAGCAAGTCATTGTTAAGAAAGATTAAATAGGTAGAACTGTGACCAATTTACTGAATGTCAGTAGACGGCACGATGTTTTTTGGAAATGGCTCTGGGGCTATTCCTTTTCGTGCAGTTCAATTCGGCACCCTTAACAACATGATTTTCATCCAAGATTATTACTTTGATTTTTCTATCGGATGCAACCGATTCCAAACTTGGCTTGCCAAGCCCCGCCCTGAATCTATCGCTATTCTCAAAAAACTCAAGGCCAGTTATCGTGAGTTCCAACGAGAGGAAACCCGTTTCCACCGAGATTCCAGTAGCAAAGGACGACAATATGTTCAACTAACCACACCCAAAATCTCATATCAAGAAGTTTTTGAGATGTTGCCTCGCAATTCACGCCAAGCCGAAACATCATTCATGGCTATTCAAAATTACCCACACAGTAGCGGTGAAGTTTTTTTCCGACCCTCTAAATCCTCCTCTTTGATTAGACACATCAAAACCATGTTCAAACAACAATTTCGTTCCATTGACGGATATTCCTATTCGGCAGTGATGAATGGCTTGCATTTGATTAAAACCATTCGTGGCTATCATCCTCTCAACTGGACTGGCCCACGCTTCAAACCCAACCCTCTTTATTCCAAGCGGATGATAAATCGGATAGCAACCCATGTTAAATAGGTGGCAACACTATAAACCAACCATGTTAGAGGCAACTATCCTCGTCCCCCGCATGAAAAACATCCTAAAAGGTTTGCAGTCAATCGCTGAAGATTGCATCTTGGATTTTTCTGAAACTGGACTTACCGTCCATGTAGTAGATTCTATCCGAGCCAAGATGTTGCGACTCCGAGTTGCACCCGAAGGCTTTGCTGAATACTCTTGTTCAGAACGACACCGACTCGCCGTAGACCTCAATAAACTCAAGTCCATTACCACAGGACTCACCACTTCTGACGAACTTAAAATCAGTTATAATGATGGAAAGTTTGCTCTGTTAGCCAACTCTATGGAGCGAGCCATCCGACTCAAGCGAATTGAACTGGTTTATGACCTGCAAACCATCCCAGACTTTGATTACGAATATAACACCACCGTTTCTTCTGCTAAAGACATCCGAGATTACCTCAAAACTTTGGATAAAACACCCATTTATTCCATCAATGTCCGAGAGGGCAACATGATTTGGGAAACTCTGGATGCCGAAGAATTGATTACTTGGTCGCCCGAAGTAGAACTTGAATGCGAAGAAGATTTCTCTACTCGTCAATTATTTACCGCTGCTGAAGTAGCAGCCCTGATTTCCGCCAGCAACAAAGAATCTGTGGCTATTCGTGGCGGCACTGGCTCTTGTCCTGTGGAGTTTGTTTGGACACCCTATGAAGGCGTAGAATATACTGGCATGGTGGCTCCGAGGTTGTGATATTATGCGAAGAAGCAAACCCACCTCCTATCAAGCCGCTAAATCATTGATTCATGTTCATGAAGAAATTACCGCCAAAACAGTCATTGACCGTATGGTTTCTCTGGGTCGTAAAGAGATTCCCACTAACCGAAGTTTGGCGGCCAAGTTGAAAAATGATTCTGATTTTGTCGTCGTCCGACCCAACGGTTCACAAGGCCCGACGGTCTTCAAAAGAATTAACTGAAATAACGCAACTACGCCACTTTGTATCAAACAACGCAGGGCGTTAGCGACAATCTTATATATGAGAACCCAACCACCAATAAATCCTTGAGAGTGATTCCATGACAACTGAAAACCGATTCCAACTAAGCGAAAATTTCATCAATAAATACCGACGCAAGCGAGCACCCTTTGGCTTCAACGGACTCGGAGAATTGGTCTATAACCGCACCTATTCCCGCATCAAGGACGACGGCAAAAACGAACAATGGTTTGAAACCGTTCAGCGTGTCGTAGAGGGAACTTTCAATATGCAAAAGCGACACATTGAGGCTAATGGGCTGGGGTGGAATGCTTGGAAAGCCCAGCACTCTGCTCAGGAAATGTATAGCCGAATCTTTTCCATGAAATTCCTTCCGCCCGGTCGTGGACTCTGGGCTATGGGAACCCCTATTACTGAGGAACGAGGTCTGTTTGCTGCCCTCAACAACTGTGCTTTCGTCAGCACCCAATCCATGTCAGGAGAATTTTCCCGACCTTTCTGTTTCCTTATGGATGCTTCTATGCTCGGTGTTGGTGTCGGATTTGACACTAAAGGTGCCGAAACCTTGATTCTTAAGGGTCCATCTACCGCCCGAAAGACAGAAACCTTCACCATTCCTGACACTCGTGAGGGATGGGTTGAATCTTTGCGACTTCTTTTGGACTCCTATGCTTATGGCACCGCTCCCATTGATTTTGACTATTCTGAGATTCGTGAAGCCGGAGTTCCAATTCGTGGATTCGGCGGTGAATCCTCTGGCCCACAACCACTCATTGATTTGCACACCCAAATCCGTGAGATTCTGGGAGCCGAGGTGGGAGCACCCATTTCCATTACTTCTATTGTAGACATTATGAACCTGATTGGCAAGTGTGTTGTTGCTGGAAATGTTCGCAGAACCGCAGAAATTGTGTTCGGAGAGCCAGACAACGACGAATACCTTGACCTCAAAAACTACGAAGTGAATCCGCACCGTGCTGAATATGGTTGGACCAGCAACAACTCTATTTTTGCCGAACTCGGTATGGATTACGAACCTTCCGCAGAACGAATTAGACTCAACGGTGAACCCGGCTACGCATGGCTGGAAAACATGAAAGCCTATGGTCGTATGGTAGACGAACCCAATCACAAAGACCACCGAGCCATGGGAGGAAATCCCTGTTTGGAACAAACGCTGGAGTCCTATGAACTCTGTTGTTTGGTAGAAACCTTCCCGCAAAACCACGATTCATTGGAAGATTATTTGACGACCCTCAAATATGCCTATCTTTATGCCAAGACCGTTACGCTGGGTAAGACCCATTGGCCTCAAACCAACCGAGTCATGCTCCGAAACCGCCGTATCGGTTGTAGTATGTCGGGTATCGCCCAATTTATTGCGGCTCGTGGAGTCGGAGAACTCCGCAACTGGATGGATGTTGGCTATGCCCACATTCAAGAACTGGATAAGGAGTATTCAGATTGGATGGCTATCCCTCGCTCTATTAAAACTACCAGCATCAAACCCTCCGGCACAGTTTCACTTCTGGCAGGAGCCACACCCGGAATCCACTTCCCAGAATCCCGTTATTACATTCGCCGTATGCGATTAGGAAAGGACTCTAATTTGGTCGCACCCTTGCAAAAGGCGGGCTATAAAATTGAACCAGCGTTTGGTTCGGAAGACACCACCTTAGTAGTAGAAATCCCAGTGGATGTTGGTGAAGGTGTGCGAACTGTCAATACAGTTTCCATGTGGGAGCAACTTTCTATTGCAGCCCTCGCCCAACGCTATTGGGCTGACAACCAAGTTTCCTGCACCGTCACTTTTGACCCCGAAACCGAAGGCTCACAAATTGCTTCCGCCTTGGATATTTTCCAATATCAACTGAAAGGTATTTCTTTCCTTCCTCGTTTGGATTACGGTGCTTACCCACAGATGCCCTATGAAGCCATTGATTTTGAAACTTACACGGAACAAAAATCTCAACTCGGCAAGTTGTCCTTTGGACGCATCAAGGGTGAAGAGGTCGTGGTAGAGCGTTTCTGTGATACTGATGTTTGCGAGATTGACTTCGTTGCCACAAATAACGCAGATAACACAACGGAAACAAATAACACAGATTCCGCAAATAACGCAGATACAACAGATAGCATTACTCAGTGATTTATCGCAACGACAAACTTAAATAACAACAACGATAAATACCGCAACATGGTGGAGATTCATCATGTTGAGTCCTTGATTGAGAGAAGCAACGATTCCCTCAATAACATTGAGCACTGTCTACAATCTGGAATCCACAGTTCCCAATGTTTGGAACGGCTTGCCAGCCACATTTTAACTATTATCAGAGGGATGCAAAATGGCGTCCGATGATGAAATGCAAGAAGTGGCTCATCACTTAGAAACACTTTTAGAAGCCTTAGTAGATACCTCTCGTGGAACCGAGTTGCATTTAGAGCGTTTGGCTTCTGAATCCATGTCCCATAAAGAATCCTTAAATCGTCTTACCAAAGTGGTAATTGATGGTAATGGACAACCACCCATTCTAACTCGTCTGGCATTATTGGAACAGAAATATGATGCTACCGCCGAAGAAATTGAACGCTTCCGTGCTCGTTGGTGGCAAATTGTTATGATGTTCTTGCCCGGTATTTTGGGTTCAATTCTGGGAATTTCGGCGGTGATGTGATGCCTCGTTCCCGCAATTATAGCCCCTCAAGGCACGGGACAGGATGGCCTTCTAACCAACCCTCCAATGCAATTGTGGCTTTTTTAGACAATCCCAATGTTTCTGATGAACAACGAATGCAAGTGTTTGTGGAAAACCAAGTAACACCTCCTGCTTCACTGGGAGGCATTCAGGCTCAGGCTCGTCCTCAACCCCGACAAGTCGCTCGTGGCGTGGCTCGTGTGGCATTCAAAGTTATTAACTGGACGCAAGGAGTGACTCCAGAACTCTATCGCAGAATCCGTAATACCTCCACCCCAGAAATCCGCCGACCAGTTCGGGAACCACCAGTTTCTATTACTACCCAACCCGCACCTACCGTTACCAATACCATTGTTTCTGATTTCCAACCAGCCCCTACCACCACTAATCCCGAAGACTACAACGATATTTTTGGGGTTCGTGATGCCTGACCGAGAACCAGTCGCTTGTCCCTGCGGAGAGGGTTTGATTTGTTATCGTTTTCCTGACCGACCTATGCAATTTACTGAACCCGAAATTCAATGTTCATGGTGTTCCGAAGTTTATGAATTACTTTTGCAGATGGGCTGGGATTCATGGGAAGGCACTTACTGGTATTGGTGGAAGCCAATTCTAAGGTCTTGAAGACAAAGATTCAAATAGGAGAAGGCAATTAGAGTCGTTATGCCCTACTCAGACCCTGAGAAGAAAAAGGCGTATATGCGTGAATATAACAAGCGTTGGTATGCTGAAAATAAAGAAAGTAAAGACTTGGTTGGAAAATCTGTTACCAACAAACGAAACCTCAGAATTAACAAGAAAACTTGGATTCTCAACCGATTGGGTGGTTCGTGTGAACGCTGTGGTGAAGATGACCCAATTTTGTTGGATGTTCACCATACCGACCCATCCTATAAACAAGGCCGAGAAAAAAGCATCACCGATTACTCTTGGGATGACTTGCTCGCCAAAGCCCACACCTTAGAACTGTTGTGTGTTTCGTGTCACCGCAGACACCATGCCGAAGAAAGAAAGCAGGGTTGAGATTATGCAAGTTCAATTCTATACCATTAATTGGTTTAGAATCCCGCAGATTTTTGTGGGGCGTTTGCCAGAGATTAATTTACAAACTTGTGTTAATTGTTCGGCTCAAACCACTATTTTCTCCAGCATTTGCTCAGGTTGTGGGGACGACCCCTCAGACTTTAACATGGCTAACAAACGAAGTCGGTTGCTGGCTGAATTGTTGCAGGGAGAGATTTTACCCGTAGATTCATTGGATATTTTGATTAGAAATGCTGAATCCGACTTTATGCCCGACGAATCAGCCCTCATGAAATGAACAAACTTAAATAACAAGCCCACTCATATTTGAGTATGCTTGCTACGCCAGTTATTGGCTTTGTTGTCGGAGCAGGTGGTTATTTAGCCGCCCAAGTCTTTGCCGACACTTATTCTGGAAAAATGCCCGGACCTAAATCATTCGGTTATTTTATCGGCACCATTACCGCCGCTACTGCACTGGGATTAGCATTTATGGGTCGCAAGCAAGGCTATTTGGCTGAGTCAAGTTATCTCAAAAATTTGGTTGATTCTCAAGAAAAACCGCCCAAGCAAGATTTATCTAAATTAGACCTCACTGGCTATTTTTATAGAGGACGACCCATCAAGCGAGCCGAATCAGGACGGTGTGCAAATTGTAATGCTGCCGCAAAAATTACCGCTTATGATTTGCCCGTAGGCCCTCGCAATTTCTGTTCTGAGAGATGTTATTGTATGTATTCAGGACTCCCCATTATGGAACCCGGATATTACGGCATGGAGGCCGAACAAAAACTGAGCAAAACTGAATGTTGCTGTGGAGCCACCATAGACAATCCTTGTGAATGTATGCTCGCTCCAGAACCCATGCAATGTTCCGCCAAAGAACCCAAGTGTCCTTGCTATGCAGCGAAATCGGCAGAAACCGTTAAGGCTCGTGTCCGAACCATGTCAGGACGCCCAGTTTCTAAAACGCTTCGCCAAATGAAGCGGGACCAAAACATCACTCCCGAAGCGGCTCGTGAACGCAAGGAAATCCGAGCCGAATCATGCGGTTGCAGCACCACTTGTAAATGTAGGAATTGATATTATGTATGTTAGAGATAAAACCAAGTTAGCCAACATTATGAAGCGACATTTGCTTGCTGAACAGCAAAAATTAGTAGATTACTACCGACAAGGTATTGAAACATGGCTCAAAGAAAATGATATTTGGGGAAAATCTCTGGCTCAACTCAAACAACTGCAAAATGCCGATAAACCGAAATGTAAAACTTGTAAAGGGACTGGCACAGTTCGTAAAAAATGGGGTCGGGGTTTCCGCAACGAAGAATGTCCTAATTGGGGCTGCTATGAGGGAGAAGTATCCGATTCGGATTATGAAGAGGCTTTGCAATTAATTATTAATTCAGGCTCTATTGAAGAATGGATGAAATCTGGCGAGGGTTATCTCATAATGGACTATCAAGATATGGTTTATCTCCGTGATAAAATCCGTGTCGGAAACTATTACGAAGCCGAGGCTGGAACTCACTTAGATACAATCGTCCGAGAAAATCTTCCCGATGATTTGTATGCTATCCTAACGCAACTTAGTTCTTGGTGCGAAAACGACATCGCTCAACGCAATCCCCGATACCGAGCCGCCACAATCGCTCGTGCTGCTTCCAAAGCCGCTTGGCAAAAATACCGAGAAATTATGGAATATGTGGAGTGGGACGATAAGCAACTTCGGATGTATGATGAACTATCTGACGCAGCCGAGGAAAAGGCAAATATGTCTTGGGACAGTGATTGTGAAGTCATGCACCGAACCCTCTCTGCCCTAAACAATTGTCGTATTTGCGGACCTGTTGCCAGCGTAGTTAATAATCCTAAACTCTGGTCCGATTCAGTCTTTTGGAACATTTATGAAACATTGAAAGAACACAACCGACCTCGCTCTCAAGTAGTCCGAGATTTCAAAGCAGTTCTAAACGAATACGATTGGTCAGGCACAGGGTTAGGATTTAATGCTGAGAGTTTCGCTGCCGAATCATGGGGCGGTGACCCAGACGGCCAGTTAGCCCAAGCCTTAGCGAGAGCCAGAAGCCAGCCTCGGTCATCCACCCCCGTAGAAATCACTGAATTGCCCAAGGTTTGTGCTGAATGTGGAGGCGATTCACCCCAAGCCTTTGGACTGTTTGATGAAAACAATCTCATGATTTCTGAAGCATGGTTTTGTGATAGTTCCTGTGCCGATAAAAACTTGAGTGCGACCCAGATTTCTTTTGGAGCCGATGAAAAAAAAAATTCTCAGGTAAAATGCACCACCTGTCCTAACGGGTATATCCGAGATATTCCTATTCAACCTACTACCATGGGCAAACGAGTCATGTGTGATACCTGCCGTGCCGTCTTTATGCTTGGCCGCCCCGTATATCACGATGTTGGCCCCCAAATGCAGTTTGATTCAGAATCAGAGGCCGTAGCCTCGGAAATGGTTATTACTGAAAATAGTTCTCTTCCTGACCCAGTTTCTTGGATTATTTGGCTCGCAGACCCACCCCGAAATCCACGCCGAGAGTATGACTCCGATTATGCCGAATTGTTTTTCGTGCGAGGGCCGGGACAACGAGTTCGCATGGAGGATTATCACCGCACCGCTGAAGTCAATGGAGTTTATGGAGCACCTTTCATGGTAACTCAGAACATGGATTCAGAGGGTTGGTTAGCCTCTACGGTCACTATTCGTAATTTTACTGATGAGTCCGGTGCTCGTTCTCTTTCCGTGGGCGACATTGTAGAAGACTCAGAAACTGGAACCATGTGGATTGTCGCACCCGTTGGCTACTATCAATTAGAGCCAGCCTCCGATACATTTTCGGCTCCACTTGCCCGCCATCCACTCAACCGATTCCAACCCCGCAAATCTAACCGAAAATCTGCTTCATATTGGAGAAAACGAGGGAAAGACGCCATTTTCCGCCCAGAGCGAACCGAGTGAAACCTCAAATAGCAAAAAAACCCAACTGGCTTTATGGAGGACTTGTCCGAAGCCATCTTGATGCACAATTGGTTGCGGGAATCAGACGCTTTAGAGTCTGAAGATTATGGATTTTTAATCAATCTCTATTTAGAAGTTAATCAAATTATTGCAGAGTGTCCTAACACTCCTGATGGTCGTCATGTAGCCCACTTGCTGCAAAAACAAGCCAACCACATCAGCAGCCGAATTGAATTATTAGAAGACCAGATTGACATTTACATGAGTGAATACTTTGAAGCCACTGGCAGTGAGGCTTCTGAATGGGAAGTTGCTTACGACCGACCTCGTGACCCCAAAGACATGGAAAAGACTATCACACATCTTCGTCGGATTACATACACTTATTCTTGGACTATTGAGGAAATAACAGGACCTACGGGCGAGGAAGTTCCCGAAAATTTAGAAATACCGGGTCTGGAGGAATCAGAGATAGATGATTTTGTCAGAGAGTGGGCAGAAGGTAAAATAGGTGAATGGGACGGTCAAGAGGATGGATTATTCAGTTATTGGTCTGACACAGACGACAGCGATAGCACCTCGGAAAATGAATCCATAGAATATACATTTGACTCAGAAATCAATGGTAAAACCTTTACCTTTACAGTTACCATAGATGCTACCGTGGAAATGGACTATGAACCCAATGGTAGTAATGACGACGGAATTTGGGATGACGCTTAATTTCAAATAGGTCATGGTCTACAAAAATATCATGGCTTATCCAAACTGGGACGATTTCTTTAACCTCTACAATAACGATTACTACCGACCTTTTTCGCTGAACCGCAGCATGAAGGAGATTGAGAAGGTTTTCAAGTCATTCATTAATGATGAGGAAACTAAAGACCGCATGAACAATCTTTCTGCTCGCAACACGCTCCGAGCCACCGTCAAGCGTAATGGAAAAGTCTACAAAATCACGGTAGAAGACATCACACCTAAGCCAGAAGAAGTTCCCGATGAAATCTCTATTGAGTGGGACGAATCAGGGGCATTTTCAGGTGGACATGAAGATTTGACGGAGTGAAGCAACAAGCCCCTCCGCATAGTTAATCTTAAATAGGAAGAAAACCAATCCTTGAGTTAGAGGGAACAGTGGGTTCCCTATGAACGAAAATAATTCAAGGAAAATTGATTACTATGAAGACAAATACTTTCAAAAACACGATGCTTACAATTTTGACTGCCCTGATGCTCGCTATGAGTGCAGGTATTGGAGCCGCTGATGGTTCTGACCCACTGGACCCCTCCGATGGTGGTGCAGACTGGGACGGTGATGGACTTACCAACGCCGAAGAACAATCTCAAGGCACCAACATGAACAACGCTGATTCAGACGGTGATGGACTTCCCGATGGTTGGGAAGTGAACAATGGTCTAAATCCTACTAACGGTGGCGACGGCAACGCTGACCCCGATGGTGATGGCCTAACTAACGCCCAAGAATATGCCAAGGGAACTAACCCCAACAACGCCGATACCGACGGTGACGGCAAGTCCGATGCTACGGACCAATTCCCCACCGACCCTAATGACGGCGAGTATAGCGATAGCGACGGCGACGGAATCCCAGATGCCTATGACCCCGATTTCCAAGAATCTCAAGCAGGTTCTGGTGATGGCGGCACCGAAGGTGGCGGCGAGTCCGAAGCAGGTGGTCAAGGACAAGGCCAAGGCCAAGGACAAGGACAGGGCCAAGGACAAGGACAAGGACAAGGACAAGGACAAGGCCAAGGTCAGGGACAAGGGCAGGGTCAAGGTCAAGGACAAGGACAAGGACAAGGACAGGGGCAAGGCCAAGGCCAAGGCCAAGGTCAAGGTCAAGGTCAAGGTCAAGGTCAGGGTCAAGGTCAAGGTCAAGGTCAAGGCCAAGGCCAACAACAAGGTCAAGGACAGGGACAATCTGGACAACAAGGCCAGCAAGGTCAGCAAGGACAACAAGGCCAACAAGGACAACAGGGGCAACAAGGTCAGCAAGGCCAACAAG
>Ga0099850_1000712_pt1 | contig 15200 bp, 21 predicted proteins | sample CB_VirMetaG_5_FD_79182 | JGI IMG/M metagenome (GOLD analysis project Ga0099850, IMG submission 79182) | Freshwater to marine saline gradient viral communities from Chesapeake Bay - CB_1508_1D Viral MetaG | ecosystem: Environmental > Aquatic > Marine > Coastal | place: USA: Chesapeake Bay... | reverse complement strand
TAGTAAACTGACTCATCTTACTTATATTTAAAATCTCATTTTTTCAATAGTCTATTCACTGACTGCCTTATATTAGCAAGACAATCAATATAATCTGACAATTCTTTTTTTGCAGATTCTATATTCCAATCCATATTTTTTCAGTTTTCTTTTTGTCTTAAAAACCTATGAATATCTTTTCTAACTTCTTCTATAACAAGTTCTACTCACTGTTCTATTTCAAAAAGTCACTCAAGATTCTCTTGAATTTCTGCTTCTATAGTAGCTGTTTTGATAAGCTCTACTCACATACTGGTTCTTGGTTATTAAGTAATGTGTACACCATATCTTTATAATCTTTTATATGGCTCAATAATTTATCACAATTCTTACAATCACTTTCTTCTCATATTTTATCGGTGCAGTGATTTATATAGATAAGAGCTGGTTGTAAATCTGTCATTTGCATAATTATTTTTTTAAAACTTTAAAGGTGTCTGTTAGAGTAATTTCTCTAAATTGTCACTTTACTTCTAAATGTATATGAGTATATACATCACATTCTCATACTGGTAAATTATTTCTTATTTCAGATTTAATAGTAATTTTTTCTAATCATTTAGTTTTATTTAGAAGTACATCATTACTAGTGCTATTCCAATCATTATTTCAATATCAATTACATAGTATCTTAAAATTAAAATCTCATACAGTTTCTATTTTAGAATTCCTATAAGCATACACCATTTGAAACTCATCTCATACAGTATAATCAGCTAAATCGAATCTTTGAAAATCAATAAAATTTTCTATCGGAGCATATTTATAATACATAGATTCTGTTATATGTATAGCTCAAGCTACAGTTACTCAAATGACTAGCCATAACAAAATATTTAATGTAAATTGTGTCGCTTTTACTTTCATTTTCAAATCTTAGATAATAACGCTTTTGTAAATTGCTCACTTACTTCTAGTCATAGTACCATACCTGCACTTCAAGCTCAAACTATGTCGAATACAAACGGCACACTTAACTCATATATGAATCAATATATATGCATACATATCCATATAACAAAAAATATACTTCAAAATATTTCTTGTCTTTTTATTGTTGTTTTTTTACAGGTTATAAATCAGACTATAAATCAAGCTATAAATCAAGAAGTAGCTCAAATAGTCATTCATAGTAGTATAGTTTCATCATATACCATAAAGGCTATATGTTAGTATCTAAAGGTCTATTGTCGCTAAAATCGTAATTACTCGCTGTTACATATTGATTACTTTGCTCATCAGATCAATACCATTGTAAAAGTAAAGCATTTACTTCTGCTTCTGTTTTTTCTGTTATTTGAAAATCAAAAGGTGTAGTTGGAATAATAGCATTATCCAACACTCAAATATAAGTACCATTTCAATCCGTAAATCAAGTTTCTATAAATATTCATTCTCAATTGTTTTCCCAAAAAAAATCTGTATTCGGATGTATTTTAATATTCGGATTTACTGTTATTTGCTTCCAAGTTATATAAATCATAGTTTTTTATTAATTTGTAAATTCATCATAAGATAATCAAGCACCTCAATTATAAAGAGCTGTAACTTGTTCTTGAGTAAGTGTTCAATCCCATACTCAAAATTCATCTACAACAGCTGCAAGTTCTCAAGAATTTAATTGAGCTGTTAATCACATAACTGCTGGTACAGCATTACTCGCCAAAGTTGAGAATGCGACACTTCAAGTCAATGTTTGTTCTTCTGCATCTACATATATTTTTACATCTGTTCAATTTGCTGTAAGTACAATATGATACCATACTCAAATTGTATCTACTACTCACTCAAAATAAACACCAGATGAAGTTCATCATTGTCTATTTAGAAAATAAATTCACTTATTTGAAGTTGCTTTTCTCATAATAATTGCATAATTATTATTGAAATCTGCACTATCTTTTCTATTATTTATTACATATCAACTTTCTGTAAAATTATTCATTTTAATCCAAAAATGAAAACTGTAAGTTGAATATCATTCATAAGTATCTCAATAGGTAACATAATCATTTATTCAATCAAAATTTAATCATTGATTTAATTTTCAAGTAGTATAAGTAGGTCATACTTTACTCGGACTTCTAAAACCAGTTTCATCTGTCATATTATTATCAAACTTAAAATAACTGACTAGATTATTTAAAAGTCAATTTCATGCTGTTTCATGAACATAAGGATTTATAATAAAATTACTCATAATTAAGTTCTATTTCAAATAATATAAACTTTTAAACCAGTTTCATCTGCTCCTCATGTAACTGCATCTATATCGATAGTTATTTCTGCGTCATCTGCAAGAGAACTATCAGATATTACTGGAGCAGTAGCTGCTGTTTCACTTGTTTTTTCTCAAAAATCTATTGTTAATTTTGTAGATAATATTGTAGTACCTGACTCATTAATATCTACTGTAGTAGTTCAAGATGTACTTCAAGCTCAAGTTAAACTTGCTCTTACTTCTGTAACCGTAAAAGCATACGGCATTCTAAATGTAACTTTTGCTGTTCAGGTAGTAAGTGCTGTTGATTCATCAGATGTAGCTACTACAAAACTTTCTGTGGGTTTTGTTATTGTTGTTTCTGTCCATACAGCAGCAGTAGCAGTTGCATCTAAACATACATATTCTTTATCTGCTGTTGTGTCTATCCATCTACTTCATACTGCATATCAATCTCAACTATCATCATCTGCTGTAGGTGCTGTGGTAGCATCTCTTTTATGAAGCAATCAATCTATTTGTCATGAAGAGTCTTTTATAATATCTGTACTATTAGCGACAGATTCTAATTGTCAGACTATTAATATTTCTTCATTTGTTAATTCAGAGGATGTTCTCGCCATAATCTTTTAATTAATTTTTAAAGTAACTCTCTCCAAGTCACACTAGCTCTTACTGTAATATTATTCGTAATAGGTGTAACTACTAAATACCATTCTTGTGGAGTACCATCTATAGAACTTCATAATCTAGTAGCATTAGGAAGTGTAAATTGTATTCATTGTTCAGTTGTAAAATATCAACCATCTATTCTAGTACCTCAAGTAAATGTATTACTTGCTGTTCATTCAGCTATTTGTACACAACTATTTGTTTTATTACTAAATGTAAAAGTTCAAGCTACACTTCATCATACATAAAAAGCCCATTCAGCTTGGTCATTCGCACTTCATATAACACTCATATTTTCTACTATTACACTTGCTCAAAAACAAGTTGTTTTTAATCTTCATCACATTACAGCATAAGAAGCAGAATTTCATAATGAAGATATAGCTCAAGTAGAATTACTTTGTAGTATACCATTTCTTTGTTCTCATCATTCAGAAGCTACTGAACTACATATTACTTCAAAAGTTGAAGCAGCTCATGTTCCATCATTTTCTATTTCGTATCTTACTGGTAAATTTGCTGTACTCATATAAACTCAAGAAATTGTGTTTGCATGATTAAATTGATGTACATAATATATTTTTCTATCTATTACAAATCATACTCTTACAGCTCATACTCATAACCATTCTAAATCTGTAAAAAATATCTGTGATTTTGTAAAATCTATTGTCATTCCACTATCTCATGTTCAATCCATAGTATCTATATTCCAACTAGATTGAGCTACTTCTGTATCAACAGCACTTCATGTTACATAACTTCTTAGTACCATTGTTGGTGTTCATTCATTATCTAAAACAAAAACTCAATTTTCATCATTAAAATATCACATAGCTGACTTTATTCAAGTTCCACCACCTGATTTTCTTAATACTCATGTTGTGATAATCTGATGAGATTTTCATGGCTGGTAATTAAACCACATGAAAGATTGTCTTACTCTTTTTCAAGCAGTTGTTTCAGCTACTCACATTACACTAGAAGCTGTATCTTGCGACCATGTACTTGTTGTACCACTTCCACTTACTTCTTGGTCATCATAAAGTAATGGTAAATTATCAAATATTTGCTTACTATCAAATAATGTAACTGGCTCTGAAGTTCTTAGTCTTCAAAATGCATCTGTTGTAGCATTATCAGCATATGATATTCAAGTTGGTATCGTTATATTTGAACCTGCACTTCTTCACATATTTTATTTTTTAGAAAATAAACTTTGTTCTAATTCATTTAATCTCTTTTCTTTAAGATTTAATTTCTTTTCTTTTTTCTGTAATTCATTTACTTGTTTACTAAATTCTTTTTTAGAATCGTCGAGTATTTTTCTCTCCATATCCATTCATTTCTCTCTTTCATCTAATTCTAATTCATATAAAGATTTATGATGTTTTAATTTTTGAATTTCATTTTGTAAATATTTTTCTTGTTTTTTTAATTCTTTTAATCTTTTTAAATCAATTTTATATTTTTCTATCTCTTTTTTTATTTTTTCTAATTCTTCTTCTCATTTATGTAAAGATAGAGACACTTGTTTAGATGTTTCTATATGTTTATATATATTTTTCTCTAAAGTGTCTCTCTCATTGTTTAAATCATGTTCTAATCACTTATAATCAATATTTTTTTGATTATATATATTTTCTAATTCATTTATTTCTTTTTTTATTATATTTAATCAATTTCTTTGTTCTTTTATTTCAGAAAACACTTTATCTCTATCTTGAATAGCTTCAATCATTTCTAATCTAGCTTTTTCAGCTTCTTTAAGATAATGTTTTTGTAATTCAAGTCATTTAATAACTTTCATAGTTAAGCATTATTTGTTAATTGAAGTCTTGCTGTTACTTTTCATGCTGAAATAGCAGTTATGTCTATAGCTACATAACTCAAAGCATTTATATTAATTTCAAAGTTTCTATCTGCATCTGTTCATGTATAAACAATACCAGTATCTCAAGCTATTGAAGTTCAATCTTCTAAATCTATAATTTTTACTGTGTCATATCTATTTGTTGCAGAAGCAGCAGAAGTAAAATCAGGAGCAGTTTCTTCAATACTTCAGTATACTTTTATTGTACAAGCAGCACTTGAAGCTGTATTTATACTTAATACGCAATGTCTAAAATCTCATACAAAAAATGCTTTATCTTCTGTACCTGTATCATTCTTAGCATCAAAAACATCATAATATACTATATGTTTCATGTTTAAATTGTTATTTAATAAACTCATTCCTACCCTATAATTTCTTACAGAGTAGTTTGAATATATTAAGCAGCATAAATTCTCGCTCATGCAGTTAATGGTCTATATTGTACTTGCCATCTAACTTCTCAAGTATTTGTAGCAGAAGTAGTAGCTATAATAGTTCCTTCTTGTGCCACGATTGAAGTAGCTTGAATTGCTACAGGTACTCATTTAGCAGTATTAATAAGTGCATTTGCAAACGTTCAAGTTATAGAAAATCTTGATTGTGCAGCATCAGCACTAATATCTAAATCAGCACATATGTCTGTAGTAGCTGAATTTGAAACTGTTGATAGTTTTAAATTACAAGCCTGTGTTTCTATTACAGTAGTAACAACTCCTATAATAGAAGTAATTTCTACAAGTCATACTACATTAAACAAATCTCAAGTTGTTGTAGCTGGAAGTGCTTTACTTTCTGTAACAGCTATTTGAGTTCATCCATCAGTACCACTTGCATAAACAATTTCTACTCAATTTGTTCCAGCAGTTGTTAGTTCAGCATCTGTAATTGCAGTAGTATAATCAGGTGCAATAACAATTGTATCACCTCTATCAGCAACAGTAGCTGCTAATGCTAAAGTAATTGTAGAATAAACTCTAGTCACTCAATCAAAGTCAGGTGTAAACAAATCTTGTAACATATCAGCAGTAGTTCCTGTAACAGCAGTTACATAAAATGTTTTACCTAAACCTTTACCAGTATTAGCTTGAGCAACAAGTCTTCAGTAATTACTATTCAAATTATAAGACATTTTTTTATAGTTAATTTTAAATTCCCAACCACCTCCAGAATTTTAAAGATTCAATAACTTTATTAACTATGCAGTTCCATCACCTGATGAGAACATTAAACCTCTACCAGCAACAACACAAGAGTCATTTATCCCAATTGATGTAAAAGTCCAATCGAGGGTTTCAATATCTTCACCATTGTTTCCGTTAGTTGGATATTTCATTTCAGGAGAAGAATATACATCATGGAAGAATGAAGAGATTTTAGAATCAGCCATTCCCCAATAATTTTTCTTTGTAGCATCCTTAACACCATTTGCATTCATATCAAATTTATTAAGAATTACATGTTTATATTTACCTTTATATACATTAACAACACCTTCATTTGGAGCTGAAATTTGTGCAGTAGATTGTAAATTCCTTCTTATAGTATTTACTAATGTTGGATAATCAGTTGAAAAGATAGTATCTGGAGTACAACCAACTTGTTCACCAAGATTAGTATAAATATTAGTAACGAATAAATCTTCCATTAATTCAAGTGCACCTTCAGAGAATGCTGGATTATTAGCAAGTCTATTTCTATAAGTAGTACTTGAACCTGTTAATGTATGTGAAGTATTCCAAAGTGATAAACCATCACCAGTTGAAATATCTACACTTCTACCATCCATATTAGTATATGAAGTAGCAGTACCAAAAGATAAGAATAAACTTAAGTTCAAATCTTCCCTTCTAGTAATTACACCACCAATAAAATTAGCAGCATTGTAAATTTCATTTACTTTATTAAGAGTTCTCATTTCATAAGTAATATCAATACTTTTAGAAAAACTTCTAGCAGTAGTATCCTTATAATATCCTTGTTGAACTCTAGTTTTTGTAGTGAGACCACCTTCAGCTTTATCATTAGCATAAAGTTCTCCTACAGGTACTTCTTTATGTCTTCTAGTACCTCCACTATTCGCAGGAACAGTGTTTGTTTTTACGATTCCTGATTCTTTCATTGAATTATCAAGAGGATTAAGCTTACCAGCATCAAACTCTCTATTAATCAAATCAACTGAATCTTCGTAACTAAATGTAGTTAAAACAGCCATTTTTTATTTAATTAAGAATTAATATTAAGTTGTAGCAGGTAAAGCAGGACCAGAACCAAGATTTCAAGCTAATATACCTTTTCAACGAGTCGCTGAAATATATTTAGTAATCCAAAATGTTGGAGCTGTAGTTCCATCGACAGCAACTGATTTTTCATCAGCTAAGTCAACTAATTTACCTTCATCTGCTTGTGTGAATGTTCCACTTCATACTGTAAAGAACCATTCAACATTGTTTTCTCTAGGTACTTCAACTTTTACAGTTTTTGTTGAAGCATAATCATCATCAGTAGATGCAATTGTTTGTCTAATAACACCAAAATTTCAACCAGCAGTAGCATCAGCTTTAGTATATTGTCCCGCAGCACTAGGATTTGGGTATACTAAAGAACCTTCCTCTACAGCAACAGAAGCAGAAAATAAAACTTCTACAATTTCTGTTACACCTTTTGCTCTTTCAAAATTTTGTACATTATTAACAGAATCTGTTGGATTTGCCATTTTTTACAAAATTATTAAATTAAATTATTTAAGTACAATATCATTAATTTGTTTAAATGATATTTCACTTGGATGAGATACTTTAAACATTTTACTTATAGCTTCATTTTTATTATGTTCAATACTTTCAATTAAACCATCATAAATTGCTTGTATTTCTCTCATTGTTGAATTACTATCAATAAATAACTTCATTATATCAGCTATAATTTTATGTTGTTTATATTGATAAAATTCATCTAATGATTTTTTTTCATTAGTTGCAAAATAATTTGCATAGTTTTTAGAAAATTTTTCTTTAGTATCATCTGTATAAATTACAGTTCAACCTTTAATTTCCTTGATTTCTTTTTCTCAAATATACATTATGCATTTAAATAAGTAGATAAAATAGATAGTTTTTGTCATTGATAATTTAAATTAACTTTAAAAATATCATCTTTAGGTTTTAAAACATAAAACATAATATCTTCTTCAGCATTAATTTTTTTATCTACATAAACATCAGTTCAATCAAGATTTTCAAGTTTATCAGCAAGAATTGGTTCAGTTCTTTTAAGTATTCTTACGAAATCAACTAATTTTATTTCTTGCTCAACTTCTTTTCAATCTTTTAAATATACTAATTTTATTCTTTGGTCAACATCTTTACCTTCATTAGCAACATAATTTCTTATTAATTTCCAATTTATTATTGGATAATCTGCTTCTTCAGTAGGATATAATTTAATAGAAAAACTAAATTTATCCATAGTTTTCTTAGTATCTTCATACTCTTTAATTTTATTATGGTCTCATGTTTTTCTTACTAATGACTCAAGATTTTTAAAATCAGATAAAAGTTTATTATAATCTTCTTTTGTAACTGTATCTTTTTTAATTATATCTGCATTTTTAGTTTTATCAAGTTCTTTAACTTGTTCTTTCTTAATTTTTGCCATATTTATGATTTTTTAGAAAATAATTCAGGATATAACGTTTTTTGTCTATCTTTAGGAACTCACGCTGCATCCAATTTAGCTATTGTCATAGTAGTAGCACTTTTTGTATTACTACCTCAAAGATTATTAGAAGCCAATTTACTTAAAACATCATCATTTTTATTACTTTTAGATGTGCTTTTTTTATTATAATAAAGTATTATTTTATTTATTTCTTTTTCAGCAAGTTCAGGTGTTAATTTTCTTTTACCTACAGTTTCTTTAAACTCATTTAGGTATTTATCTTTAACATCAGAATCATACTTTTTAAGAGCTTTATCTAATACTTTATTAGCAGCTTCTTCGTTTTGTTCATCAATTATTTGTTGACGAATACGTTTTGTTAATTTTTCTTCATCAATTTCTTTATTTTGAGGTTTTTCTTCTCATTTAATAATAGAAATTAACTCATCATAATCATCAGTTTCTGTATATCAATCCTCATATAATTGTTCAACAATTTTTTTTCAAATATCTTTATTTAAATCCAATAACTTAGAATTATCTTTTAATACATCACGATAAGCAGTAAATGTATTACGAATATTTGAGTTTTCACGAGAACTATCGCTATAACGTTTCTTATAGTCAATATTGTCATCGCTTCATTTTTGAGAGTTTGCATCAGCAGTCTCATCTTCTTCGTTGTCATTAGAGTTACTATTTTGTTCCTCTTCTTGACTATCAAGAATTTCTTCTTGATTTTCTTGGTCTTTTGACATAGAGTCTAATTATTAACGAATAAATGTGTAGCTAATTCGCTACATAGTAACTATAAATTTCTTTATAATCACTAGCAATTAATTAGTATTTATGTTAAAGAACTTTTTTATATTTTAATATCATAAAGAATTTTGTAAACTATTTTTCTTTTTGTTCTTGTTTTCTTTGTTCTTCTCTAAATTCATTAAATACCTTATCTATATTTTCTATTTGCTTTGCTATTTTAGATAATTCTTGTACTACTTCAAATCATAAAGAAGTTTTCTCTCATAATAATCATTTTCATAATTCTAATTGATAATTTAAAGTATACTGTCTTAAAAATTTAGCTAATAACTTACGATGAACTGTAATCAGTCAAACTTCTGTTTCATCAAGAGTATGTTCTGCATTTAATTGTAAAATCTCAATAGTTGTCTTAGGGATAATCTGATATCATATTTTCTCTTCCATATATATTTTATAATAAAATAAATTAAAATGTCTCTAAATACATATTTTTATACTTCTAGTATATATATTATCTTGCTATATTAGGTGTAGTAGGTAATTCTCATTGAACTGCTGCTTCTGGAGCAACTTGTGCCATATTTTGTAGTTCAGCTTCTTTTTTAATTCATTCAAAATTTGGTCTTTGTTGTGGTGTTCTTGTGCCTTTCATCATACTTTGAAGTTCTTCATAAAGTTTTTGTTTTTCTTCTGCAACTTCATTATTATCACTTCTCATAATATCTATATTATTAAGTTCAGCAAGGTCCATAATAGCTTTCTTTTTAGGTATAATACTTTCTAAATCTTTATCTGCATTATAAGCATTTGTTATTTCTGCTAATTTAATAAAAAATTCAGATTTTTGTGCTTTTTCTACTTCATTAATAGTTGGAGTATTTAAATCAGTACTTACATCTATTTTAATTTTTCATCTTATTTTTTCAGGAGTAACTTCAAATACTTCTTTTATTCAATCTTTTGCAAATCTTTTACCTTTAACTTTTGTTGTTTCTATAGTAGGATATTTAGCTTCTCATTCTTCCATAGGATTATTTTCTTTATCAACTTTTACCAATTCTCTCACAAGTTTTAATGGATAAAACATTTGTAAATTATCTTTATGTTGATTTGCTATTCTTTCAAATGCTGCATCTCTATTTTTAAGTACTACATTTACTCTTTGTAAAGAACTTTCTTTTTGTACAGCTGTTTGATATGCTGTTTGTTGTGGTTCTCATAATATATTCATTATATCTATACCTGTAAATATAGCTATTTGTTTAAATAATTCTTGTAAATATGTAAATATAGATTGATTTGGTGGAGTTCAAGATAATTGATGAAAATTTCATTGTAAATTACCTTTAAATGTTATAAATTGATTATTATATGCGAATTTATTACCATCAAATTCTAATCAATTTCATAAAGCTATTACATCTTGATTAGATTTTTTAATAGCTTCCATCAACATTTCTCTTAAATTATTAATATCTGATTTGAATGTAACTAAAGCTTCACATAAACCATATCAATAAATACTAAATAAATTTTTACCATATTGTCTTGGTGTAAAAGGTATACAATGAGTAGCATTCAATATAGGATGTTTTTTAATTAATACATTTTCATTAGCTATAGTATAATGTCTATCTAATTTTGTATTCCAATATTGTGTTATTTTAACAAATTTAGCTTCTCAATCTCATCTTTCTTCATTAATAACATAAGGTCTATGTTCATCTTGTTTTTGATAAGTAGGAACAATAGCATTTAATTTCTCATCATCATATTCATTATCTAAATAAAATTCTCTAAATTCTTCATATGTAATATAACTTTCATATATACAATCAATAGCTTTTTCTATAGAATTTGCTCTTTCATCTATCCAAAAATATCTAATATCTATATTTTCTAATAATATATCAGATTTTGTTTGCATTTTTCTTTCATAATCTATTTTACCAGTTTCCTCATTATATCAATCAAAATCTTCTATAACTCTATAACTTCTTTTATAACCATTATATATAATAGATGTACCATATATAGCAGTTAAATACTCATTATCTAATATTTCATTATCTCTATTATTTATAGACCAATCATCTTCCCATACTCTTTCTAATACTTGAGATTGAAAATCATATTCAATTCATGCATTAAAATTATATGTAGTAGGTCTTTTAATAGCTTCTGCAACAAATAATTCAACTATAGCTCTTTCTAAAGGTACATTACTAGAACTTCTTCAATCACTATAAGGTACAAATAATGCTTCATATTGTTTTTGATATTGTTTCCAAGATTTATCCATTTGACTTCTTTTAGCAGCCATAAGTCTTTTTCTTGTAGTAATAAATCAAATAATCTCTTCATCTTCTTTACTTGAAATATATGGTTTTACTTCTGGTTCAGTTATTTGTTTTATTGTTTCTAATTCTTTCTCTGTATTTTTAGATTCATTTCAAACTAACATATTTTTTAAGTTAATGTTATATATTTTATTTTATATTTTTGTATTATTTTGTAAATATTTTAAAAAAAAGTTTTACAATTGTTTCAGTTACCACAATAATATATATTGTTTAGATAATGAAGTTTTTATGTCTTATTTTAGTTCATACAACATACTTAAATTATATAATTTATTATTATTATATAAAAAAGATTTTACAAACTAAAAAAAATATATATAAAGTAATTACTAAAATTAAAAACCTTAGCATAGTAAGTCTTGACTAGCTTCTTAGTTATGCTTTTGGTCAAGACACTAAGAAGAAAAAAAAGATTTATTATGTTAAGATTTTAGTAAAAGATAAAAAGAGCTAGTATTAATTACTAGTTTTTTTTATTATGAGAATAATACAAGATATAAATTGATTTTTTAAAAAAAATAAAGATTATTGAATAACTGAATTATTTAAGACTTTTTATACTAAGAGTATAGAAAATAATAATAGTTTTTTATTAACTACTACATATCAAGTTAAATGATTAAATAGAAATAGTTTAAGAAAAATATTAGATTTATTAGAAAAAGCTTGAAAAATAAAGAGTTGGAAAAAATATAATAAAACATATTGAAAAGTATGTACTTATAGAAGTATAAGTAATGATTTATATATGATTTGTAGAGATATTATAGTTAAATTAAGTAAAAAATCTACATATATTGAATTAAAAGAATGAATGAGAATCGAAAAGATACAACAATTTATAAAAAAAATGTATCCTAAAACTGAATTTATTATATTTGAGTGAAAAAGATTATTTAGGTTACGATGAGTTTTATATTGTTTATTTAAAAGTAAATGACTATGGTTAATAACAGAAAGAAATAATTTAAGAAAAACAATATATACAATATTTGAATTTAATCATTTAATTATGAAAAAAACTTAAATATAGACATATTTAGTTTCTACTTCTCAAGTTATTGGATTTCTTTCTTCTGTTGCTATTCTCTTAGGTTTTACATTAGTATATTTTTCTTGTTCTATTAACCATACAATTAAATATTCAAAACTTGTCCTTATATGACTCGCCCAAGAATGAACTGGTAAAGTAGCTGGAGTAGTTCTCATACTATTTTCTTTAATTTCAGGATAAATAGAATTTTGTATACATGAACTAAAATCTGCACAAGTTTCACTTACTCTTACTCTATGTAAATTAGAACTTACTATTTGTATTTGTTCTTGTTTTTTTCTAGTAGATGGTATATTTAAAAATATTCATACATCTTGATAATATCAAAATATTGTATTATCTCAAACTGAAGTATGTGTATCATAACAATCACTTACAAATATAGGTAATTTCATTTCTCTATATTTATTATAAAAATCCAATTGTTTTTTACTCATTTGTATAGTAGGTTGTTTAGCCATTATTTCTGCCATTTGTCTAGGACTACAATTGAATTCACAACTATCAATAATATTAAAATAATGTCAATCTTTTTGTAATACAACGAGAGCATTGTTATCTTGACCACCATGTGAATTATCAATCCCTATATACAACGGTAAACTATCATCATATTCAATTAATTCTGTTCAATGTTTATATTCTGGATATACACGTCAAACTAATGCAGTATTATAGTCTATTAAAATTTCTTGAGCAATTTGGGTTTTAGTCATAGACTCAGTTCTCCATTTATACCATTCTTTAGTATAAAAAGGATTTTCGTACCGCATGCAAGAATGATATCTTATTTTTCAATCAACTGCTAATTTTCTCATTCTATAATACTCATTTCATTCTCAGTTTGGTGTACTATTAAAGAAACGACAAGGAGTAGAAGAAGCTATTGCCATATTAATAGCTTGAGCATATTGCATAAAAGCCATTTCATCAAAGATTGTAAAAGCTGTAGTACCTCATCTTCAAGCATTAGGATTAGCAGATTCTCATTTAATAACTCAAGTTCAATCTCAACGAGAAATAACCATAGATTTATTATGTTCTGTACCTGATTCTTTATTTAATCATTTTGGTAATATCCATTGAGGTAGATTACGTATCATAAAACGAATCTTTTCAAAATGTGATTTAATATCTCATGCTCTATCTACCTCATCTGCTTTCATTGATATATATAAAGATTTCATATCATGAAATATATAAGCATAAAGTTGTAATCAAGCAAATAACCATGAGAATCACATTTGACGAGATTTTTCACTAAACATATCAGTTGGTTCAGTTCTTTCTTCAGGAGGTAATCTTCACATTAATATACAATCCCAAGCATCTTTAATAAATTCTTCTTGAAATTCAAATAGTATAAAAGGTATTTCATTTCAATATTGTTCAGGAATTAAACCAGGATTACGGTCTGTAACTAAAAAATAAGTAAAAAAGTAGATAGGGTCTTTTTTACATATTTCTATAAGTACTTGTTTAGTTTCATCAGATTTTGCTGCTTCATTTAAAATTTTACATTTTTCTTTAATAATTTTTTGTATTTTTTGTAAATGTAATTGTTCCAATGAAACTATTTCTTTCTCTTTATTCATATATGTTTATATATAAAAGTAATTAAAGTGTCTCTAAGATTAAATTTTTATATTTATTTCTTAGGTTTTGGTCATACCTTACTAGGTTTTTTAATTTTTCAGCATCACATAATTATTTAGTTATTTTATTAGGTTTTTTAATTCAAGTATTTTCATTCATATATTTTATAATATATCTTTTACTAAAAGCTTCTCTAGGTTTTTCTAATATTTTATTAATTAAATCATTATGCATTCAAGCTTTAATTTCTCTCTTGAATTGTAGTAATTTTTCTTTAGGAGTCTTTTTAGGAAAGAAATCAAATAAATCATCTATTTGTTTAGCACTCATTTGTGAACCTTTTGTAACTATCTGTTTACTTCTCGGTATATCCTCTGTAAGTGATGGTCTTCTTCATATTTTTTTAGGTTTACTTAATAATGCTCTTTTTTCTACATTTCTCGCTTCTACTTCTCAAGCAGTTCTTCTATATTTACTATAACTTCATGCTGTTTTACTACTTGTTCATTTAGTAAATCATTCTACTTTCTGAATATTATGTTGTATTTCATGTAATAAATTACTCTTATCTTTTGCTGTTAATTCAAAGACTTGATATGATTTTTCATCTCATTTTTTGTATAATCATTGTAAACGCTTTGGGGCTTTTGGTGCAGACATTCTTTGTGAATATGCTCTATCTAGCACTCTATCTTTCCAAAGTGTTCATTTTGTTTTTAATTTATTTACATTGAATATAATTTTATTAGATTCTGGTATAAACTTAGCAGTAGTATCTCATAAATCATCAAATATAACTTTTGTATCTTTTAATTTAGGATATTGCTTATATAAATCATCATGTTTGAGTATATTTGTTAGCTTTGTTCCCTCTCATCATTCTATTTGCATATATGATTTTACTTTAGCTTTCGTATCATCTATCTCAAATCTCCACTTCCCATCTTTTCATTT
>Ga0099850_1000711_pt1 | contig 15205 bp, 17 predicted proteins | sample CB_VirMetaG_5_FD_79182 | JGI IMG/M metagenome (GOLD analysis project Ga0099850, IMG submission 79182) | Freshwater to marine saline gradient viral communities from Chesapeake Bay - CB_1508_1D Viral MetaG | ecosystem: Environmental > Aquatic > Marine > Coastal | place: USA: Chesapeake Bay... | reverse complement strand
GTAGATAAATGTTATATGTGGACCAATGGAACTAATGTTAGAAAAGATGGAGCATTTACTCCCATAACTCACTATAATGTAGCACAAAACGATTTAGTTCACTATAGTAAAGAAGGTCAAACTTATTGGGGACAATTTGTATTGAATTACTACAAACAATTTAATTGGTTTAAATCCAACGAGGCATGAGATGATAAACCCTAATTTGATTAACTTCGATACCTACCGAAATCAATAAATTGTTAATAACTTTTTGAAAAATAATTGACCCGAGATTTTTTTATCTCGGGTTTTTTTATTATATTAGTACTATAAATTAAAAACTTAACAAATTATGGTACGTTTATCCATCGTTATTCAATCTCACCTTTCCGATTCATTAATCGAAACATCATTTAACATCGAACAAGCAAATCATCGAATTCGTTTCGTAAAATATCTTATCAATCGCTTTGGTGATGATATTCAACAAGAGGTCGATATTGACGAGGTATACTCAACTTTCCTTGAATCAATCGCATAATTTCATCATATAATATAAAACATTAAAACATGAGTTACGAAGTAAAAATTTCAGTATCAGGCTTTACCGGCCACAATTCAAATTATTTTCCAGAAGGCTTTAAAGAAAAGCTAACCGATTCTATCGCCAAAGCAAAGGAATCTAAGGAATGGTCCGAATATTTCAAAACAATGGATCAAGGCCTCGGATGGATGGCTGGGCGTCGTTATCAAGACAATGAACGAGTTGCACTCGTTATCATGGGAGAAATGCAAAGCGCAGTATCTCAATCACTAGGAATCGATCGATACAATCAAAACGAAGATAAACAACCACTTATCGAAATGCGTTGCTTAGCATATGCGAATAATTTAGATATCGATACCACTAACGAGTGGATCTTTAAAGCACTCGATTATTCAGGAAGTTGTGACCATTGGTATACTTATGAGAAAGATTGGAGCTAACCAAAAAAAAATTAACTTTTTTGAAAAAAAAGTGTCCAAAAATTTTTTTATTTCGGGAAAAAGTATTATATTAGTAATAACAAATTAAACTAAACAATTATGCAAATTTCATTCAAATTGAACATCAAGTATTTCTTATTCGCAATCGCCTTTTTTGCTATCGCTTACATGACCGCTACTGGCGATATTCTTAATTACATCAATTTTGCAGACGTGCTTAACGAAATGGCATTCTGCTTTTTTGCACTACTTCTAGGTATTCTTAATACCATAATGGCTTTCGAACGAATCAAATAAATAAAAATATGAATTTCAAAATACTCTCCCAGACACACGATGATAAATACCTCATTTGGTTAATCCAAGGAGATCATCCGGAAATTAATCAAATTATTATGCACGAGTCTTCTCGTTACAAAGTTATCTCAGTTTGGGTTACGGATCCAATCGTAAAAGTCAAGTTAATGAAACTTGATTGAGAGTATAGCATATAACTAATAAACATTCTATGTCGCATACAAAAGCATTATTGTGGACTGAGAAATACAGGCCTCAAGAATTATCAGATCTCATTGTACCAGAAAGAATTGCTAAGAAATTAGACAAAGGTGTATATCAAAACCTTTTGTTTTATGGTGGACCTGGTAGTGGTAAACATCATCTGCTAAAATCTTAGCAAAAGATCATCCAACACTTTATATCAATTGTTCGAGCGAAACTGGTGTTGACACGGTTAGAACAAAAATATCAGAATTTTGTTCGACTCTTTCTTTGCTCGATGGTGAACGAAAATTAAAGGTAGTAATACTCGACGAGTTCGATGGAGTATCGGATCAATATATGAAAGCTCTTCGAGGAACAATTGAGCAGTTCCATATGAGTGCAAGATTTATTGCAACATGTAATTACTTTAATAAAATTCCAGATAATATTCAATCTCGATTTGAATGTATTAACTTCGACTTTAGCGACGAAGAAGAGACTGAGATTATGCGAAAATATCTTCGACGAATTTACGAAATATGTAAAATCGAAGGAATGGAAATTGATAAAGATGCTCTTCTGGAATTAGTACAACGCAAATTTCCGGATCTTAGGAATACAATTAATGTCATTCAGGGATACTTTGCCGAAGGCGTTAAGAAAATCTCACTAAAAGATGTTACCACATTCCATGGTGTCTATAAGGATCTATTCGTTCTTATTTTTGAAGATATTAATTCAACCGTAAACAATTACAAATTCTTAGTGTCTAATTATTCTCACCGAGTCGATGATGTTATTAAAGCATTAGGTACTGATTTCATAGAATACATTCAAACAGAAAAGCCTGATTCGATTAGACATCTAGGTGAAATATGCTATGAGGTTAACAAACATTCTTACGAATCTAGATTTGTTATCGATCCAGTTATTACAATGCTAAGTTTAGTTTACAAACTACAGAAAATTGTACATTGATATCGATCCACGAAATACAACAAGTCCTTTGGTTTAACACTCCACACGGTCTAGGACAAGCATTGTTTTTAATAGACTATGGAGTTCATCAAAATACCATCTGGATAATCGCAAACAAAGAAGATGGTTCGATTCGTCATTACGATTCAAATCAAATCTCATTAGAGAAGAATTGTACCTTAGATTTGAATCTAAATCAATAAAGCAACATATAATATAAAACAAAAATAACCTATAAGGTATGAGAAGGTATACATTAATAGTAGATGGTAATTATTTCCTACACAAAACATTTTTCATTTCCGGCAAAATCAAATCCAAAAAGGATGGTCCTTTAAATTTTATCGACGATCCACAAAAGGATTCTGATTTATTAGCATGGAAACTTGCAACCGATTTTGCATACGAAGTTAAACGATTCGCTCCAATCCTCGACGGTATTGTTTATTGCATCGATTCTTCTTCGTGGCGAAAAGATTTTTATCCCGAATCTAATTCTTTACAATCGGCCGAATCACAAGAATATAAAGGCCATCGTAAAAAGGATAATACAATCAATTGGAAATTAATCTACGAATTACACGATAAATTCGCAGAATCTCTAAAAACTTTAGGATGCACGGTATCTCGTGTTAGTGGAGCCGAAGCCGACGATCTTATTTTCGCATGGTCTTCGTATCTAAACATGAATAATCGAAATGCGTTAATCTTTTCTGGCGATAACGATCTTATTCAACTGGTTTGTAATAACGAAGCTAACGGAACAAATACACTTTTTTACAACAAATTTTCAAAGTCTATTTATTCGTTCGAAGGATTTACTGAATGGTTATCCGAAACGAATATGGATTCTATCGATATTTTTAATCAACCTCTAGACTTAACCAGTAATACTAAATTGGCATTACAAAATGTAGTCAAAGGCATAGACATTAAAGAAACTAACGTAAATGAATTTATCTTCCGTAAAATTCTTATGGGCGATGCCGGCGATAACGTATCTCCACTATATCAAACAATTAAAAAAGGTAAAGACGGAAAACAACGAGTATACAATATAACCGACTCTAAGGCCAATCAAATTCTAGAAGATTACGAAAAAAATAATGGTCCAATCGATCAAACAACGTTTTTCTCTAACGATTCAATCGTCGAAATATGCAAAATTGCAAAAAACAATCTAAGGATCTTAGATAAAAATATTTCACAACTAGTTGAACGCTACGAAACAAATAGAAATCTCATGTTCTTGCATCAACGAGCAATTCCAAGCGCTATTATGGAAGCGATGCTAACTAATATCGAAACCTCTGGATATTCAAGCATTCATAATATGAATTCCATAACTAAGGATGCAATTTCAGAACCTTTAATTATCAACAAAAAAAATACAAGCACCACTCAGGAAGCATCTTTCTTTGGAGGTCTTGGACTCTAACATTATGGCAGAATTTCATAACACAATGATGGGTAAGAAATATTATGAACATGACTTACCTAAATTGATCGAATCGCAAAACCGATTAGCGGCTGCAATCGAAAAGCAAAATCAATTGAACGAAAAATTACTTAGAACCGAACGAGCAAAAGTTAAGGAATCTTCTAACAAATAAATTCATATAAAGTATAAACTATGGAGTTATTTGATCTTGTCCGTGTTATGTTCACGGATCCTAAAAAATATAGAGAAGTTAAGAATAACGATAAGGCCAAAAATCAATTTATGATTAATCGATTTATGGCAATAAACTTTCCTGAACAAGCTCAATTATTAAACAGAAATGGTATCAATGGCATTGGCGTAATTGATACATGGCAATTCGTTACCTCTCGTTTCAAGCGAGTCCCAGGTTGGATATATACTAAAACAAAGAAAACAAAAGCACAAGAAAGATTAGAATTCAAATATTCTGAGGATCTCGTTTCTTTGTACCTAAAAGTTAATCAAGTATCTCGAAAAGATTTTGATATTCTAACCAAAATGTATCCTGAAGAAATGCAGGAATACTTTACTCGAATGAAAAAACAATACGAGACGTATGACGGAGACGAATCTTAAATATCCATTAGTAATAGAAATCGTTATGTACAAGAATAATCTTGTAGATAACAGGATTTTAAGTGAAGTTCGTAGAAATGCGAGAATAAATCAAGTAGGATCCTCACATGCCAACTTTTATATTCCGGCAGCCGACATGAAAGACATTTTGAGGGATAAATTTCAAAATGATTTAGAACAATTATCAGGACTAACACAAGAACAATTATCCAAAAGAGTAAATTCTGCTTTTTTCTTACATAACGTTGTCACATCATTTCCTAATCTTAGATTTATTAAGTTTAATGTATCAGACCAAAAGAATTATACTAGAAAAACCGAGGAAGGCATAACATTCGACTATAAAATTTTACACGCTAAAATTGATTTGCCTGAAGTTTTTGATTCAAAAAAATTAGTCGACATTCAATATCTTTTAATGGAATGCGGACTTTGGAATCATAACAAATTTTTCCCTAAACCCTATATTGAAATAACTGCTAGAGATCTTGTCACTCAAATAACGATGGCGGAAGGTTCTGAGGAATTCGTTTCTGAACACGGCGAGACCATCAATATGTTAATGGATGTCATTGACATGAAAATGGAAGTTGATAACGCAATGATACATTTGATAGTTATGCAATAGATATATACAATATCAAAAAATAACAATCTTTCATTGATGGTCGATATGTGGATACCTGTGGTTACTACGCTAATAGGCTCGTTAACCACTTTACTAACTATTTGGTATAGAAATAAGTTAGAAAAAGAGAAAAAGGCAAAATCTTGTATGATTACTGCCGCTGTTGAAGAAGACACAATTCTCTTGGATAAATTAAAAGAAATTAGAGAATCTGTTGGAGCCTGCAGAGCAGCCATTTATCAATTCCATAATGGCGGCGAATATTTTACTGGCAAATCCATGAAAAAATATTCGATGACATACGAACAAGTCGAAAAGGGTATCGAAAGAATTCAACAACAAAATCAATCAATGCCAGTTAGCGGAGGTATCAAATTATTCGCTTCATTGTTAGAAAACAGAACAGCCCATTTTAATGATGTTCAAAAGGATTTTCCAGAAACGTTGCTCAAATATCAATTATTAGATAACGGGATTGAATCAATTTATACATGGGCAATATTAGATCTCAACAAACGAGTTATCGGTATTTTCACATTAGATTATATTAAAGAAAAACGCGAAATTTCCAAGGAAGAATTAGATAACATACAATTAACCGTAATTAAGTTAGCAGGTTATTTGTAATACTTCGGCCGTATTTGTTACGAATATATATTAAAACAAATACTAATAGATGGCCAAGATAAGCGTAGATCTTTCTACAAATAATATTACGTACAAAGACGGAGATTCATTAATAGTCACCTTCAATGGTGCATTTATGTCCGTTTCTGCGTTTGATAGTTATTCCGAAACAACATCACCAGCATCTACTGATAATGATTATTTCATTACGAATCTAAGATGGTCTGTTGATAATATCACTTGGTCTCCATGGCTATTATTAGAGAGAAATCCTGATGGCACTAAAAACCTGCCACCTATGAATTTTGATTCAGGATCAAATGTCTATATACAATTAAAGTATATACGCGTATCTCAACCAGAACCACCAGTACCTACAGGATTATCCGTTACAAATATCACCATGGATATTAGTACGGTTAAGACTGAATCTAATTATATAGCTCCTACTCCCAAATCATGTCCTACTCAAGATTATTACAAAGGAATTAGAATTGATTGTCAAGGCGGCTTATTTAGAGTTTATGATTTAATGGGTCCTGCAATCGCTCTAAACCGAGAATTAGCATTGACAGTTAGCGAAATGTTTGGTCACGAAGTTTGTTACTTTAAGGTTAGTTCTGATAAGAGATCTAAAGATTTTATCTTAAAGGAATATTCGTTGTTCAATGTAACCGACGTTAAGAATGTTAGGGTCGTTGTTCCTAATAACGAATTCCCTGATAATAAGATTCAGTTTACTCCATTCGACATGGATTTCGAATCTTTTGAAGTCCATATTGTTAAAGAAGATTTTGAGAGAGCTTTTGGATATTGTGTAAGACCTGAAGAGCGAGATTATTTGTATTTCCCATTAGAAAACAGGATGTACGAAATAGAATCTCCATACTTATACAAAGACTTCATGCGAGATGGAGTTTACTACAAGTTAACTTTAAGAAAATATCAAGATAGCTTAAACATCGGTATAGAACCTGGTTCTACGGCGGAAAATTTGGAATTAGAATTAGTTCAAAACTTTGATAATCTCTTCAAAGAAGAAAACGAACTAGAATTCACTCAAATTACAAAGCCTTTACAATACAAAACAATAAGTACAGGCAATTTTGATTTTGTTAGAAGTGAAATTAATGAATCTCTTAATATTAAAAGTCACGATATCAACAATTATTTTACGATCGTCGCTAAATATGCTTATGATCTAGGTTCTATTGATTACAATGCTTTGGGTGTTAAATACAAGACTTTAGTAAATATTCCAGAAACTGAAGATCGAGTTTATACTATGTGGTTTAGGACTAATCGTCAAATATTCCAAAATACCGAATTCGTTCAACATGTAAATATTAATGAAAATGGAATGTTATACGATACATTGCTATCCGGAATAGCTCCTGGAATTTACGATCAAGTTACTGGAGCAACATCTACGGAAAAAGGAATTCAAATTAATTTACAATACAACGATACCAATGGCAATAAAGCCTATGTTACAAAAGGAATACAAGTTAAAATAAATGGACAGGATTATGAATTTAATACAAATTCATTAGAGCCATGGCCAAATCAAACTTTCCCGAACTTGGTAACTGATGCAACTGAGATTGTTAATAAATACAGAGAGACTGGAAGGCGCTGGTTTGCTATGGTATTGAATATATCAAATCAACATCAAAGTATAAATTGTAATGTTTGGGAAATGATATTTGATGCATCTAAGCCTAGTTATATACAACAAACTACACAATTAAAATTAGTCTTTAGTCAAACATTACCTTTTACTCGCCAAGCAATTCAGCCGAATGTTTACTACGAATTAGTCGGATCTCCGATTGAATTAACAAACGTTAGATTATTAAACCAATTAATCAATGAAGAGAATCAACCTTTAATGTTGAATAGATATACCGTGCGAGATAATCAATACGCTATAATGATTGATAACGCATTACCACCGTTGAATATGGGCAGAGAAGCAGTCAGATAACTTTTAACTATATAATATGTCAAATAACGAAGAAGCAAGAGAAAGCATAAAAGATTTGCTTTCAGAAGATAATCAATTACCGGTTGCTAGGCAAGGAGATTTACCATCCTTTCATACAGTAGAAGATTATCAATATGGCGAATCCAAGGCCAAAGCAATTGCCAAAGCCAAGAAGATGATGGATTCTGTTGCAAAGCTTTATTTAAGCCAAGATGTAATCGAAGAATACGAATACATTCGAATAAAGCAAAAGATTGAAGAAATGCAATTGGCAAATTTGTTTAATCAAATGCAACAAATGGAACATTCAATAGAAACCTTAATGAGAACTATTGATAGTGGAGAATTGTCTCCAAGAATGTTTGAGGTTTTAGGCGGCTTACAGAAAACTATGTTAGAAGTCATGAAACATACGACTCTACACGTTATGGCTGCCGAAGAAAACATGAAAAAAATTAAACACGATATAGACATATATGGTGATGGCACGATTTCTTCTTCGAAGAAGAAAGACGAAGAAGGCGCTATGACTGCTAGAGGAAATCGTGATTTTATGAAGAGTATTCAAGAGGAAATACAAGAAGTTGATTTCGATGAAGATGATATTGAAAATGAAGATGTATGAGTGAATTTAAAGTAAAACAATTCGAAGATCCTAAAGATAACGATTCTAGTAGGATAGTTTGGACCGCTGAAAAAGTTCAAAAGGCTATCGAATCAATCGAACTAGGATATCAAGTACCACATGCTCCATTTTATGAAGGCGATATAGCATATCGTAAAGGCAATACCGTATATGATTATTCTAAAGAGGAAGTTGAGGAAATAAAACGATGTGCCAGAGATATCGTTTATTTCGCAAATACATATTGTCATGCAATGACCGATGATGGTGTTCGTAAAATTATTTTACGTCCATATCAAGAAGAGATGCTTAGACAATATCAACAAAATCGTTGGAACGTTACCTTAGCTTCTCGACAAATTGGTAAAACTATTTGTTCCGGTATTTTTATTGCATGGTATTCCCTTTTTAATTTTGATAAGAACGCGATGATTATGTCTAATAAGGGTGCTACCACTAAGGAAATCCTTATGAAGGCTAAACATATTTACGAGAATCTTCCTTTCTTCTTAAAACCCGGCATCATGAAAAAGGATGTTATGGAAATGCGTTTCGATAATGGATGTCGAGTTATAGGTCAAAATACAACAAAAACAGGAGGTATCTCATTTACGATTCATTTATTATATTTGGATGAGTTTGCTCATATTATGCCAAGTATCATTAATCCATTTTATGAGAACGTGTACCCAACACTATCATCATCTAAGATATCCAGGGTTATCATAACTTCTACACCAAATGGATATAATAAGTTCCACGAAATATATCAAGGAGCAGTAGATGGAGTGAATGAATATGCACCATTTCGTGTTGATTGGTGGCAAGTTCCAGGAAGAGACGAAAAATGGAAAGAACAAGAGGTTGCTAATCTCGGTTCTATCGAAGCCTTTAATCAACAATACGGCAATCAATTCCTTTCTTCATCTTCGCTTCTACTTTCTTCAATAGAGATGAAGAAGATCAAGAATAGCGAAAAAGAATTTGTGTTTAGAGAATTTGACGCATTAGATGATTTAGGTATAGATTATTCATCATTACGATGGGATCCTGATATCGACGTTGATTCACTAGATGGAAATCAAGATTTTTATTTGTTTTCGATAGATTTGGCCGAAGGTGTAGGTAAAGATTATACCGTTATTAATATCTTCAAAGTATTACCGATGGAAATAAAACACCATCGAGATTTGGTATCACCGAGTGATATAACAGACTTCTTCAAAATTGAACAAATAGGTATATTCAGGTCTAATCTGCATTCGTTGAAAGACTTTAGTATGATTTTATACGAATTGTGCGTTGAGATATTCGATCAAGAAAATTTACGTCTTATCATTGAATACAATGCATTTGGACAGGAGGTGATAAATAATCTAATAAGCCTTTATCCCACCAGAAACGATTTTGACGAAGAGACTATTGTTAGATACACACATCGAGTAGGATCCAATATCAAAAAACCAGGAATCAAAATTAACAAAGACAACAAGAGAATATTAACAACAAAGGTTAAAAACTATATCAGAACCAGTAGAGTTATTATTAAAGACGTAAATACGGTGAGTGAGGCTGCAATGTTCTCTCGAAACGAAAATGGAACATATTCAGCCCAAACAGGTAATGATGATTGTATGATGACGGTTGTAAATGCTTGTAGCTTTTTTGATACAGTTGACTACTCAGAGACAGTGGAAGAACTTTTCGATTATATAGAAGAAATATATAAAACTAAAATAGAAGAAACCTTAGAAATAAGCGGAAATTTATCCGGTGATTCGTTCAATATATACGACATCATTGAGTAATAAAATTAGAAGCTGAAGGATATATAACTAAATTAAAAAAAAATTTTAGACAAATGGCTTTACCAGCGAATATTCAACAATTTAAGTCAAGCGGTGTTTATCGTCTAGAATTTGATAAGAGTCAACTTATCAACATTCCTGCCGAAACTATCCGTCTTGTCATTGGATACTCCAACAAAGGTCCCTTCAACACACCAGTATTTGTACCGGATGTACAATTCTTTAAAGATGTATTTGGTGATATTGATACAGGACTTGAGTTAAAAGGATCTTTCTTTCATAGATCTTGTTTAACTGCTTTGGATAGAGGTCCAATTTTGGCATTAAACTTGCTTAAACTGCCTAACAGTGTTACTGCAGAATTTAGAGCATTGAGTGCCCAATCAAACTTAGGTAACCACACAGAAGGATCTGCACCAGTTGCTGATTTCTTCAATCAGGATAAATTCTGGTTCGTCGATGATGATGCAGTTATCGCTGCAATCGATGCAAACGACTCAACTGTTAATGCAGCATCATCTCCTAACGGATCAACAATCCTGAACTTTGCAAATAGTGGTAGAAAAAACATCTCCATCTTTACAATCAAATCTTCTACTCCAGGTTTTGATGCAACTGCCGAAGAATGGTACGGAAGCGGAAAAGTTCCTCCATTCTTGGATAAATCAAGCTTGGTATCTGACTTCTTATTGAGAGTTGTTGTACTTGAAGGAGACTTTAGTAATTATGCGGCTTTAGCGGTTGATCCTATTTATGGTTCATATTTCACCACTAAAGGTTTAATTGCTACTTACACAGATTCATTCGGAAATTCAACTAATGGTATTGATGCATTACTTCAATTACCTGAGGTAACTGCTTTGGCAGATTACACAGGATCCATTATTCCTGAATTCCAAGATAAAGACGGAACTAACTTATTCATTGAAGATATAATCAACAATGAAACTTCTAAAACAGGTCTTGTTTGTGCAATCAATAAAGATTGGTTCTTCGATAACCCAAGCGTTATTACTGATGCAATCGTTGATGGTTTACAAGTTGATTTTATCGGCCATGGTTTAGAAGAAAATGAAAATGGAATTTCGGTTATCGACTTTTTGTCTTACTATGGTGCTTTGAACGAATTACAAGCCTACAGACAATTAGATTACAACCACGGTGCTTCAGGTGCTAGTGCAAGTACATATTTATTTACTGGTGCTAATCCTGGTGCTACTTCTAGAATGTTTGATCTAGATGCATCTGCCGCATATAATACTGCTAGTGGTGGTGGAGCTTACGATCAAGTTAAAGTATTTGGACCGTATCACCCATGGGTTGTTGGTGGAACCGCTCAATCTCTTTGGGCGACCAATAATGCCGGTCAAAGCTCATTCGAATCTTTTGCCAATTCAATTATTGCTGGTGAATCTTTCGTTAGTGCAGGTGTAACTGGTGCAAGTGCAACTGCTTACACAGGTCCTCAATATACTCTTGCTAAAGTATCTGATAGATCTTTATCGACTGTTGGTTCTTACAAAGATTTATTGACTGTACAAATCGTTTCAACCGACGAATTAGGAAATGTTCCTGGATATAATTCAGGTACTACTTCAGGTGCTGGACTTGCTTTCACATTAGGTTGGAATGCTGGTAATACTTCAAACAGTGCTGTTACTGGTGCTACCGCAACAATCGAAATTGTACCTAGCATTAACTATACAGTTAACCCAGTCGGAACTGGTGCTACTCATTCACGAATGTTTGCCGGACCTAAAGCTCAATTAGGATTAGATGTTATCAGCGGAGTTATTACTACCGGTGATAAAATTCAAGGATCTACTGCAGGTTCTTCACTTAATCCTGTTAAGGCTGAGGTAATTAATGCATACGACCTAGATACTTTGGCAGATATTAAAATTTCAGTACCTTCTGGTTCTAGAGATACAGACGCTGCTATTTTATCTCATAAAGTTGCTAACGGTAGAGTTGTTGCTTATACCGATGATACTTTCGTTACTGAGGTTGGTATCTTACCATCCGATAATGGATTCGTTACTCAATTTATCGCAATTCCTCAAAACGGTGCTACTGGTGCAACCTACAACGAATCAGTATACATTAGCTCGCTTGAAGGTAACATCAACGAAGTTTATCCTATCGGAGCAACTAACGTAATGGCCGTCAACAAAATTAAATTAGGAACTGCTGGAACTACTGCTGGAGTTAACTACGTTGGAGAAATCCAAGTTGGACAATTCATGGTTAGAGGTTTCGAAACAGTTGCTGGAAGCGGTGATTATGATTCAAAAATCGATCCAAGAACAGGTACAACTCGTTTAACCCGAGTTAAATCTGCTACTTACGATAGTGATATTAGCTCTGCTACTTACGGTTGGTTTATCGTAGAAACTTACGATGCAATTTATACATATCCAGATTCTGTAACTGGTGATCCTACCGCAATTGAGAGATATACTTCTATCGATGATTTCGTTACTCATTACACAGTAACTGCATTAAATGGATATTCTATTCCTGCATCGTCTAAGCCAGATAATACAAACACTAGAATGAATCAAATTCTGGATGTAATGTATGACACTAATATTGCTGAAACTTTACAAGATAGAGATTCTATTACGTTTAGATATATCGTTGATACATTCAACCACGGAATCGAACCTTCATCTAAAGCGAGATTATCTAAGATCGCTAAAGGAAGAAAAAATGCTTTCGCAATTCTTAACTCTCCATCAGTGAAAGAATTTAAGAATTCTACGAATCCATTGTTCAAATTTGATTCTACTTCTACTTTCGATGCAAGATACGTTGCTACTGGAGGTAACTTAACTCTTAACCCTAGCAATATTTACTCGTTACCGAGCATTGCAGACGGAGCTAATTACTGTGGTTTCTATACTCCTAACTTGAGAATTAGAGAAAATGGAACTACTAAATCAGTACCACCTGCTGCACATATCTCGAACTTGTACATTGACAAATATAACTTAGCGTTACCATGGTCAATCGTTGCAGGACCTCGTAGAGGTGTGGTTGCTGGAACCGGAGTTAGTGGAGTTGAATATTCATTCGATCGTAAAGATTTGGATAACATCGAACCATTCGGATTAAACGCAATCGTAAACAAACAAGGATTTGGATTAGTAATTAATGCTAACCAGACTGCACAACAAACTGTTAAGTCTGCACTTTCTCAAATCCACGTTCGTGAATTGCTTATCTATATCGAGGATGGAATCGCTGAAATCCTTAAGAATTACCGTTGGGAGTTCAATACACAACAAAACCGCTTGGAAATCAAGACATTGGCTGACAACTTCTTGTCTCAAATCTTGAATGACGGTGGATTGTACGACTTCCAAAACGTAATGGATACGTCAAATAACACAAATGAAGTTATCGATAATAACATCGGTATCCTTGATACATACGTAGAACCTGTAAGAGGAATGGGTATCTTGGTTAACCGAGTTACTATCCTAAAAACTGGATCTATTCAGGCAGGTAACTTCTAAATTATATTGAGATTCTTGAGGTAACTTCGGTTACCTCAAGATTATCTCACAAATGTAGATATATAAATAAAAGAAAAAATACTAGATACCATGGCTGGATTACCACATTTTACGAACAGTAAAGCCGCTACCAAATATTACGAACCGTTCTATCAGAACTTGTTCGAAGTAAGTATTCTTCCTCCTGCAAGTATTGCTGGTGGTGAAATCTTACTTGAGCATGTAAGAAAAATTGGTGGTTTGACTAATGAAAAAATGGAAGCAGTAGTTGAACAAAAATACAAGTTCGCTACTCGTTCTTACGCAAAATCTGCTCCGGATTCTACAACTGTAGATTTAGCAATCGGATTTTCATTAAACCTAAACGATGCTAACGAAATGTACGTTTACAAAACGTTAAGAGATTGGAACAGATTAATCTATAATAACTTGACGGGTGAGCAAGGATTGAAAAAGGATTATGTTGGAACGATCGTTGTGTCTAACTATAATAGAGCTGGCGACATATTCTGGCAAAGAACCTTCTACGGTTGCTTCCCAACAGGCTCCGAATTAGCTGCGGCTGCTGAACTCAATTATGATACTGCTGAACCTGCCGAGCTTGAAATGACTTGGAGAGCTGATTGGTGGACAGAAGACATGGTTTAATCTACGCTTAATATATACTTTTTCCCCTTATACATATCCCGAACGGAAGGTACCCTTAAATGGGTACCTTTTGTTTTTTGTCCATATCCTAGTTGGTGCGTAATGAATTATCGATTTGATGGTGTGTATTATATATGATTCGATAAACCAAAAAATAGGACAATTTGAATTATATGTAATTCAATAAAATTTCTCGTGGACAACGAATATATAATCTAATACTACAATAATATGATAATCTAAAATAAAATTTCGTAATGACAAGGGACAAAAAAATTCAGGTCCTTCTATCTAGCGAAGATGAACAAAAATTAAATAGGATAATTACATCGGCCTCAATGCATGAAGGTAAATTAATCGCAACCTCAACATACGTTCGAGATTTAATTTTACATCACATCGCACAATATGAAGGAGAACAAACTTCGTTCGTAAATGAACATGTTAAAAAAATCTTAAGAGAATATCAATCTAAAAACAAATCTAAAAATATGTTACAATGAGTACAGAAAACAACAACTTTGACGACATCGCTAAGAATGAATTATCAAAGCGAGAAAAGGAAAGCGGACTTTTTGAACAAGAAGCCGAAAGCCGAGCTAAGACTGAATCTTATGAAGAGGGTGAAGTAAAACCAACTTCTTTAGGTAAAAGTTCTGATTGGCAAAAGAAAAATGAGGATAGCGGCGAGGAATTCAAAATGGGATGGCATACCATTTCACCTAATAATTTCCCTTCTCGTGGATTATTCTATCCTGAAAAAATGAAGGTTTCTATCCGTGCAGCTACGGTTAAAGAAATTAGACAATTCTCTATCGTTAATGACGATGATCCATTTTCTATCGATGAAGCAATGAATCATATCATGAGTT
>Ga0099850_1000710_pt1 | contig 15214 bp, 11 predicted proteins | sample CB_VirMetaG_5_FD_79182 | JGI IMG/M metagenome (GOLD analysis project Ga0099850, IMG submission 79182) | Freshwater to marine saline gradient viral communities from Chesapeake Bay - CB_1508_1D Viral MetaG | ecosystem: Environmental > Aquatic > Marine > Coastal | place: USA: Chesapeake Bay... | reverse complement strand
TTTTGAATACAATTCTCTATGAATTGATTTTTTAAACAATTCCAAATCGCCATTAATAAGATGATCTATGGGTGTTGACATTACAGTATCTCCGTTCTTTTATTTATCATTTTAATATTTTTAATATCAAGGCATCCAGTTTTTTCTTAAATATTCTATTTCTTCTGGAGTGAATTCGTCTTTTGCTGAATTTAAAAAATCTTCTTTTTCTTTTAGTTTTTGGTGATGCTGTGACTCTCTTAATGTGTAATACTGCTCAAGGGACATAAATTGCTTTCCTTTTGACGGATTATCCTCGTCCAAAGGTTCGTAGAAATAAGTAATATTATTTGAAAAATACATTACGGGCCCTCCGCACAGAAAGGTTCATAACCCAAGAGATTTATTATTTCGTCTTTAGATGAATTTGTGGTATTAAACGGTGGACATTTATATTGTTCTGGCCATTTGTCTCCGTGACTTTCGCTTACACAAGCAATTCTTTGTAAGCAACCTATTTTGGTTGGTTGACCTGGTTCTGGTGGTGGTGGACAATCTGGAGTATCACCACTATTAGTACCACAGCAATCTACATCTACAAACCAAGGCCAACACACTCCACCATCACAGCCAGGAACATCCGCATATTGTAATTGTGATGCTGTAGGACAAGTCACATTTATTGCAGCATAATGATTATTGCATATTGCATTTTTTGGAATTATGTGAGTATTTTTTACTTCTGGCCACAGACTTTTCATAGAAATATCTGGATTGTTTTCACAAGCATTTATTATGTCATTAAATCTATAAAAATTCTGAGCGGTTGTGAGGAATGTATGAGCACTCCAAAGGCATCTTGTTTTTGAAACTACATCACTAGTTCCACCACATTCATCATTACCTTGAATATTTTTGTTGTCCGTTGCATATTGAGAAGCAATAATATGAACACCCTGACAATAACTTGTTATGCTCAATTTAGTACATTCACCAGCAGGACAACCTTGAATTGGTGTCGCTCCACATCCACAATTAAAAAGTTCGTCTGACACTTCATCTGTGGACAAATTGTATGGATTGCCATCAGAAGAATATGATATTCCTTCAGGAACTAAACATCTAGTTATATCAATATACGACGCGCATATCTCTCCAGAAAAACAATCATTTTTACAAGCAAGATTTTGTTCCGATTGTTCTAGATCAGGAAAAGTAAACTGACAATTTAATTCACAACAAGCGCAAGGGGTTATTGGATTGTCAGCGTCGTATATACCTTCTAGTACAGTAACATAACAAGGTTCCGGCGTTTGACCTAAACCTGTACTGTCCACACAATAATTTAATGTGGGATTATTAACTGTGTAAGAAACTTGTGGTTGATTAAACCAAGACTCTATGCAATCTCCTGTTGCTCTTCCACACCCATATAATATCGCTGCATCCTCATTTGGTGCTGGTTCTATACCGTCACAAGGAATACTACCAGCAGCATTCCAGTTTGCCCAGGTCCATCCTGCTGGGGCTGCTCGGAAATAAACCCACTGTCTTTCTGCCCAGAAGTAATAATCATCTATTGCTTGTTGGCGTTCTTGAGTTGTCATTCCTGTTGTTGGGAATTGACCTGGGTAGTCGATATAGCATTCTGCTTGAAGTGGTTTTGCGCTTTTTGGAACTAATTCTGGTCTTAAATAAGGTTTTCTTAATTGTAAATCGTGAGATGCATAATATCTTTTTCTGAAAGGAGCAAGCATAGGCATCTGATCAACAGTTTTATTTGCGTAAGTTTGATAGCCTGCATTTGGAAATCTTTGATTTAATTCTTTATATGCCTGTAATTGTTCCTCTCTCCAATCTTTAGCCTTAAAATAACCAGCATTAGCAAGTTGATTCCATAATGCTTGTAATTTGTATTCACCATAAGCAATATTATGATCATTTCTGATCTCAACAAATTGTTGATAAAGTCCAGAACTTATTGCTGGTTGTCTTGGTGTGCTTGAAGCAGAATTCATAGGATTTAGAGCATCTTCCATTTCAAACTGAAAGAAAGGAACAGCAGAACAAGCAGAAATCCAGAATTTTGGAACTAAATCATCAGTTTGCCAAGGATAAGAGGGATCTCCTATTGATGGATTGGGTTCTGCTCCGCTAGAGCCAGGAATATCCCAAAATATTGCGCTGTGTCCATGCTCGTCTTCAGCAATTTTCCACCATCTTTCAAATGTCATATTAAACAACCAGTGATCTGCTAATCTAAACTGATTATTTCCTTGATTGTACGATATGTCATAAACACTATCGTAGTTGGGTGAATGCGAACCAGGCGGAGATGCATAAGCATTAGTCAGAGCCGCATATGAAGAATCGTTATAGCATTCAACATCAACTCCCCAAGTATAACGATAATCATCTAATAATTTTCTTCTTCTATAGCGAGTCAACCAAGGAGAATCACATTCACAAGATGGATATTGCTCCACCCGAGTACCAGAAGGATCTACAAGAGGATAGCAACAATTTATCACAGAATTCTGCTGCGAGGATTCGATATAACCTCTTAGCAGATCATCCTTAATGTCTTGTGGTTGTAATATAAAATTTGGATCACAATAACCCTTTTCTATTTCTTGTGGTGTGCATTCGCCGTTTCCTTGAGTCCAAGAAATACAATCAGTTTTTGCACAAGGAGATTCTCCTGCTAAACAAGTATTCAAATAATACAGAGAAGATTTATCCCACATAGTCAATCTACCAGCACCAACACTATCTCCTATCGTTTCATATTTACATCTACTAAAACCAGGCGAAATAGCCTCACTGTTATTAATCGGATCTGGTTTTACTGGTAATTGTGTGGATAGTCCATTAGGTCTGAAGGTATTGAACCCCTCGTGAACTTTATAATCTCCAGAGTAAAGTCCTAGCGGCCTCCAGTAAGTATCATAAAATCTGTAGATAGTCTGAACTGGTTCTAATTCATCTGCATAAACAGTATAGTTTACTATTTTTCCTAATTTTCTTTGAACTAAATCTCCATCTTCATTATTTTGATTACAGATTATCTCGGGACAATCTGATAATGGCCAAGATGAAACAAGACAGGGATCACCCGTTGGTTCTGAAAAGCATTCATATTGTAAATTTGATGGATTAGAGAAGGAACCACAGATAGAAGTATCCCAACCATTAGGTATAAGGCAAGGTTCATCTGGTCTTAGATAATATCTCTGTGTAGATGAAAATGCTGGTCTTTCAGACCACATAATTAAATCTTCACAAGCAACACAGCAGCCTGTATCTGCTGTATCACCAGAAAGACATTCTGTTCTATCACAATCACCACAAGGACAACAACGATTTATAGTTCCGCTCATGCACCACCACACCCAGAATAAGCATTAACAAGATTAAATATGTATTTACCTTTTACTCTGTGTAAATTCACAACAGTTCCGTTACGAATAGGAAGCATAGTAAAGGCAGTAGGATCTGGAAAAGCGTCAAATTGTCCTAGACCTATTCCATCTATATCATCATTATTTTCTGCTCCATTATATGCTGTTTTTTGGTTTCCTGAGGCCTCGAATCTTAAAGTAGTAGTATTAAAAGAAATATCTTCTACTGTATATGTCCATCTAGTTGGAGGGTCGTTATTACTACTTACTTGGTGGCCAACAATAATACCAGTAAGGTCTTCTTTTTCGAAACCTCCTTCTGGTAGTTCTGGTGTTCTTCGAAGTGGTATACCATTTACTCTAAATCTACCAAAATTTGGACTCCCTTCGTTTGTATCCTTTTCATAAAGAACACCATTCTCTGTATCTACAAAATAAGTACATCCTTCTGCTTGTGTTGTATCTGTTAATTTATAATCATCTCCTAGTGGTTGAATACAAGATTCGCAATCATAAGATATACCCAAACCTCCTTCTGGAGTTAATATTTTATCACCAAGGTTTGATACTGAAGGAGGATTTGGTGGCTGTAAATCGGTATAAAGTGTATTTCCTTTAACAACACCATCCACCAAGTTAAAAAAGTCACCAAGACGATAAGGACCATTTGCACTATCCTTCATACTAGAGTCACTGCATATAAATGTATAGGGTGCTCCTGTTTCGCTAGATGCCTCTGAGTCGCCTGTAGTTCCAGACGACAAAAGACTAGCAATACCGGCTCTATTGTTGAAGAAATAGTCGGCGTCCGCGCCGTTTGTGAAATATCTTGCTCTTGCCCTCAAGAAGTCTTCAAACTTAACTTCATTTTGATAATAATTATAACCATTTGATCCTGTAGTCTTAAGTGCTATTGGGTAAATATAACCAGAAAGACCACTGGTGTTGGGGTTGCCTAAAATTGGTGCATTATTACCAGGCTCATTTGATGTGTCGATGTATCCTTGTTCGCCAGGACCAAGAGTTCTCACGACGGCATCAAAAGATGCTTGTTTGTAACTACTATCACCTCCACCAAAATCTAAAGAAACAATATAACCTTTTAGTCCTTTTATGTGTTCAAAGGCCATTTCATTTTGATCTATCAGAGGACCTGCAAATAATTTAGGACAGCCAGCGTCACCAGCAGGACCTTGAGGACCTGGAGGTCCTTGTGGACCTACTTCACCTCCTCCCCCGCAACAATCGGGACAAGGATCATCATTAACAATTACAGGTTTTCCGCAAGGATCATCTGCACAAGAAGATGTGTTTAAGTTGTTAAAGTCCGCTACAGTGAATGTAGTTTTTGGTTCTTCTGGAGTTGGCATCTAAGCACCTCATAGTAGACTACTGGCATCATAATCGACACCCTTACTACTTATAAAACTTTCTGGTGAAGGAGCCAAAGATCCTTCTGGTGCTGCTGGTGCTGCGCCGCCTTCCATTCCCGCTTCTGCACCAGGCATTCCACCAACACCACCAGCCTGTGCTTCAACTTGTGCCATTTCTTCTGCTTTCTCTCTCTGAATTTGTTCGTCAATTTCAGCAATATCTTCGTCTGTCTGACGAAGAATGTTCTTACGAATCCAATAATCAGAGAAGAACTTACCAGAATAGTCAGCAACTTCGCGCATGATGGCCATACGGTCTTTGTATACTTCTGCTTGTTTAGATTCCGCAAAATAAGAATCGGTAGAGAAATCCAATTTAATTTTTTGGTTTACTTTCTTCCAATCTTCTTCGTTGATGATTTGCTTGGCAAAGCACTGCGTCTTTAAGAAGTTTAACAAAAGTTCACCGAATTTTATACGAATTCTGTTTATGAACTTAGCATATTTCAATTCATCTCTACTGATTTCGGAAGAACGACCCATATTGAACCCATTATCTGCTTGTAAGCGAGACTCTGGAATATTCAAAGATCTATAAAGTTTCTTTTGGAAATACAGAACATCTGCCATTTCACCGAGGTTCTGACCGCCTGGAAGTGTTTCAATTGAAGTTCCTCTTCCACCTTCTCGTCTTGGCAACCAGAAATCTTCAAGCATACTCATATGCTTCTTGTCGTCTCTAATCTGACCTGTATCTGCATCATAAACTACCTTGTTGCGGTAGCGATTCATAACCTCACGGAGATACTGTTCTGCTTTATTCTTTGGAAGAGAACCGACATCAATATAGAATATTCTTCTCTCGGGTGCTCTAGACCAGCGATAGATTACAGTAGCGTCTTCCACCATTCTCAACATATTAAGTGGTTTGATTGCTTTGTGCAAGAAACCCACTACCTTCTTGGAAGTGTGATCATACAATCCAGAATGAACATAATTTACCGAGTCTGGTGATATTTTAACACCTTGATCTACGGAATTGTAATTGATATTATATTGAACAGGATTGGTTCTATCAAAAGGAATATAAAGATAGAATTCTTCCATCTCTGTAGGAATTTCTAGATTTCCTATCTTTTCCTTTTCTTTGATTTGCTTGATCTTCTTTATACGAAGAGGATCTATGAAACGATACTCCTTCGCACCCTTCTTCTTATTTTCGTGAAGAATTATATGGTAATACAATCTTCCGTCGATGTAGAACCGACGAAATATATCATAACCTTTTCTATCAAAATCAAGAAGATACAGGACTTCCTGAAAGGACTCCTGTATCTTCTCTTTGACTGTATCTGGGACATTTACTTTGTCTAGATTTAATCTAACTGTTTCGTTTCTGGCATCTTCCGTGATTATTTCGTTAGTAATTTCATCAATAGCAATATCGACTTCTGCATTCAGAGACATTTCACGATACTTTCGTATCATGTCTACCTCTGTTCTTACCGTGCCGTCGAGGTCAACATAAAATCCCTGAAGACCTCCACTTTCTATTACTGTTGCTCCATCGTCAATTGACTCTGGAACTATAGAAAATGTTTCCTCTTTTTCCTCTTTGCGTCCGAAAGTAAAACCAAAAACATTAAATGCCATAATATAATATCACCTTATTATTAAGGAGTTGTGGTGAAGTGCGAGTATGCAAATGTCACTGTAAATTCTGAAACTACATCTACCTGATCGTAACCGAGTTCAACATTAGATACTTCTTTGGGGAACATATTGAAAAGTCTATATGATCTTACAACATTACCCTTTCTATCTAATTGGTTTACAGTCGCTTCGTATTGTCTGATGGCAGCAAATACACTACCTCCTGCTACGGTTGCGATATTTCCTTCTCTCTCGTTGAGAGCGTTGTTCCAATCCTCGAAGGTTCTACGGAGAGTCATGTTCTCTGTGTTGAGAACAGTAACAGACCAATCATCGAATGTTCTGTCGCCTGGAACCTTAATAACACGACCCAAGTAAGGAACAGGAATTTCTCCTATTGTTGATGCAGGTAAAGAAGTTGCTTTGCAAAAGAATTGCAAATCGTTGTAATTACCCAAACCAGTTACTATTACTTGATAGAGGGTGGGTTTTGAGCCACCATCAAACTTTTGTATGAAATTATTAATTCCTAAATTAACTGCCATTTGTGTGTCCTCTTTTCTTTATTTAGTCTTATTAGGCTCCGATTTCATCGAAGGATACACCAGTTGGGGTGGCGATGAAGTTCAACTGAATAAAGTTGATAGAACGGTTTGGTTTGATGTAGATGTCACCGACAAATCCGTTGGAGTCGATTACCTGTGGTGTGTTGTTAGTCTCATCGCAAACAACTCTGAAGTCCTGAATACCTCTTCTACCTTGAACTTCGCGGAGATATGGCTCTACGAGTTGCTTGAACTGAGCGCGGGTGAATTCATCGTTGAATTCAAAGAGAAGATACTTGGATGCTTTGGCGATTGCTTTCTCAAGAACGATGAAGAGACGACGCACATTTATACGATCAAATGCACTTGGTCTTGCCAACAAAGTCTTGTCACCGTAAAGCACGGTTCCCTCTCCAGTAAAGGACACTACTGGATTAATACCCTTCTTGTATAGTTCATCACGATCTGTCTTGGTTGGATTGTAAGGAAGTCTTACAACATTACGAATTTGTCCTCTGTTGAAACCAGCAGGAGAGAACCAAGGATCTTGGTTGAGATCTGTGCGAACACAGCAACCAGCAATATCAGCACAAAGTGGTGTGTAGATGTATCTGTCGTTGTAGTTGTCATACTGCAACTTGTAACCAGAGTCCATTACACCGTATGAAGACGAGTCAAGAACATTTCTGTAATCAATTGCGTCTTGAAGATCGAATGTGGAATAATCACCAGAAACAGGTGTTGGTGAAACGAATGCAACACAGTCCTTTCTGGCTTCTGCAACTTCGATTACGAGGTTTGCATTAGCAGCAGAAAGGGGTCCTGCTATGAGAAGAGAAATGTCAATATCTTCTGCGTTCTCGAAATATGTGCTGTATGCTGTGGCCACATCTCCTTCAAGAACTGTAGTTGTTCCATCAGTTATACCACCTGTTGCACCACCTGTAAACGCATAACCAGTTATGGCACCTAGAGATGGACCAGCATCGCCATCGCTTAGAATATCAAAAGCACCAGAAGATGCAGACAAATCAGTACCCCAATCACTACCACTATCAGGGTGATCCAACCATCTGATGTATGCAGAGCGATTGTTGATTGCATCCACATAGTAGTTTGGTGTTCCGTCTTGTGCTTGTGCGTTTCTTGCTTTGGACAGGTAGGAGAACTTCTCAAGAACTGTTCCTGCCACACCAGTAAATGCGCCACCCTCGTCAACTACGAGAATGTGAAGTTCGTCGTAGATTTCTGTGCTTCCTGTGATGTTTTCTGCCCAAGGAGATGTGCCTGGAATACCATCAAAATTGTCGATTAAGTCGTAATAATCGTCGGATGCTACTGTGTCTGTTGGTGAAGTTGTTCCGATGTGGTCGAGTACATACACCTTAATGCTGTTGCCAAGTTCGCCAGGATATTTGGCACAGAATGGTCCATCTGCTGTATGAGCAGCAAAATTTGCAAGATAAGTCTCATCGTTATAGATGTTGGTAATTGCACCACCAACAGAAGCGGTTTTGTCTTCTTCTGTGTCGATTTCTCTTACAATTTGAAGATTGTTTCCATACTTGAAGAAGTTGGATGCGGTGAACCAATAACGAGAGTAGGTTGCATCGTATGCTGGAACACCAAACTTCTCTACAAGTTCTCGCTCGCTCTCAACAAGTGTGGCTTGTCTTGCTGGGCCCCACTGGAAAGCACCAACCATACCTCCACCTGTTGTTGCAACGGTGGGGACGATTAGTGTCAAGTCTGTTTCTGTAAATATTACGCCTGGACTCAATTGGAATGGCATTTTATTCTCCTTTAGCAATTCGCTTATCGAATTATTTTTCTACTTTATGTATGTTTTTTGTGTTTTTAGTAAGAATACCACACATTTCCCTGAGCGTCCTGCTCATCTTCGCCATCAATTCCATTTTCAATAAATCCAAACGGTACAATCTCGTCTTCCAACTCCTTTAATTTTTCACTAAAAAGTCTCTTTCTTATATCCATATTGGTTAAATCTTTGAAATAACCTTGAGTTGTTAGCCAACAGAAAAGCACCAAACACATAACCAAGTCATCATTATGTCCCGTGTCTGCCTCGTAGGACGCGGATTTGGCAACAAAACTCACCAACTCCTGTATTATATTTAGATCCGTGATAATCATCTTGTCGTCTTCGATCATACTTTTAAGAATGGAGCAGCCAATTCTCTTGAGTGGTCTGGTCGTTCTGACACCTAATTGTGTCTGGGTTGCTCCAAAACCACCGTCTAAAGTCTGACCCTTTCTTCCTCTAAAACTGGACATAAGCATATTTTCATATTCCAGTTCATTATACAAAATGTCCGCCACCTGTCCGCCAATATCGTTGATCTCTACCAGAATATATGCATCGTTGTATTTCTGTGCGATGGGATAGATGGCATTTGGATAAATCATCGGAGACATTTCGTTGTTTTTAAAAGTCGCCACGATCTTGTAGGGTATTTCCGTAATGTCAACTATGACAAAAGCGTGATAGTCGAAACTCACTCCTCTGGAAGTATCGACAGTCATTACATAAATTCTGTCCTTCTGAGGATATTCGTATATACTCAAACCCTGTTCGTTCTTGCTAATAGGTGTCTTATACGCCATAGACTTGAGTTTGGTGGCAGCAATCAGGGTATTTGTAGAACCGATGAAATCACATTCATACTCGACTCGGAACTGTTCTTCCGAGGTATTTGAAATTTGTTGTTTTCTCCAGTTCTGATCTCGACCAGGAAGATCCGACCAGTGAACCGATATGGGAACAAAGGAGTTTCTTTTCTCCTCTGCGTCTGTCCATATCTTGTAATACATATTCAATCCGTTTGGAGTAGAAAAGATCAGAACCTTGGTGTCTTTACCAGACGAAATAGTGGGGTAGGCTGACGCATAGAAGTCATCTGCGATGTTCGGAGGGACATACGCAAACTCGTCCAAAAAGATCATATTAAAAGAACCACCACGAATTGCGGAGGAAGAAGTAGCGGATGCTTTTACTTTGGATTTGTTCTCCAAAACGATGGAACCCTTGTTCCACTCCACTATACCTTGCTGGAGCCACTTTGGCAAATATTCATATGCAACTTTTAGTTTACCTAATAGTTCACGAGCGATTTCCTGTTTGTGTGCCAAAATGGCAACATTCACTTCTGGATTAAAAAGAATGTAATGAAGAATGTAAGAAACTACTGTGGTTGATTTGCCAGACTGACGAGGAAGTTTTGCTATGCTGAAACGGTTTTCGTGAATTACTTTAACCATTTCCTCCTGAAATTTATACATATCAAAACTGACCAAACCCTTATCCAGATTGATGATCTTGATATATTTCTTGATGAAATAGACAGGATCTTGAGAACACTTGACATATTCCTCAATCTGTTCTGGTGTCCAATTTACCTTTACACCAGCGGCTTTTAGGTTTTCGTTTCCAAGATATGAATTACTCATCTGCTATGCTCGTATCGTCAATTTCTTTCAACTTACCTTTGAGTAATTTCTGAAGTTCTGATGTGCTGCCGACAAATAAAGAGTTGTTGGTGATGTTTGTGGTCGATGCATCCACTTCTGTCTTCTTGATGTCTTTCATCTTCTTATGGAGATCTATCAGATCTTTGTTTGCATCTGCTACACTCTTTATAAGAGTGGCAACCACTTCGTATGCTCTCGGTGATTGACTTTCTGAAGCAACCATCATTATACCGTCTATTGCTTCATTTCCTCTTTTGACTATTTCTTTTAGGTTCTCGCGAACAGTGGTATAATCTTTATCCTCGTCTTCTTTGTCTACTTGTACTTTCTTGACGGGAAGAACATCACCTACAGTTGATGGAATTTTAGGTGACGGTTCGAGATCAAATATCTCATTCATTTTATTTTCAAAAGTTTCACTCATAATATTATATCGTTGCTTGTATTTTATGTATTGCTAATGCACCAGTAGCAGAACCATAAGAAGGACCAAATCTTAGTATTATTTTTGTAATACGGGAAATATTTAAATTGTAATTTTGTGTTATGAAATCTTCTATTCTGAATTTGATTGGATAGGGACAAACACTCGAATGTGGATTAGTATCAGATATTGTAACTGGTCGGTGTGCTGGAATCCCTCTATTGCATATCTTACTACTTAAAATGCAAGTATTTCCTTGATTGTCTATCAATTCTAAAGAAAAGTGCTTTTTATCTAATTTGTTATTAAGAGAACTGTCACCATTTAGTATTTGTGAAATATAAATTTCTATAAATGCACAGTTTAATAAATTATAAGCATCGCCATTTTTATATTCAATATATGCGTCATCATCATAGTCTATTCTTATACCTCCACTATTTATTCCTGCTCTCTTGTGGAATACTCCATCAAAATCATCTACGGAATTATATACATCTCTAGCAGAAGTAGTTTTAAAAATAAATTTATTAAAATTAAAATGAGATCTAAAAACAACATTATCGGTAGATTCAAATCCATCATCATTAAATTCATCAATATACAATAATACATTATTTGATGCTGTGTGTTGGAAAACCGAAGAACAATCTCTTAATTTAATTTTATTATTTAAAATATTATAATACTGTACAGAATCGTAAAATGTTTTTAGTTTATCTTTCAAACATAAACTCAAAAACACTAAAACATCAGAAACGGGATAAGAAAAACTATTTGCTTTAGAATTTAAATTATAAAAAAATCTAGTATCATAGTTGGCGTCTACTAACGAAGGAAAATAATTTATAAAATAATTATCATTAATAAAACCACCATGCATTATGTTTTTGTATGATATAAGTTTTTTATATTTTTCGTTTCTAAAATTACTATCTGTTCCGAAATTACTAAAAAGATCATATCCTACACCAATAACAGCATCATCGTCATCAGAATTTAAAACCAATAATGGGACATTTTTTGCAAATCTAAAAAATGATTCTGGTGTTGCTGCTACGCTTCTGAATCCAGCAGATGAGTTGGGGAAACCAATTGCTGGTCCAATTAAAATTAAACACATTATGTCATTAATATCAATATCATTTTCTGTAGTAATCCCAACTTCAGAACAAGCCGTATATACTTTATTTGCACCTTGACTATGCCCCATTAAAGATATTTTTTAAAAATTTAAATTATTTTGAAATTTTCCAGCAGAAATTTTTGTTATATTGTTTTTAAAATGTCTAAGTTTGCCTAAAACATGATAATTACCAAAAGAAGTATCACCGCCACCATAAGTTTCTTGTTGTAACATACACACAAAATACCCATAAGATGCTAATTTTGATGCATATAAATCATATGCAATATGCTCATGCCCCACACCGTGTTGAATGCACAAAATAGGCATTTGATGTTCTGAATTTAAGATACTCTGTGGATAAAAACATCTTAATCCTTCATATCCAAACAAATTCAATTGCTGCTGATATAAGGTAATTATTTCTGCATTAGTAAATTCATTTGGATTTAAAAGATCAATAGTTTCATATTTTACATCATAAGGACCATTAGACAAAGTATCTAAAACTAATTTAAAATTATTTACTATATCACCTTGTTTTAAATTAAATTGTTCTTGATCTTGTTCTGTGTTATTAGAAATTCTAAAAACTAATTTATATTCTTTGCATAAAGACAATATTTCGTCATATGACATATTGTCTATTAAAGTATCGTGATTTTTAAATGAAGAATTTATTTGACAATTTATATAATTATTTAAAATGTTTAGATCGTATATTTTAGTATGAATTACATTTACAAATTGTTCAGACACAATATCATCACATACAAATAATATTAATTTATAAGAACTTAAATTCTGTTTAATTATATCCAAACCAAGTGAGAATCTAATTTCATTTAAATAGTTAAAATTAATACAAAAATAAAAATCATCACAAATAGACAAACTATCATTTATAAGAAAAGGACTATTTCCCAATTCATTAGGTAAATTTGTCTTTAAACCAGTTGCTATAGTATTTAATATTTGCGCCATTATAATTCCACTATTAATAGTAAATTAAAATTGTTTCTATCCAATTTATATATTTTGTTTTCATAAGAAAAATATTCACCACTTTCGTCATAGAAAAAATTATACAAAAATAAACTGTTTACTGTTTGTACATACTTAATAGATTTACAAGTATCATTTTCTATTTTTAATATTATTGTAGATGAATTATAATTTATAAAAATATATTCTTCGGAACAATAAACATTTTTTATATTTTCTGTTTTAAAAATATTATTTTCTAATTCATAAGCAAATTCACAATCACCACAATCTACTGGATCAGTTAAAAAGGGTTTATCGTAATCAATTCTGTTATTATCAAAAGAAAGAATAGAAATTACTTGCTCTTGGGTTAGAAAAGAACTCTCTAGAGCATCTCTGTCATCTGGCGAAAATATAATTTTGATCAATCCAATAGATGGATCGTCTGGTGCTATACTATAAGAAGATCCGTCATAAGAATAATCCAAGTAATAAAAATTATTTAAATTATCTACACTATCAATAGGATATCTGTGAATTCTTAAATTTTTAATATTATTGGTTTGCATTAAACATACATTATAAACATAAGTTGAATTCATACAAACATTATTTGTTAAAATTTGTTGTTGTTGTAGATCTAATAATTGTTCCAAACCACTAAAACTATAAGAATAACCTTCCAAACCATTATACGGAGTAAAGAAATAATATACTAAATGTTTTTTATTAAAATTATTTCCATATATTCCCATACGATTTCCATCTTGTATAAACAAATTGCTTGGTATAGTACAAGAAGAATAAACACTATTATCTAAAATATAACTTTCATCTAATTCTCTATTGATAGAAAAAACACAGCAACTATTTTGAACATTAATTTTATAAGTATCAGTATTGTAGTAAGAATCATTTCTATTATTTACAAAAAAACCTTGACCTGGTGAATACAATTTACTAAATTTTAAAAAATAATTTTCATTATTACTAACAGTTAAGTTGTCTTTTACGGAAAAATATCTACTAGAGTCATAATTTAAAAATCTAGATTTGTAAAGTAATTGATCATCTTTTAAACACAAACAGGATAAAGAAAAATTATTATTTTTTGATGCTATGTCACTAGTTCTGAAAATTCCTTGCATGTAATAATTATTACATTCTATTTGGTGTAGATCATAGTTTAATCCAAAAGGAAACTGTAAAGGAAAAACCACAATAGAATTATCAGTTATATTAGCGTGTGCATTTCTACTGTGTATTTTAATAAATTTTTGGGTGTTTTCGCTATTAAAATTTCTTTTATAATAATTAATTATACTAGAAACCATATTGGTCGTAGATCTGACATCATATTCAGTTGGACCTCTTTGTAGATCATTAGTAGATACAACTAGTCCTTTAAGATCTGCATCAGCAGCAATCAAAGAACCGAAGTTTGGTTGATCGTCCGTTATTGTTTGGAGAAGAGAAGAAGACTGCACATCATAAAAATAAACAGTTTTTACGCTGGGAGCAGAAAGAACAAAATAATTTCCATCGTTGGAAACAAAACACTTCTCTGTGCTTTTGCCTGTAAATTCGCTAGAATCTATGTTGACTTTTTTGATGCGTGTTTTTGTGTTATTTGCATAGTTTGCAGAATATATGCTTATGAACTTACCTTCACTTGTGTTTGTGTAATATGCAAATTTGGACCCATCATCAGAAAAATATATCATCTTTTCGAAAATGATAATTGGAGTTTCTTCTCCACCTCCATCAGTTTCTGTATCCGATGGTGTTGAAGATGGTCTATATCTTCCTGCTTTTATAAGTTCTTCTTGTCTTTCAGAAGAAACATAAACAACAGGATCTATTACTCTTCTTCTTTTGTCGGTGGATTCCTCGAATACTTCAAAATATTTCATTCAAAAAACTCCGCTATTGTGGTTATAACATCATAATCATCCGAAGAACTTATTTTAGTATAATCATCTTCAACTATTATTTTATCGCCATTAGTGTCCAATACATATTCATCATTAGTGTCTTTTAGGTAAATAATGGGTCTTGTTGTAATTGTGCAGTATTTTCTGTTGGCCATCTTACAACTCCAAATCGAATATATTGAGTTCTACATTCTTGATAAGACCTTGAGACTTCACTGGTCCATATACCATCATTTTTGCTGTAAAGTTCAAAGTCCAAGTGAGCATTCTTGTGTTTTCTTGAGAGAAAGCACCCTCATATAA
>Ga0099850_1000709_pt1 | contig 15226 bp, 15 predicted proteins | sample CB_VirMetaG_5_FD_79182 | JGI IMG/M metagenome (GOLD analysis project Ga0099850, IMG submission 79182) | Freshwater to marine saline gradient viral communities from Chesapeake Bay - CB_1508_1D Viral MetaG | ecosystem: Environmental > Aquatic > Marine > Coastal | place: USA: Chesapeake Bay... | reverse complement strand
GTAGAGCATCCCAATATATCAAGAACTCTAAGTGCATCATATGAATTTAATAATGCAACCTTCAGAATAAATACATCATCAGTTACTGATAGTAATCCTGTCGGTATATTAAAATCATACGAACCATATTTAGGATTAGAAGATCAGTTTAATGTATTTGAACATGAATTTGATTGCCAACCACTCCTAAATAATGCTGTTGATATTAGAAAATCAACTGTTTTTATAGATGTTGACTATAGTACAGGTACAGTTTTACCTGTTAATTTAATTGGTATTCTTAACAGGACTGCTGTAAAAGCAGAGATTCCTGATTCTAATTATACTTCTAAATCTTGGAGTAATATAAGATATAATGGTGTAAAATTAAGCGCTGCAGTACTAAACAACTTTACTCCACCTAACACCTTTATTCTATCTGATGGTACATTTTGGCCAGGAGATAAATCTTATGGAAGTGACCCTGTTATTGAGCAGCTATATCCTAATTTTGGATACTTTAAACTGTTAGTACCAACCTCTCCAGAATTAGAAAAAGCAACTCAAGTAAAACTACAATATAATATTGATCAAACAGGAGCTACTCAAAAACCACTATTAAATACACCTGCATTTTTTAATGTTGAAGGTACTTATGAATCAAACAATTTAGTAGACATAACATTAAATGATAGCTTTCAAACAGATGGAGGTAACTTTCCTACTAATGCTGCTGCAGGTATTAACTTAGATGTATTTAATACACCTGCAAAAGTTATTAGAGGTGCAAGAAGAGTGGATCCAATTTTAACAACTCAAGTAGCTTCCATCTTTGATCCTGATATTGGTAATGAATTTTCTGAATCTATTTCATTTACTAATCCTAGTGGATTAGATGTTAATTATAGTTTTCAAGCAGGATATTTTCCCAATAAATCGTACAATACTAATATAGGAGCTGCTGAATTTATTGTAACAGCATCCAATGAAGGATACGACCCAGCAGGATTATATAATGCAAATATATCCACATGGGAAAATACAACAGGAGAGCAATTTAATCTAACACCAATAAGGTTTAGGTTACAATTTAATCTACTAAATACTACCGATGTATTTAATGTACCACAAGGCGCTCAAGCAGGTATTATTATAATAAAACATATTAGACCAAGTATAGGTCAAGACGCTACTATAGGCTATGCATCACTACCAAATCAAACCTCTAAAATATTTAACAATGGTAGTGTACAAGCTGGAGATCCTCTTGCTGTGCCTGAAATAGTAACACCATATATTTTCCCACAAGCAGGAGATAGTGTTAGAGTAGAAGTACAACATAATGCATTAGGTAATATTGATCTAGGTAACGTCAATTTCTATGGTGAACCTGAAGAGTTACCACAGGTTGAAATCACAGGTTCATTTTGGAGAACAGGAAGTGCATGGCCAAATAGTACACAATTAACATCATCTCAAGATCTTGCGCAATATTATAATACTTCAAAACAAATTCAATATCCAGGATCTACATTTAAACCAATTAATACTCCATTTACAATTAAACGAGGAGATCAATTTAGATTTTTAGGAACTGAAACTAAAGTACATACTGTAAGTAAAGTAACAACAATTAATACTGGTGCAGAAGCAGGAAATATATTAGTAGATATTCAACCTCCCATAGTGGATGGAATAAACTTAGATAAATTTTTAATAAGACGATACGTTCCAGATGGATCATCAGTAATTATTGACGTTAATCCACCAAGTACTGGATTTGGTACAACAAGTGGTATTATTAAAAACATAACTAATAATAATAAACTGCAAACCGAAACAAATGAAATAATTTCAACATTAATTCAAAATGGGACTATTTCATAACATAATATATTTATAATAATAAAACATAAAGAATGGGTTACTTAAACAACCAAGTCATTACCGTAGACGCAATATTAACAAAAAAAGGTAGAGAGCTTTTAGCTCGTAACGACGGATCATTTAGAATTACTCAATTTGCTGTATCAGATGACGAAATAGATTATACTCTATATAATCCAACACATCCATCAGGATCCACCTATTATGGTGAAGCAATAGAAAATCTACCATTACTAGAAGCTTTCCCACAGGAAACTCAGATCATGAAATACAAACTAGTAACCCTACCAAGAGGTACAGCTAAGTTACCAGTTCTTGATCTTGGATACTCTGCAATTACATTAAAGCAAGGAGCATCTCTTGCAGTAACACCTCAAACATTAAATTATCTTGGTAATCAACAAATTAACGAAACAAGTGGATATACTTGTACAATTGCAGATGTTAGATTATTAAGTACGTTTAGCGGAACAGGAGTAAACACTGCAGCGGCACAAAGCCAAAACCAACCTATCAATCAAACACTTGGTACAAATATATCAAGAACTATTATTGGTACGCAAATTAATTTACGAGGAACAACAATCAATACCTTATTCGGATCAAACGCTCAAGCTGGTTCTTTAATTAGATCAACTTTAACATTTGTAGGAATTGACTCAGGAGCTAGATTAACCATTCCATTAACAATAGAAAAAGTATAAAATGAGTTTTAAAAGATTTGACGCTCAAGATATTGTAGTAAGTAGTGATAGTATAACCACTGCTGCATGGTCAGAAAATAGACCAACACTAACCTCCTTCTTTACATCATCAGTTCAAAAAGCAGGATCTTCAGGAGATTATTATTATAGTGTATATGATGGAGACCCCACACTATCAACTTCTGCTTCAGTTCAATTTGATATTGTTTATTGTGATAATTTAGGTAGCGGTAGTACATTTTTTAATGATTTAGTTCCTTTTAAATCACCAACCCTATCAACATACGGACAATATAGATCCCTAGTATTAGAAGATGAAAATTCTAATTTTGTATTTGGTAGCGGAACTAATGTAGTAACAGGTTCACATTTCTATGCTATTTCAGTAGAAAGAACAAGATATAAGGAAAAGTTAATGCCAGGTACCCTTAATCTACAACTAAGTGGATCAGGAGGATTTGGATTAATAAAACTAACCGATGATTCAAAAGAAGTATTAGTTAATACATTTATTGGAGCACAAAGAGCATTTCAGCTTATATCAGGTAGTAATGGTGAAGCATACGATACTGGAAACGGATATGTAGCAGGAAGTGGATCATATGGACTATTTTTACCCGATATTGCAACAATATTATTAAATCCTTTAGCACTGTCTCAATCAATAAATTTAGAAGCTTCTCGAAGCTACGACTCACCGGGAGAAAATTTAGATAAACTTTATAATGCTATTAAATTAGGTGGTTCATTCTCAGCTAATGCAGAAGAAACAGTATCCTCAGATTATGTTTTTGTAAGACTAAGAAATAGTGAATTTAATTATTCAGAAAATCCATCATTTATTTCAGGATCTACGGGTGAAGTAATTTATGATAACTTTATTAATCAACCTCAAGTTTATATAACAACAGTAGGAATGTATAATGATGCTAATGAATTATTAGCAGTATCAAAATTATCTAGACCACTACTCAAAGACTTTACGAAAGAAGCATTAATTAGAGTTAAATTAGATTTTTAATCTAATTATATTAAAATATTTATGAGTGTTTACAAGCAACTTACTACTGCAGACACTATTGTTACACCCTTTGAGGTAAATAAAAGCTTTACTTTTCAAGGAAAGAATAACTTTAGTAGCTCTAATGTTAATATAGATTTGCTTATAGGAACACTACCAACTCAATCACTATTTAATAGCTCTAGTTTTAGTACAACAGGTCTATACAATAATCAATTTCAAGATTTAGTATACGAATCTATAGAACACTTATATTATAGTAATTACCTATCTCAATCATACGGAGATACTGCCGCTACTGCATCTTTTAATAACGACGGAACCATAACAGGAATAAGGCAAACTACAAATAATTACAATTACCTAACAAATACTCTAACACAATCTAGAGAACTACTACCTGATGGTGGAACAAATATCGGTGTATTAACAATACCAAGAAGCTTATTCGGTGAGTATATAAAACCAGGCTCATTTATATTTAACGATGGAGTCCATAGATTTACAGACGATAAGCAAGGTAATATTTTTACAACACAAAACACAGGTATAACTCATGTAGGAAATATAATTTACGAACATGGTGTAATTGTTTTTACATATAAATTACTTTCAACAGGATCATTCCCACCCGATACTCAAGGTATAAGCGAATCTTTTTCAAGACAAAACTTAACCTGCTCATTTGATAGTACAAAAACAATATACGAAACACAGTTTCTATGTAACCTAAACGAAGCTGAATATAATTTTTCATTAAATCCAACTATAATATCTAAACCAGATGGTACTGTATATCCTTATACTACTGGTTCATGGTTTAATCCATACATAACCACAGTTGGATTGTATAATAATAATTTAGATTTAATAGCAGTTGCTAAATTGCCACAACCACTACCTAAATCAAACGTAAACGACACAAATATAGTTATTAATTTAGATATGTATTAAAATGTTTTGGATTTATCAAAAAGGAAAAATTGAATCCTTAAATGATTTTCCTAAAGGAGCTTTTGGTTTTATATACGAAATAGAGCATATTCCTACAGGAAAAAAATATATAGGAAAAAAGCAGTTGCATTTTATAAGAAAGCTACCTCCACTTAAAGGACAGAAGAGATGGAGAAAAGTAGAAAAAGAATCTGACTGGTTAAAATATACTGGCTCACATACCTTCTTAAAAGAAATAAGAAAAGAAAATAGGTATGATGAATTACGTAGAGAAATACTTTTAATTTGTTTTACTAAGAAAATTTTAACATATAATGAACTAAAATATCAAATGATGTTTGAAGTTCTGGAAGAAAGTTCGTATCTTAATGATAATCTTCTAGGTAAATTCTACCGAAAAGATTTTATAAGAGAAAATGAGAGTAAATCAATTATTAGTTAATCTACTGAATTCAGTACTAGGTCCCTCACGCAATACATCTGGTGGTAATTATTCTTATAAGTGTCCTAAATGTAAGCATCGTAAGAATAAATTAGAAGTTAACTTAGATCAAGAATCTAAACACTTTCAGAGTTATCAATGCTGGGTATGCGGAGATGACTTTAGTGGTAAATCTCTTTTGAAACTCTTTCGTAGATTAAAAGCTTCCCAAGAACAAGTTATTGAATTATCTAAGTATGTTAAGGTACAGACAACAAAGATTAACAATGATATAGAAAGTAAAATAGAGCTACCTAAAGAGTTTAAAAAATTTGATAGTTCTTTTGAATCAAGACGTGCTCTAGCTTATTTAAAACAGAGAGGAATAACCGAAAAAGATATTGAAAGATATAATATTGGTTACTGCACAACAGGTAAATTTCAAAATAGAATAATTATTCCTTCTTATGATAAAGATGGTAATTTGAATTATTTTATTGGTAGAAGCTTTGAAGAATGGTCATCATTAAAATATAAAAATCCTACAGTTACAAGAGATATTATACCATTTGAATACTATATTAACTGGAATATTCCAATTATATTGTGTGAAGGAGCATTTGATATGATGGCTATAAAAAGAAACGCAATACCATTATTAGGTAAATCAATTAATAATGCTTTAATGAAAAAACTTATCTCCTCTCAAGTAGATAAAATTTATTTAGCATTAGATAATGATGCAATTAAAAAAACATTAAAATATAGCGAATACTTACTAAAGCAAGGTAAAGAAGTCTATATTGTCGATACAACAGAAAACGATCCCTCAGACTTAGGATTCGATAAATTTGTAGAAATTCTACAACAAACCCAGCCAATAGACGAATATTCGTTTATGTCTTACAAACTACAACTCATATGAGTATTTTAAAAAAATCTTATAATAGATTATTAGAAATTTCCGACGATCACAAGCAAATTACTTTAAAGGATTCTCGGTTTTATCAAAGAAATGGTGAATATTATCCATCAGTTACTTATGTTTTAGGATGTTATCCAAAAGGAAAGCATTTTGAAGATTGGTTAAAAAGAGTTGGATACTCTGCCGATTATATCGTTAAAAAAGCTGGAGAGCAAGGTACTCAAGTGCATGATCTATGTGAAAGATACTTAAAAGGTGAAGAAATAAGATACTTTGCTGAGTTTTCAACTCCTTTATATGAACCATTAGTATGGGAAATGTTCTTAAGATTTGTTGAATTTTGGGAAACTTTTAAGCCTACTCTAATAGAAACAGAGGTATTTTTATTTACAGATAAGATGAAAGTAGCCGGAACCTGTGATTTAGTAGTAGAAATTAATGGAGAGAGATGGATACTTGATATTAAGACATCTAATACGATTGCATCTACTTACGAACTACAAACAGCTATTTATAAAGAAATGTATGAAGAGTGTTATGGTAAAGAAATTCATAGAACTGGTATCTTATGGTTAAAATCCAGTAAGAGAGGTCCTAGGAAAGATAAGTTTCAAGGGAAAGGATGGGAGATTATTGAAAGTAAACGCTCATTTGAAGATAATATAGAAATCTACAAATGTGTTAAGAAGCTTTTTGATATAGAAAATCCTAAACCAGAACCATTAATGAAAAAATTAAATACTGTAATAAAACAAAGTGAATAGTCTTTCTCAATTTTTAGTAGAGTCCATTATGGATGAAAAAGGAACGATAGTTTCTTATGGTGGAGGATTTAAACCACCACATAAAGGACATTTTAATGTAATCAAAAGGATGATTGAAAAATATCCTGATGCAGAAGTATATAACATCTTTGTTGGTAGTAAAGATAGAGGTGGTATTACACAACAAGATGCATTAGATATTTGGAAAATTTATAAAAAATATTTAAGTCCAAAAGTATCAGTAAGACAATCACAAATACCTATTAGTGATGTATATAGTTCAGCTAAAGAAAATCCAGATAAAAATGTAATTTTTGCAGCAGGATCTAGAGGAGAAGAAGACGATAAAGAATTATTAGGTAGACTTACATCATATCACAAGTATGATAATCTACAGTTAGATGTTGTTAGAGATCAAGGTGGTATTTCTGCTACTCAGTTAAGAAATGCTAATCCTGATGAATTAGCTAGCTTTTTTCCGGATGAATTATCTGATGAAGATTTAGAAATAGTAACAAATATAGCTTTAGGAGTTAATGAAGATACAACACGAACTACAAAAAAAGGAGCTCCTGGTACATTTAAAGCAAAAATTACAAAAGCTTATGGTGGACCTGTTACTATAGAAAAGGCTAAGAAATTTAAAAATAGAAAAGGGGCTACTGCTCATGATAAATCACAAGCAAATTGGTTTATTAACATGCATAGTGCTAAAGAAGGGTTTGATCCTAAACTAGGAAAAGATCCTTATGGTATTTCTCAATATTCTAGAGAGATTATGGAAGCTAAAAAAGCAGCTGATATGGATCCTCTCTTTATAAAAGATATTGAAAAAAATTACGGTGAAGTTGATTTAGAAAATGATTACTTTAATGATGAATTAACTCGTTATTATAAAACAACTGATATAAATAAAGAAACAGGAGGTGTAACCCACGATGTTATTAATCTTCCTTCATTTAAAGATTCTTTTGATAAACTAAAATCAGCTTATCTTTCATTTAAACAACTACAAACAGCTAAACAAGTATCAAATGATCAGAAGTTTCCTGAGTTAGTTGATAAAGTTAAAGATGCTTTTAATAAATATCGCACACATTTACGTACAAAATACCCTTCTCAGTACAAAACTATTAAAGAAGAAGTAGATAAAATGGTAAATTTCCTTAGTGAAGGTGTTTATGATTCTATTACTACACAAGTTTCTAGCGATATATTTAATGCTTGGAAAGAATTTCATGATAAATATCCTGATCAAGAAGAATTTATCTATCAGAATGAATATGAGTTGCAAGATAAAAAAGGCCGTGATATGGATTTTGAACTTCAAGCAAAAATTGTATTCAAAGAAACAGAAGAAGGTATTTATAGTGTAGATGGAGGGGCAGAAGAAGGAGATGAAGATATTCAAGGAGAGCTTACTGTAATATTCCAAGTAGATCCAAGAGATTTACCCAATATGTGGTCTACTATCTCAATGGATCTTAAAGATGTAGTTAGACACGAAATAGAACATTTATCTCAAAGAGGATATAATGTTGTTTATAGTAAAGAAATGGAAGATAATAGAGCATTAAGAGCTCTTATAAAAGCAAAATTACTACCAGATAAAGAATATTATAAGTTAGAGGATGAAATTCCTGCAATGCTGCAAGGAATGTACTTTAAAGCTAAAAAAGTAAAACAACCTCTAAAAGATGTAATTAAAGACTACTTTGATAAAGTACAATTATCTAAAGAGGATCGTAAAGAAATCATTGCTCTCTGGAAAAAATATTTACCTTCCTTATCCTTACCACCTATTCAAGAATCTAAACAAATAAGCGAAGATTTTCCTTTAAGTTTTGATAGAGTTGAATATTATAAAAATCACATTTCTAATGTTATTCCACCAACTGTAGAAGTAATTAGAGAGGGAGATAAATTAATAGTAGATGGTATTTATAATTCTTATCCACCCAACTATATGCAAAATCTCACAAAAGAGATTAATGATAAAATGCAAGCAGAGGAAAAAATATCATTAAAAAAAAGTATTGATAACAATATTTTAGATAATTTTTTAGATTTTTGTTGTAAAAAACTTGGTATTTCTGATAATTTTTTCGTATCTTTACATAGTAATAGGGATAAACTACAAACTTTAGCTCAATATAATCTAGTAGATAATTCTATAGATGTATATGTGAAGGATAGATTAATGGCTGATATTTTAAGAAGTATAGCACACGAATTAGTACACCATCAACAACTTGAAAATGGTGATATTGATTTAAATAATATGCCACAAGATATTGGCGGACCTATTGAAGACGAAGCTAATGCAGTAGCCGGTCAATTAGTTAAAGAATTCGGTTACGATAATCCAGAAATCTTTGAAAATATAGATCCTAAAGCTCAGAAAAAGCATCAAAAGAATCCAACAGCAGTACCTTTTGGTTCTGCCTATTCTCCTGTTAAAGAAGACGGTAAAGAGGTATCGGACAAAAATATGGATGATTATAAAAAATCAAACATAAAAGAAAATAAAGATAAACCTAAAGCTATCTTCATGGCAGGACCTGCTGGATCCGGTAAATCGTATATTTTAAATAAATTAGGAATACAAGGATTTACTACTATTAATATAGATGATGAATTTGAAGAGCTTTTAAAGAAAGAAATAGGTAAAAGTAGATTTTCAGATATGTCACCTGAAGAACTTTCACAAGCAGCAAAGTTAATGGGTCAAGCAAGAAAAACCACATCAGCTAAATTAGATAAAGCAAGAGAATCTTTAACTAATGTTATAATTGATGGAACAGGCGCTGCTTCTAATCCTATTCTTAAGAAGAAAAAACAATTTGAAGATCTAGGATATGAAACATTTATGATTTTAATTTATGTTTCTCCTATTACTTCATTAATGAGAAACAAAGGTAGAGATAGAAGTTTACCACCTAGTGCTATTTTACATACCTGGAAAGGAGTAGCACAAAATATGGAGATTTATAAAAAAGAGTTTGGAGATAATATTGTTTTAATTAATAATGATCCTGAAGGAGCAGATAAAACATTTGATGATCCACAAGAGATAATGAAACAATTTCCATCTCCTAAAGGTAAACCAAAAACACCAGAAGAAATAGAAAAAGCACGAGAGAAGAAAAAGAAATTAAACCAAGAGATACAAGATTTATTAAAAATAGAAAGAGAGTTTGATAATACAAAAGATGCTAAATTAAAAGTTATGAATTTTACAAAAGGTTATATTAAAGAAGATAAAGAAGGTAAGTTTAATATTTACTTAGATATGGATGGAGTGGTTGCTGACTTTGATCAAAGGTTTATAGATTTAAGTGGTATGTTACCAAAAGAATATGAAGAGAAATTCGGTCGTAAAGAATTTTGGGACTTTATAGATGAAAAAAATAAATTAAAATTTTGGGTAGGAATACCGGAAATGTCGGATGCAAAACAACTAGTAGATTATATTACCCCTCATGGATTTCAAATGCTTACAGCACCCTCTATCAAAAAGCAATCGTACCTAGGAAAAATGCTTTGGATTAAAAATCATGTAGGTTCTTTATTCTCATTTAAACCTTATATTAACTTTAAGAAGGCTAAAGATAAACATAATGTTAAATCTAATTTAACGTCAAATGATATACTTATTGATGATAGAGAAGATACAATAGCAAGATGGAATGCTGCTGGAGGAACAGGAGTACATCATACATCTGCATCTTCTACAATAAATAAATTAAAGGAATTAGGTATATGAAAGACTCAGTTTTAAAAAAGCAGTTTCAAGAAAAAGATGTTAAAAGAATGCGCAACCTCATTAAAGGTGAGGGTGATAAAGCAACTCAAGTTCAATTAGGATATAAGAAAAAACAAGTTGAAAGAAAAGAAGGAGATATTTGGGAAGAAGATGGTCGACAATGGACTATTAAGAATGGAATAAAAAGAAATCTTACTAAAAATAATTTAGCTAAAAAAGTAAATGCTCCTTTATTTTGTCCTTGTTGTAATAAAATAATGAACAAACAAACTGATTCTTTCTTTTATAAAATTAAGCAAGTTTGTACAGATTGTTTTTATGATTGGCAAACAGATATGAAAATACACGGTAAGTGGGAGGAATATAAAAAGAATGTAAATAATAAAGATATTGAGTATATGAAACAAGAACTATCTCAATACTTTGATGCATTCACATCATACTCAGATGAAAGCTATATTACAGAAAGTGGTGATGTGGAAAAATGGGTAGGTAAAACTAATACTGAAGAAATGAAAAAAGGATTAGATTTTATGCTTAAAAAATTAGATGAATTAAAGAAAGACTGATTTTCTTATATTTATAACAATAAATTCATACTATGAGCAAACAGGAATTTAACATTCACAATTGGAAATTTCAACAAGCTATTAAAGAAGCTGAAGAAGAAGAGACAGTAGAAACAGAAACAGAAGAAACTGAAGAAGTTGAAACAGGAGAAGAAACTGAAGAGGTAGCTGATGATGATGAATCAAGAGTACCTTATAACAGATTATATAAACTATTAAGCAAAGGACTTGGAAAATCATTTACAGAATTATATCCAACACCGGATTATTTCTTTGATATTGCAAGTCAATTATTTAAATAAAAACCAAATCATATGAGCAAATTAGCTAAAGTAAAACAGGTATTAACATCTGAATATTTTGTTGCGGGTGTAGCTGGTGTTACCGGCGCAGTTGTATTTTTCAAAGGTTTACCACTAATCGGAGGTATTGCAATTGGAGTTGCTGCTACAAAACTTTGGGGTGTTTTAAGAAAATAATTTATGTTAATTATTCCTAATTTAGCAGGTCGGTTGTAATAAACCGGCCTGTTTTTATTTTAACCAATATGAAACTATTAGATACATACAAACAGATAGTAAAAGAAGATAAAGGCTGTCCTGCTGCTACTCAAGATTTAGATCTTAATCTTAAAAATCGTAATAAAGCATTTAAAGAATACAATTACGGACCAGCAGATCCTAGACTAGATCTTAAACAAGATGTTGATATATCTGCTATTAAATACGATAAAAATAGACTATATACTGAAGCTCAAGAAGAAGATATCTTTTTAACTGAAGAAGAGTTAAAAGAAAAAGGTAATTATTCTTACTGGAAAAAACTATCTGATGTATATAATCAAGAAAGTATAAATCAATCCTTACAGATGAGATGTGGTAATTGTGCTGCATTTGTTATTACATCAGAAATGAAAGGTTGTATTGAAAAAGGCATATCAGATGTTGAATCAGCTTTAACTGAAAAAGCTGGTGAATTAGGATATTGTCAATTTTTAAAATTTAAATGCGCTGCTGCTAGAACTTGTGAATCATGGGTCGGAGGTGGACCAATTAAAGATGAAGAAGTTGAAGAACGTAAACTAACTAAAAAAGAAAAGAAGGGATTAACAAAATTAGAAAAAGATATCCCAATGAAAAGTTTTAAAAAGCAGTATGGTAAGGATGCTGAAGATATTTATTATGGTACGCTAACTAATTTAGCAAAGAAAAAATATTAAAAAATGGCACAAGATAACTTTAACATCAGTAAATTCTTAAAAGAATCAGTAAAAAACTCTTACACTAATCAAATAGCAGGAGAAGAGAAAAAAGAACTATTAAATGAAAATTTTGTAGGTTTATCTCCAATCAATGCAATACCTCCTAGAGATAAAGAGGATTATGAATTAGCATTTGATAAGTATTTAGGAGAAGAAATAACTGAAGACGAAATCGAAATCGAAGTAGATGGACAATACGATATTGAAGTTGAAAAAGAAGATGAAGAAGATCTAGAATTACCTCCTGTAGCAGTTGATAATAGAGTAGATCATAAAAATCATGGTGTTGATGATGAAGGTAGAATGGCTAAATCACAACTATATAAAATGGCTAAATATGCTGCTGAATTATATAAAATGTTAGAAGATGATACTCAACTAGATGCTTGGGTCCAAGCTAAACTAACAAAAGCTGCAGATTACCTCGGCTCTGTAAAACACTACTTAGAAGGTGAGGAAGCAATCGATATGTTAGGAGAAGAAAAGGATGATGAACATAAAGGATAGAATAAAAAATCTCGTTAAAGATGTATTTAATCAGTTAGAAAAACCACAGTATAAACCTGCCGGCTTAGATGTTTTAACTGACTATCCCTCTTTGTACGAGACTTTAAATGATCTTTTTGATAATCAATATTTTAATTTTGTAAAAACTATTGATTGGGTATCTCCAATACCAACAACATTTAGAATAGTATTAGTTAATGGAGCAGAATTTTACTTAATTTATTCTAAAAACTCATGGATCGCTCAAGTTGCAGGTAAAAAATATTTTTTAATTAAACTACCTCAAAAACAAAGAGCCGTCAACGCTATATCAAGATTATTAAGACATTATTATGTTGATGTTAATAATGATGAGGATAGTGGAGGAGTAAGTATTGAACCACCAGCTGATGATACTCCAGCAGAGGAACCACCAGCTCCAGAAGAAACAGGAGAAGAATAATATGAATAGCTTTAATTTAAAAAAATATTTGTCTGAAAATAAACTTCAAAGAGAATATCATGAAGTTGAAATACCACCTGCAATGATGGAAATTGCATGTAGATGTTTAGATAAAGCAAATATTCCACATCAACCTGATCATCCTAATTCATCAATTACATTTGATAACGAAAGTGATATGCTAAAAGGTAAAGATATTTTTCACTTACTTTATAGAGGAGTAGATCAATTTAATGAAGGTGTAGATATTGATGATGAAGCTGATTCAAGAGAAACTTCTGTAGATGATAACGAAACATATTCAGGTCAAAATAGAGATGAGACTGATAATATAGAAAAAATGGGCTTATAATATGGATCCAATTACAAAATTTTTAAATAAAGTTTCACATAAATTTCCTAAAGGGTATCCGGATATTAATGATACTAACGATAGGAAGTTACTAAATACCTTATTAGAAAATATTCTAAAAGAGGAAAAAGCAGATGGAACCACCTCTAAGGAAGAAATCATTCAGATTTTAAAAGATGAGGATTTTACTCCTGAACAATTAACAAGAATACTTTCCTCAGTATCAAGTATAAAATATAAAAAATCTATAATTGACTATATTAAATCAAAAGGTAAAGGTCCTGCTAAGGTAGCTGAGAATATCTACAACAAGATGGTTAATACAGGAGATGCTGCTGTATATGCGGAATATCTAAATAATATGAAAGATTATTCTAGTATTGGTGATAGTGGTAATCTTCTAACACAGTTTGATTTTGTTTCTAAAGATTTAGTAGAATATATTTTACGATTAGAACCATCAATAGGTAGAGTTTCAACTGGTAAAGGTGAAATACTTTTATCAGTAATGCTTAAAGATGTAAGAGATGCTATTTCCGGTGGAGATATTGAAGCTGGTGGAAAGGAAGTAGAAGTAAAAAATAAAGGAGCTGTACCTATGGGTCAAAAAGCTGAATTTAGTGTTAACAGTATGGAAACTGTTTATACTGATATAGAAAAAGAAATTAATCCTAAATTAGCTAATGATATATCACTTAAAGGTGTTGTAAGAAAAAGACCTTTTAATAGATTAGGTATAGTATTTGATGAAATCGCAAAAGAGCAACCAGAAGCTGTAGAAGATTACATACTAGCTATTGATAAAGCACTAAAAAAGAATTACCCAGGTTTAGATTTTTCAAAACTAGATGTAAAATCATATGTAAATGGTAATAGCTTTGATTGGTTAAAATTAGAGCTAGATCTTGCAAAAGAAGTAGTTAAACTTTATATACAAACAGAAGGATTCGAAGAAGTATTTTTCTTAAATGATAATAATGGTAATTATAGAAAAGTAAGTACTAAAACATTAATCGATCAACTTGGTAAAGAAATTAAAATTTATTTTAAAGATGGTTTACCAAGATGGTCATATAACTTTTAATTATTATGTGTAAATGTGGATGTAATACTTGTGATGATAATAAAGCTCCTATTATAAAAGAGGAGAAAAAAGGACTTTTATCTGAAGGTTTAAAGTATCATTTAGAATATAACATCCCCTTATCAGAAAACATCTATCGTATAGGATCAGAAGAATATTGTAAATTATTTCAAGAAGCTCGTAAATTATATAATAAAGGACTAATTGAAGTGAATGATAATGATAAGTGGTATCTAAATGAAAATGTTGGTGAACTAGCATTTTTTGAAGGAAGAAAAGTTATCTTAGATACTCCATTTGAAATTAAAGAAGCTGAATATCAAGGTAAACAAGTTGACCTTAATAAACCAAAAAGAGGAGGAGTAAAAAAGTTTTATGTTTATGTAAAAACTCCTTCTGGTAAAATTAAAAAGGTATCTTTTGGAGGAACTACAGGATTAAAAGTTAAACTTAAAGATCCAGAAAGAAGAAAAGCTTTTGCTGATAGACATAATTGTAAAGATAAAAGAGATAAAACTAAACCAGGGTACTGGAGCTGCAACCTCCCACGCTATGCACATCAACTTGGTTTAGGTAAAAACATGAATACT
>Ga0099850_1000708_pt1 | contig 15256 bp, 15 predicted proteins | sample CB_VirMetaG_5_FD_79182 | JGI IMG/M metagenome (GOLD analysis project Ga0099850, IMG submission 79182) | Freshwater to marine saline gradient viral communities from Chesapeake Bay - CB_1508_1D Viral MetaG | ecosystem: Environmental > Aquatic > Marine > Coastal | place: USA: Chesapeake Bay... | reverse complement strand
TGGTTCATTGTCTTATTTCCTTAAGCTACGTGTTTAAGTTGTTCGGGTGCATCAAGTAACATCGAGCGGAGTTCTACGCATAACCGTCTAAGTGTGGCTTGTTCGCGCTCTATTGCTTTGATGCGCTCTCTATTGTTGCCCATTTGAGCTTGAGCACAAGCGAGCTGCCGTTTGATCTGTGCGTGTGTCATAGCGTGCCCCTTTTTTAGTGTATGCCAATCAGTATTGGAATATCGGAAAATTTATCACTACCGCAGGCGTGCCCTTGTTTTGTGCAGGTTCCACACTTGCCAGGACAAGCGAAAAATTTATTAATTCCTGCAGACTTTGCTGAAGTGCGCAAGTCTTCCAAGTAACCTTTTGTTTTGTATTTTCCAATATTCTCTTGTTTTACTGGTAAAGCTGTAAAATCGCCCCTTGTTATTGGTAGCTGTGTTACCTTGTGCTTTGTTGCATCTGTGTGTGCGTGCCCGCTTGATAAGTTAAGTTTATAATTTGTAGGGTACACGCCCTTGTACTGCAATAATTCATTCCAACTTTTGGAATATCCATATACGCGCAAGTCTGACCTGTTTTTAATAAGTCCAAACCAATAATTCACAGTCTCAACGCTGTCAAAATCACCATCAACATACAATCTAACATCCGTATTTTTTGGCAATGCATAAAAGGCTTGTGCTAATTGCATAGATTGCGTTTTTACAAGTATCGTGTTCTGTAATTGCCTAAAAAATGCGCTTGGATAACGCCAAGCTTTCAAACTATAGCAATATGTCGCGCACGCACCTGCTCCTGGACAAGTAACAATGGGCAACGCAGAGAAAGAGAAAAACGGTAGTTTACTGTTGCCCTTACTAAATATTGTAAAAGGTGCATTTTTTGACATATCACACAACCACGCATAAAGTTTATGTGATTCACGCGCCCAACTGCTATTTGGCGCACATTCTTCCGACATTCGCGAAAGATGCCATTTGATGAAACCTATATTCATTTCTGAAGCTGCGACAGCTAATCTCATTTGAAAAGTTCTGCTGATACTTGCCTTCATTGTGTAAACCCCTTATATTATGCTTTGTGTTACGCGATGCCCCTTTGTGGGCTGATTGGGTGCGTTTGATCACTGGAATGATCAAACGCACATTTTATTTTGTGTGATATGGTGAGCGTGTGGTAACTATTGCGCACGTATCAATACTATAGTGTTGCAAAAGGTATACAGTGTGACAAGTGTGTCTCAGTTGGTGAAATGCGCCAAGTTTAACGTTCAAGATAGTATACACCATCCGATTTAATGAAATCTCCGTGTGTCACTATTTCAATAAGCCACAGTTCAAAAGATTGCGCATATCCGCCAAGTTTAACGCTATCCGCATACATCTCTTTTAACTCATCCATACCAACAACGCGCCACTCTTGTTTCCAGTCGTCACTTGATTCAATGGTGTCTGTAAACTGTGTCATCTTCTCACCCTTTCATATGTGGCGCAAGTTGCACCGTTTCAATATGTTACCGCGTTAACCAACTATCATAAATATACATCATACCACATCAAAAGTCAACAGTATTATTTACTTTTTGTGTATAATTATGATATATTTTTACGCTCACCTGTCAGCCTGTGCAGTGGCTGGCCTGTTCAACTGGCTAATCCATAGCACCCGTTAACTGTGTCAACCATTGCACCCGCTCATCATTGCACCAGCGCACCACGACCAGCGCGTCACCATTGCCCCACGATGCACCACAGCCACCACAGCCCACCACGAACCCCAGCGCGCCCACCTCAGCGCGTCACGCGCATTAGTGGTGCGAAGCACCCACAATTTGACATTAGGTTTTTTTCCTTTATGCTTTGGTGTGTGGTGTGGGTGCTGTTGGTTGATGCTGTTAATACCGATATCTACCGACACGGTGACCCGATCACGCAATGAGAAGCGTAATCATAACCCCCCCTATACTCTCGCACCAAAAAATGGTATTGGAATTATACGAGTTAGCCTTATCAACACATCAACTATGCTCTCGCAGCAATAAACTGACTACACGGGTCACTCTGCGCTACTCATCATCCACGCTCACCTATACCAAGTTATACTACTTACACGCTTATCATTGACTTGTGTGCAATAATTGCATATCTTTATTTGACTGATCGGTCAACAATTAACAAGGATATGTTATGCAAAGTGTTATCAAAAGTAAGCAGGATGAGTTGCAGCGATTATTGGAAGATATGTCGATGGGAGACTATCGTGGCATACAGAGACACATCATAGAGGCCACAGAAGGCTTTAGAGAGTTGTTTGCTGTTGCTAATGGGCAAAATGTTAATGGGTTGGTTCCTACTGTGCAGGAGATACTGGCAGCAAACAAGTTGCTCATTGAGCGAGTGTTGCCACAGATACGTGCATCACAGGTAATGGTAAATTATCAAAATATGAACAAGGCGGATGCGTTGGACAGTGCGGAATCTGATGCGAGGGCTAAAGCGTTGCTTGCTGAAATCGAAGAAAGTTTAAATGTGTGATGAGCCAAAAAGTTTTTAGTGCTTCTATTACCCTATTTCACTACCGAGCACAAAAATAGCCCCCTGAACTGAATCAAGAGGCTACCGTTATACCCGTTAACTGTGTACACTATTCAACAGGTGATCTGATTATCTGTTTATCTGGTGCATCGGATTAACCCATTATCTAATGCATCTGTTTATCAGTTCAACTCACAAGCTGGTGGGTTGTTGAACTCGGCTTAAGCGCACACTTTCCCCTACCCATCGGAGTAAGCTAAATCCGAGGTAGGGTGTACGCTTAGAGCCAGTATATGTTGTAAGCCAGTTGGGCGTCTTCACTGGATAAGCACCTATCTACACTATGAGCAATAGGTCTAAGGGGTATCTTCAGTGTCATAGCACCGCAGTACTCGGCCATCCCCTTCTTACACTGGCCTGCTCTCTCCGTCCTGCCCCAAGTTGAGAGCTACTATCAAGACTAATGACGCTCCGTTGCATTTCTGTCCGACATCATTAACCTATTCCATTGTGATTCTGTGCGATCCCGTATAGGTAATCCACTTGACAATGTGTAGATAAATAATACTTATTTTTGCTCAATTTGTCAACTCAAAACATATATTTAAACTCCGATATTGACAAAAAGTTCCCATCTTCGTATACTTTATATCAAAGATGATATAATTTGAAGGGGTGACTTGATCTGCCTACCATTGAAGAGTTAGAATTTCTGAAAAAATACCAGGCACGCAAGCACCTGTTAAACTTTGTTCGGTATACCTTTCCAAATTACGCGGCAGCAGAGCATCATAAGTTGATCTGCCGTAAGTTGGAAAGCCTTGCAAGGCGCGACATTAAGCGATTGATGATATTTGCGCCTCCTCGCCACGGCAAAAGTGAAATAGCCTCTACGCGCTTCCCTGCGTGGTATATGGGGCAGTTTCCAGAGCATCAAGTTATCATTGCATCATACGCATCACGTTTGGCTCAGAGTTTTGGGAGAAAAGTACGAAACCTCATAGATACCCGCGACTATCGCGAACTTTTCCCAAATGTCGAACTCGCTCCCGACTCTAAAGCCTCTGATCTTTGGCATACGAATCAAGGTGGTGTATACCTTTCCACAGGTGTTCAAGGTGGTGCTACTGGTTATGGTGCTGATTTATTCTTGGTCGATGACCCTGTTAAGGACGCACAGGAAGCTGATAGTGAACTGATCCGTGATAATGTGTGGGATTGGTATAAAACTGTCGCTACAACGCGCCTGATGCCCAATGGTGTCGTCTGTGTTATTCAGACACGGTGGCATCAAGACGACCTCTCTGGTAGATTGTTAGAAGTTGCAGAGAAAGATGGTGAGCAGTGGGAAATTATTTCCCTCCCTGCTATCTGTGACGGTGACGATGATCCTGTTGGGCGTAACAAGGGTGAGGCACTGTGGCCTGAGAAGTACCCGTTGGAACGCTTGGAAGAAGTTAAGCGAATACTTACCTCTGGTAGCGGTAATCGTTTCTGGTCTGCTCTGTATCAGCAGAAACCGACACCAGATGAGGGTGATTTCTTCCGCAAAGAGTGGATACAGTTCTACGATGAACGCCCTGCCACTGAGAATATGACGATATATGCCACATCTGACTATGCTGTTACTCAGCAGGGTGGCGACTACACGGTGCATACCGTATTTGGTGTCGATCCCAACGCAGATATTTACATCTTAGACGTTTATCGTGAGCAGGCAGGCACGCAAGAGTGGATAAATGCACAGATCAACCTGATGAAGCAGTGGCGACCCGTTGAGTGGGTTGGTGAGACAGGGCAGATAGAGAAATCTGTTGGCCCCTTCTTACGGCAGAGGATGACTGAGACCAATACGTACTGCAATATCAACTCTCTACCCTCTGTAAAGAGCAAAGCGCAACGTGCTCAGTCTATTCGTGGTCGTATGAGTATGGGCAAGGTATACTTCCCTCGCCACGCTGGTTGGACAGATGATTGCATTGACGAGTTGTTACACTTCCCCTCTGGCAAGCACGATGACTTTGTAGACACACTCAGCCTCTTGGGGCGCATATTGGACGAAACGTGGTCTCCGTTCAGTGGTGTCATAGATCGCGCAAATACAGACCCCACATTAGGCTCTAACGTGCTCAAGTTAGCACGCGAAGGAAACTTGCAAGCATTAGCGATGTAAGCGGAGACATTATCCAGAAAAACAGGGTCAAATTTCTGGACAATGCTTAACACCCCCTAATCAGTAAAGTTGGGTTCGAGTGATCCCGATTGTGCCATCCCATAGCACGACAGATATTTAATCAGTTTAACCGTAAACACTTAAGCAGGTGGGCATTTGAAGGAAGAACAGGTCAAGCGGTGGCGTGAGATCATCGACAACGGTGAAAAGTGGATGAAGCCCAAGCGTGAAGAATGGGATCAACTACAAGAACGCTACAACCTTGAGTTAAAGGTGGCAGGGTTAGAAGATGACCAGGTGCAGAAGGTGTCGCGCTTCTACCCCCTTGTGCGTCGCCTCATTGCCTCTATTGCTTACAACTACCCACGCATCTTTGCCAGTGTTGATCAAGGCGAGATACTGCAAAAGTATAACGATGCAGAGGAAGTCATTGAGCGTGCGGTGAACAATGCGCTCAAGGCGATGGGTGCTAAAGAGGAAATCCATCAGGCAGCATTTGATGCTCTCTTTTGCTATCGTGGCTTCTTAAAGGTCGGTTACAACCCTCAAGGTGATGATGCTGTGATGCCCTACGTGTCACACGATGACATCTTGGAAGACTTCCCATACATATACCGCGTAGACCCTCGCAACATCATTGTAGACCCCCTATGTGCCCCCCACAAGCTCGGAACAGCAGAATACGTCATTGAGCGTATGATGGTGCCCCTTGAGTTTGTTAAGTCTGACCCCCGCTTTGAAAACTTTAAGAATCAGTTTAGACCCCTATCACAAAAGAATCCTGAGTTTGATGACACATTTCTCACAAACATCTATGCAGATGGTGAGAACACTGACGAAAGCTCAGATGAGCACGTTAAACATAAACAGCGTGAACTGTCTAAAAATGTTCTCCTATACGAAATCCACGACAGGGTTCACCGTAGACGCATCGTATTTGCCAATGGCATAGAGGAACCCGTTGAGGACATCCCTCACCCAATGCTTAAGGTTGATCGCGTCACCCAACAAGACCCTATGACGGGCCAAGAGCGCACCATAAGAGTCGTGCCCAAGAAGTCGTACCTATTGCGCGGTGCTTTCCCCTATTACACCTTCGCCTTTGATATGAGCGACAAGTTTTGGGGTAAGCCGATGATGGCTTATGAAGAAGCTGTTGAGCAGATCATTGTGGAGTCATTGTCACGCAGAACAGACTTACTCAAGCGGTTTAATCGCATCATCGCAGGCAACAAGGCAGAGAAGCGACAGAACCCCAACTTACCAGATAACCTGTCAAAATCTAAAGACGGTGACATCCACTGGTTCGACAATCCCGACAGGGCGTTGATGCCGTTAGACTTTGGTGGTGCTCCGCAAGACCAGATACAGGTAGAGCGTGATGCTCTCGCTTATGAGGGGCAGATCATTGAAGTGTCTCCCCCATCGGGTAGAACAGCAACAGAAGCGGCTGTACGCGCCACAGATGCCCAACTCAACAGAGAATGGATGCAGGTGCCCATTGCAGGCTTTTACAAGTGGGCAACAGAGTCATTGTTGGCTATGTGGTCAGATGTAAGGTATAGACCCGAAAAGTTCTCTGTGGTGCTCAGACGATTTGGTGAACCCGACCTCGAAGCAGTCATTGAGGATGCTTGGTTTACAGGGTTGCGTTATGACATAGAGATAGACGCTGGCAGTATGCAAGTGCTCAACGAGCAACTTGAGCGTGACGACACCCTTGCCCTCTATGACCGACTCATCGCATCACCTGTGCCCATTGATCGCAAAGAAGTGGTCACGCAACTGCTTGGTGGTGCTTTCCGCAAGGTCAACTTTAATAAGTTGCTTCAGGCAACCATTGACCCTGATGCAGCAGGACTCGCGCAGATGGAGAATGTGGCATACCTGTTACGTGGGCAGAACATACCCCCACAAACTGGGCAGAATCACCAAACACATATGCAACTGCAAGATATTAACCAGATCGCCCAATCTCCTGAGTTTAAGCAAGCACCTCCACAGTTGCAACAGGCTATTCAGCAAGCGGTGCAAGAGCATAACCAACAGCACCAGCAATTGTTGCAACAAGAGGGTGGCACACAGGGGCGACAGTTTAGACCGTCAGAAGCATCTAATGCGCAAGGTTTGATGGGTACTGTGCGCTCAAATGCTCAGAAAATTTCTAACGTGGTGCAAGATCAAGCTGTGGAGGCTAACGCACTTTAATGCCTGTATACAACTTTAAATGTGGCAATGGTCACACCCTGCTCGATCAGTATTACAGAATAACCGACTTGCCCAAGACAATCCCTTGCCCCTATTGCACTGCAAAGATGGAGCAAGACTACGCAGACCATATCGTCGGCTTTTCTGACAGTGGTTATCCCTATTACGATCCGCAGACTGATATGACATACACATCTGCTGCGGATAAGAAGATGAAGCTGAAAATGTTGGGGTGCGAAGAAGGAGATTGGAAAGAAGGTGGCGCATCGACAGCAGAGATACATCTGCACGAAGCGTGGAAGCAAAAGAAAGAGGGCAAGAAGGTATTGGACAATGCCTACTGGTTAGACAGTGACAATGAAAAAGATGCCCTCAAAGAAGCGGATAAGATGTTAGACAAAGACCCCGTAAGCATTATACGGAAAGCATCACAAACCCTATAACAAGGATTTAAACAAATGGCTGAAGATAGTGGCCTTGCAGTATCTGATGAGATACCTGATAGCGACCTCGCTGACGACGATTTTGCTGCCGACTTGGTGGGCGATTTTGCAGGCGATACTCGTGACACAGCCTCTGCATCAGGCGGACAACACCCACGAACAGAAGCAAAAAATAGTTCACAGGACTTTGACCCTTCGAGCGTCGATTTGCTCCGCGCAAATATCAACGACATCCCCGAAGCACACCGTCCTTTTGTGGAGAAGTATCAAAAGATGGCTAAAGACTTGCGAGCGAATACGCAGCGCAAGGAAGCCGATTTGCAAGCGCAGTTGCAGAAGTTGCAAGAGCAACAGCAGTCTGCGTTTAAACCTGAAGTGCTCACCAATGCTGTGCGTGATGGTATGAGAGCGAATCAACCTGATGAGTTTGACAATCTCTCACCAGAACAGCAAGCTGCTGTCGAAGTGGTCAACAAATTAATTAACAAAAACGTTTCACCGTTAACGGAAAAGTTGACACAGTTTGAACAGTTGGTTCCCGTTATTCAGCAGTTCATCCAAGAGCGTCAAACGCAACAGCAATCGACTCTGCAACAGCAGATCACTGAAGCGCGTGAGGCATATCAGGATGATGTGGATAACTATGCACCACAGATCAAAGCATTGATCTCCGTTGTCAACCCACGAACAGGTCAGAACTTCACAGTAAAAGAAGCGTATGAGTCTGTCTCTGGTGTGCGGAATCAGCAATCTGAAGCACTCAAACAGCAAGAGCAACAAGTTATCTCCAGTGCAAAACGGCAAGTAGCATCACCCCCTAATGGGGGCGTTTCTCCACGAAATGGTAACGCGAATGTGCAGATGACGGATGAAGATTTGGTGGCGGAGTTGCAGAAGCTCGGATTTCAATAATAGTGAGGTGACTCCCAATGGCTGCAACAAGCACAACTGAAAGTTGGGATGCTGCGTGGACATTGACGATGCGTACACATCGCAAGCGTCTGACCGACAACATCTTTGACGAATACCCTACCCTTGCGTGGTTGCGCAAGGCAGGGAAGGTAGAAGTAGAAAATGGTGGCAAAGAAATCCGTGAGGATTTGATGTATGGTAAGAACTCGGCAGAATGGTTTGAAGGTTATGACACCCTCAACACCAATGCTGTCGATGGTATCACGGCTGCATTTTATCCGTGGCGTTATATCGCTGTTCCCATCACCATCTCTTTGACAGAAGAAACAGAATCACAAGCTGCCGATTCTGCCAAGAAATTGTTGGTGGCAAAAACTGAACAGTCGATGAGCACGATTCGTGACTCCATCAACGCTGCACTGTTCTCCGCTCAAAGTGGCAAGTCCATTTTGGGATTGCAAGACTTGGTAGCTGCTACATCTACCAACAGCGTCGGTGGTATCTCCCGTTCTGCTGAAACGTGGTGGGCTAATCAGTCGCAAAGCATTGGTGACTTTGATGCTTCTTCTTCCCCCTCTTATACGGGCTTGAAGAACTGGGGAACACTGTTTAACAACTGCTCATCTGGCAATATCAAGCCCAATGCCAACATTATGCCTTTGACCTTCTATGGTCAGTACGAGAGCATCCTTGAGGGCACTGGTTACGCCCGTGTAGAGCAGAACAAGGCCACTGGCGTAGGAACAGGTGGTAATCTCAAGTTTCGTGGCTCAGATGTATGGTATGACCGTGACTGCGGTGCTGCATTGATGTATTGCTTGAACAGCAATTATCTCAAACTCAAGATTCAAAAGGGTTTGAACTTTGCAAAGACACCGTTCAAAGAGCCTCACAACCAATTAGCCAAAGTATGCTTCGTGGTTGTGGGATGTCAATTCGTTACCAATAACTCCCGTCGTCTTGGCGTGGGTCACACATTAAGCTAATCGAGGGGGTGATCTTTAGTGGGTACAGATTTAGCAGGTATCAGTGGTGGTGCATTGACGGATACATACACCTCTACGACATCCCAAGGGATTGCTGACTTGGGTGAAATGAAGTGGGTAGATGGCAAACTGTACAAGTTTGTTGAAATCGTTGACCAAGATGTCGCGGTCAATGAGGTGCTCTACCCTGCAAACACTACAGGGACGAACTTCACATCTGACGCTTCGGGTGGATCAGGTTTGACCGCTATGGTGGGTGCTGTTGCACTCGGCACTGTGGACATCTCTGCTGCTTCATATGCGTGGGTGCAAGTGTGTCAACCTGGCACCTTCGGCACTGTGCGCTCTGATGGTTCAGTTGCAGCAGGTGAAGCGATTATCGGTCACACTGTTGATGGAGAGGCTGACACCTTTGCTGCTGGTGAGGAGCATTTGGTGTTCGCTTACGCACTTGAGGCAGACAGTGGTTCGCCTGTGACGTGTGCAGTTCAGTTTGTATAGTTGAAACGGGTGAGGCCATTACAAGTGGCCTCACCCACTTTCCCTTTCTATGGAGTAACAATGGCCTCAAAAAACGATGCAAAAGAAGTAAACAAAAATGATGACTTGCCCATCCCTCAGTTGGGCGTTCCCGATGACTCATCTGATAAGCTGATTGAGTTGCTCTCTAATATGAGTGATGACAAGAAATCACTGCTCATCAAAGCGTTGGGCGCATCACCGATCACCAAACCTGCTCTGCGTCGCAAGAAGCGTGTCACTGAAGAAGAAGTGAAAAACCTTGCACTTGCAACGGGTGGTGCTACGCAACCCGAAGGGTTTTTGCCTGTACCTCCTGAACATATCGTGGAGATGGGTGAAGATGCTGTGTATGCCTATCACCAGCAATGGTTAGACGGCAATTTGCAGTCTTGGGATAACAAGTCGCAAGACGACCTCAAAGAAATGATTGCAACGGCAAGGATGTAATGGAAAGAGATCACGTAGACGCGGTGAGTTTTTCTGGTGATGGCACCTTGATGAATTTTGAGGGCGTATCACTGGTAGCTGTGGATGACACACCACCTGACCCTCCTAATAGTGAAGCGATTATTTGGATGGACTCTACTACGGGTGATCTCAAGGTAAAATTGACAGATTCGGGTGGCACGACAAAGACTGCCACACTTGCTGATTTTAGTGCCTTATAAGGATGTGTTGACAGGTTGACATTAACCAAAGTATTGCAGATCGCCCTACGCAGAGTGGGTCTTGATGACTCGTCATCTGTGTATAAGAACAATGCGCGTGACTATTTCAACACTGGCACGACAGACCTCGGCACACGTAGAGCGTGGACGTGGTTGTTTAAGCGCACCACGTTTACCACTGTGGCAGATCAGCGCACCTATGACCTTGCAAGTGATGTGATGCGCCCCCTGTCCTTTGTGAACGTGACATACAATGCGCCTATGCAAATGGTGTCACCTGAAGAAGTGGATGCCTTAGACCCCGACAGAGATCAAACAGGTGATCCACGCGCTGTATTCGTCAGTGGTATAGACGCAACAACAGGTGTGTGGGAAGTGGACTTATATCCCCTACCTGACGACTCGTCAACAACAATATCATATCGCTATTACGCATTTATCGCTGACAAGTCGGCATCTGATGACTCAACAGACCTTGCAACGACTATGCCACTGTGGGCGCAAAATGCAATGATCCACTACATCGCCTCACGGTATAAGGGTGAACTCGGTGACTTGGAAGGTGAAGCGCAAGAGTTGAGCCTGTTTGAAGGTGCTATTGAGCAAAACTTAGCAGTAGATGGTGATGTGGTAGATGGCAATCGTATCTATCGCTTTGGTCGTGCTGACCTTAATGCAGGTCGCTTTGGCTTTGAGGTGACAACGCTCGGATGAACAACGCATACCCTCACGTATATGGCCCGTTCATTGGTGGTGTGGATTATAGTCGCCCATCTGATGATATATCGCCAGATACGCTGTATGACGGTCAGAACATACGCATAAACCCTGATGGGAGTGCTGAGAAGCGACCCAACACAGAACCGTTCATAGATGCGCAGTTAAACAGTGGTGCTGTGGTCACATCTATCGGTCAGCATCAGTTTAGTGCGTCATCTGAGCGTGAGTATGCAATGGTCGGCGATAAGTTCTACGAGAATGTCAGTGGTACGTGGACAGACCGTTCAGGCAGTGCCACGATGACCGCAGGGCAGTATTACGAGTTGGTAGATGCCAATGGCACGCTCATCGGTCATAACGGCAACAGTGGTGACACCATTGTCAAGTGGACAACGGCAGGTGGCAACCTTGCAACCCTTGATGTGGACTCGCGGTTCACCACTGCAAAGCATTGGGAGTTTTTTGATAACAGAGCATTTGCTGGCAACCTAAACGTCAGCGCAGGGAGAGTATGGCGATCAGACGCAGGGGACATAGAAACGTGGGATGCGACAGCGTTCTACAATATTGGGGAGACTGTTACGGGGCTGAAGCGTCTTGGGGATTCTCTCGCTATCCACACGAAGGACAGCATCAATATGTTGGTGCCTACGGGCAATGCAACAGTGCCATATCGTCGCCTACCAAAGCGTGCTCAAGGAACAGTTGCAGGGCGAAGCATACAAACGGTGACAATAACAGGTGTCGGAGAGGTGCAAGTATATGTTCGCAACAATGGCATCTTCGCATTTGATGGTGAGTCAAGCACAAAGATTTCACAAGCATTAGACGGTGACAGGTATTGGAACAATGTGAACACCTCTGCATTGAGTAATGCCTTCTCGTTGGTCTATGAGGCACGTGATGAGGTATGGTTCTTCCTCCCCTACGGTGCCAGTCAGACCACGATGAATCACATAATGATATTCAATTATAGACAGAAGATATGGTATCCCCCATTTAAGGGTGTCACAAGAGCGTGCGGTGCAATTATCAATGAAAAGCCCCACGCAGGATCATACGATGGATATGTGCATACCCACGCAGGAACCAATGTTGACGATGATGATGGGTCAGTAACAACAGCAGTAGATGCTTGGGGTATGACATCATCACGCGCACCAGATCACGAAGCATCACAGGTGCGGTGGTTGTTCTCTAAAATCTCGTATGAGGTGGCAGGAAATTATGAAATGCAGATCACCTTTTCTAACCCGACATCGGTAAGTGGAACAAAGACGATAACTATTTCAGGTGGTTTAGATGCTATCGGTAGTTTTCAGATTGGCACCTCTGTAATTGGTGGTAATGACCTCGTGGCAAATGACGACATCCCCCTAACGGGATATGGGCCACATATACAGATAAAGTTTAGAAACGCAAATAGTAACGAGAAGATGGTTCTCAGAAAGATCACTTCTATATTCCGCAGTATTGGCGTAACACGCACACGAAGGGCAGGTGTCGTCTAAGGTGGCAGTCCAACGCTATAACCTTAATTACAATCCCCAATTTAGAGATTACATTGGGCAGACAAAGAATATCAATGGTGTCAATGGCACCTTCTCACAAGATGGCGACTTTGCCGTGTTTAATCCGCAAGGTGGCGCACCTCCTCCTCCCCCACCACCCCCTCCTCCTCCCCCGCAACAGGTGGCACAGAAACCTGCCACCACACAGAATGTTACCACGGATATTGGTGTTATAAATAAGCAAGAGACAGGGTTGCCTTTTCAACCTCGCATTGACCCCAATGAATTTCAAAAAGCATTTAACACAACAGACCCTCGGTATGACCTTAATGGTGACGGAACCGTCAACTTTAACGACTATTTACAGGCATCAAATACTAATAGGTTTAACCCTGTCGCTGGAGACTTTACGGGTGCCAATGTAACACAAAACGGCAATGATCCAACAGATGACTTGATATACACCAATGGCCCACGTTTTCAGGGTTATTACCCTGCACCTGGTAATTTTGGCAACAATAATAACCTTGGTGCTGGTGTGGGTGTAGGCGTGGGCACTGATGCTCTGTTAAGTAGATTGTTCAGCAATAATGAGGGCAGTTTCACGAACTATCTTGGTGATCGCTTTGACACTATCGGTGGTGGATTGAACGATATTGGGTTTAACCAGCAAGCGTTATTCAATAATCAGGGCATACTTGGAGCAAATCAGGGGACAATAGTCGGCAATCAAGGCTTACTGCAATCGGGGCAACGCGACATACTCGGTGGACAAGATGCCTTGCTTAAAAAGTTATTCGGTGACGGTGAACAAGGTGGCGCATTTGCTGGTGTGCGCAGTGGACAGCAGGACTTGTTGAGTCAGTTGCTCGGTGGAGATGGGCAACTTGGCGCATTTGGCACGCAGACGAAATTTCTTGGCGACCTGATAAGCAGTGGCAATAGTGGGCTCCAAGACTTGATCGACCAACGCTTCAACAATATGGCATCTCCCCTGTCTCAACAGAACATCATTGACGCAATATCGTCGCAAGGTGGATTTAGGTCTCCCCTGTCTCAGCAAGATATTCAGTCTGCGTTAACGGGCGCAGATTTTGGTGGCCAGTCTCTTGCTGATCGGTTGACAGGTTTTGATGGTGGCATCAACAATATCCAATCGGGGCTTTTCGGAGAGAGCAATCCAAATAGTTTGTTGAGCCGATTAAGTAATATTGCAGGTACGCAGGGAGATATTAGTGGTGATCTCGGTGGTATTAGAGGGTTGCTCACAGATCCCACCAATGGTCTTTCGCGGATTGGTCAAAGCGTTAATGATCTGTCTACTGGTTTCTCTAAATTCGGTGACACCATAGACCAACGGTTAGGTGCTCGTTTTGGTGAAGCGGGTACGCCATTGGATGTGGGTTTTGGATTACAAGATATTCAAAATGCTGTCGGTGATCGGCAAAGCATTGGTGATGTGTTGAGTGGTTTGCTCGGCAATGATAAGAGCATCAACTTCACCGATAACGTCAATGACCCAGGCATATTTAAGACTGTCCAAGATCGCCTCAATGCAACATTGCAAGATGATCCCTTTAATGCAACATCACAGTTAGAACTTGCTGACTTGCAAAAACAGCAAGCGCAGAGCAAAGATCAACAGTTAGAAGAACTCAACCGCTTGGGCATCCTCGGTGATGGCGATACTGCCAATGTGCTTGGTCAGTTGGGTGAATCACAAAACCGTGAACGCTTACAGTTGCAAGGCAACCAAGAGGCACGCAGAGATCGCGCATTGGATCAAGCATTGAACTTGGGCAACCTGCAATCATCGTTCAATCTCGGCAAGGGTGGCATCAACCTCGATGCTCAAGTGCAAGGTGGACGGCAGACCCTTGACCAACTGCTCGGCATTGGTGATTTGGGTGTACGTGAAAAAGAAGCTAACTCGCGTCAGAAACAGTTGGAAGCGGAACTTGGTTTACAGCGTGAACGCTTGCAATTGGATAAGGATAAGCGCAACGACGACCTGTTTAAAGATATTGCAGGTGGCGTAAAAGACCTCGTTAAATGGTTGCTTTAAGGGGAGATGGTTAAATGAGCTTTCTTGGTGTACTTGGTGGCATTGGCTCCACGGTAAGCAATGAGGCAGAATCGCGTCGTCAAGAACAAGAGCAACGCAAACGCGAAGAAGAAATGGCACGCAAGGAAAAGATGGATGCGTTTATGAAAATGTTCTCACTCGTCGATCCCGAAGCCAAGCTGCAATTGCTACAAACACCTGACGCGCAAATTGCTTTCGGTAAGAACGCTGGAACTGTGCGTGACTCTTTTGGGCGTGGCATCGCACAGCAACAGCAAGCAAAGATGCGCGGTGAGGGTGTCGCTCAGTTGCAACAGGACATCCAATCACAGGTGGGTGCCCCCGATGTTCCTGAAGGGTCTGCTGAGATGCTGTATGATGCAGGTAAGGCAGGTCGCGGATTAGATGCTATTATGAACATAAACCGCACCATACAGAACAAGCAAGATGCAAGGATGAGCAATCGCGTAAACAACGTATATGATGACGCAGTTGCCTCTGGTAACAGAGCAAAGAT
>Ga0099850_1000707_pt1 | contig 15262 bp, 19 predicted proteins | sample CB_VirMetaG_5_FD_79182 | JGI IMG/M metagenome (GOLD analysis project Ga0099850, IMG submission 79182) | Freshwater to marine saline gradient viral communities from Chesapeake Bay - CB_1508_1D Viral MetaG | ecosystem: Environmental > Aquatic > Marine > Coastal | place: USA: Chesapeake Bay... | reverse complement strand
TGGGTATTTATCTTCTATAAATTCATTAATAATATTATTTTTTATTGGATATTCTTTAAAGTAATTTTGAATATCATTAATAGAAAGTATATACCATACATATTCGGTTGTATTATAATAATTGTATGACATTGACATTATACTATCTTCATCTTTAATTGTATATTCAAAGACAAAAGAAGAATTTTTAAAAGAATCAGAAAAACTAATTCTTTTAAAGATATCAGTTATTAAAAAATTATCGTATATTGTTGCTGTATAATTTTTAAACATTGTATTTATTATTAATAAGAATTCAATATAGAATCTCTGTTCATTAGTGCTGCTTCTTGTACAGTCATACTAAGAGATATTTCTTTAAAATCTTTATTGGAATCTAATGGTATTGTAGGATAAGACGAAACACTGGCACCAAAAGAACTATCACTTGGAATATAATCTAATTGTAAATCTTTAATATAGCATCCCATTTGTTTTCCATTTCTCTTTAATTTTCCCTCTCCTATAGAAACTAACTTTTTTCTTGTAGAAGCACTTGCTAAATTAAGGTTATCATTTTTTGTTACTGATATTGTAAATTTTGCAGGATAACCGGAAGCAAATCTTTCATCAACTACGGGATACATTAACATTCTTGCTTGATAATAAAACTTTAATAATAGATTAGCATATGCTGGTGTATTTGTTATTGTTGATTTCGGTTTTTTGCCGTCGATTGATCCTTCTTCCAGAAATCTTATCATTGCTTTGTTATCTCCAATGTTAATCAATTTCCAATTAAGTTGAAATTCTCTTATATTAACTCCTCTAAAAACTAATTCTGTATTAGGATTTATTGCTACTCCTTTTCCTACCGAATAAACATCATATCCAAGATCATCTCCTTTTCTCCCTAATATATTAAGTTGTTCTGCAAAATAATCAGTGTTTAAGCCTCCAAGAGTATATTGAACACGGCTTCCTGCATAATCCTTAAATCTATCATACATTGCTCCTCCCATATCATATCTAGATGTCGCACCAGCAGCAGCATTTAATTGATAATTTGCAGTTCCGAAATCTCTTCCTTCGAAATTAACACTATGTATATCTATCAAATTACTAGGACAAGGTAAAACAAATGGTTCCTTAGTGGCAATAAGTTGAGTACCATTCGTATCTGTTCCTCCATCTAATACTTTAATTATTGTTATTACTTCATCGTCATTAACATTTCCAGATGCTGGCGGGGAGTTTCCAGGACTACCTAGAATATTCAGACCACCTGATAGAAAATTACTTGAATTACTTGAACCAAAAAGACCATTATTTGAACCAAAAAGACCATTATTTGAACCAAAAAGACTATTATTTGTACTAGTCGAACCACTCACAACACCACCACTTGCGTTACTATTCGGAATTGTTGTGCTTGAGTCGCGTATATTTATCGCTTGTCGTAAATTATGAATAGGTATTTGTTCGTTATTTGATGGAAGAATGAGGTATAACGGACCATTCGCCCAAGAAGTAGAGTCCAGACCCGCCATATTATTGATGTTTCTATTTAGGATCTCTTTTTCTTCTTCTGTCAAAAGATCATATCCTGGAAGAAGTATATCTCTATCAGATCGGTTCATTTTATTTTCCTATAAAATTAGGTTTTCTTATATATATATTTATGTCATATAAAGGATTTTATAAAATAAAAAATTTACAAAAATACAAGGGAAACCCAACAAATGTGGTCTATAGATCTCTTTGGGAAAGAAAATTTATGAATTTTTGTGATAATAATTCTAATGTAATTGAGTGGAGTTCTGAAGAAATAGTAATACCTTATGTTTCACCAATCGATAATAAAATACATAGATATTTTGTTGATTTTTGGGTAAAACTCATAAATAAAAATAAAATAATAGAAGAATATTTAATAGAAATAAAACCCATGAGTAAATGTATTGCTCCTAAAAATAAAAAATATATAAATGAGTGGAAAATAAATAAAGCAAAATGGAAAAGTGCGTCTAATTATGCTAAAGAAAAAAATATAAAATTTAAAATTTTAACAGAAACTCATTTAAATATTAACTAATATGGCAAAAACAATAACAACAGTATTAAATGAATTATCCAGAAGTTATATTCCACACATAAAAAGTAGATATACCATTGATTTTGATTTTGTGGGAGCAAATTCTGACATGTCAGGGGTAATTATGTTTAAAAACTTCTTCAAGGATATTCATGCTATAAGTTTACAATTACCAGGATATGATGCTAATTTTGAACCTATTACCGCAGGAAGAGATTTAAATAGACTTGTTGGTCTTAGACCTTCCGATATAAATCCATTTCAAGGATTTAAATTTACTTTTATAAACGATAAACACATGATATTAAGAAGAGCATTTGTCGAATGGTATTACGCAGTAAAAGATTTTGCAAGCCAGCCTTTAAAAAATATAGATGTTAATTATTTTGCACATGCTACAATTAAAATTTATGATCAAGCAAATGTACAGAGTGCGACTTTTAGGGCAAAACTATTAATAATAGATATGATAGAGCCTGGAGATCTTGCATGGTCAAGTCAAGAAGAATATTCTACAACAACAATAAAATTGCAAAATGCAGGCGATATGAAATTTGTATAAAGGAGATTATGAAAAATGAATTTACCAAAATTGAGCACACCAGTATATAAAACAAAACTTATATCAACAAACAAAGAAGTTTCTTATAGACCATTTTTAGTAAAAGAAGAAAAGATTCTTCTTACTGCTCTTCAAAGTGAAGATACAGATATTATCATTGATAATTTATTAGAAATAATTTCAAATTGTGTTTTATCAGAAGAAAATGTCAAAGAACTTCCATATTTTGATGTTCTTTATTTGTTTATACAGATTAGATCTAAATCATTAGGAGAAGAGATAGACATTAAAGTAAGAGATAACGAAGAGAAAAAAAGTTTTGTCGAAAAAATGAATCTAGAAGAAATAAAAATAATAAAAGAAAAACAAAACACAAATATAAAATTAGATAAAAAGGTAGGAATTATTCTTAAATATCCTTCTGCATATGACCACATGCATTTTTACTTTACACAAAAAGACAAGTCTAAAATAAGTTTAGAAGAAACAATGAATATAATTGTTAATTGTATAGAAAAAATATATGATGAAGAAAATACTTATTCTAGTACAGATTATTCAAAAGAAGAGTTAATAGAATTTATAGAATCTATAAATCCAAAACAATTTGAACCGATTAGTGAATTTTTTAATAAGATGCCAAAAATAGTATTCGAAAAAGATTATGTTTCACCGTATACAGGAAAAACCATCAATGTAAAAATTGATAATATGTTAGATTTTTTAGTCTGATATTATCCAAACAAAATTTATCAATTTATTATAAAAATAATTTTACATTGATAAACGAATTTAACTTTAGTTTATTTGATTTGGATAATATGCTACCTTGGGAAAGAATAATTTATATTGCACTAGTAAATGAATATATTAAAAAACAGTTAGAGAAAAAGAAAAACAGTAAAAAACGTAGGATTTAATCTATATGGGATGGGGAAGATTAGTAGGAGGATTATTGACTAGTGGTGCAGAAAAAGTTGCAACCAAAGGTGGTAAACTTTCTGGACTAGCAAATGCTGCTGCTGGTATAGGAAATGCTTTTATAGGAAATAACGAAAAAGCATCAACACTTGGTAAAGGATTATTTCAAGCGACTCAACTTCTTAGAGGACAAATAGGATCTTCATTTGGGGGTGCCTCTGCTTCTCCAATGAGAAGTTCTTCTGTTTCTTCTATAGAACAAGAATCTATGGCAGAAGCAAATTCTGCAAATGAAAGACAACAAACATCAATACTTGAAAGAATGTTAAATCTTTTGTCTGTGATGCTTGGTGTTCAAAATTCACAGTTAGATGCTATTCAAAATATTGATGTTGCTGCAGGAGGACAAAATGGTTCTTCTGAGGGTGGATTGTTAAGTACTGCATTGAACATTGGAAGTAATTTTCTAGGACGGCGCGGATTGAGTCGTGGAGGCGCTGCTGCTGCAAGGGGTGCAACATCTGTTGCATCTAAAGCAGGAACTAGCATGTTAGGAAAAGCAGGATCTGCTGCTTTGAAAGGATTAAAACTAGGAGGCCCTCTTGCTGTAGTAGGTGGACTAATAGAAGGTGGAATGGATTGGGCAGATGCAAACGAAAGACTAGCAGCAGGTGAAATAACAGAAAGAGAAGCAAATGTAGAAAAATCTGGATCAGTAGGAAAAGGACTTGGAACTGCTGGAGGTGCTTTGGCTGGAGCCGCAGCAGGTGCGGCAATAGGAAGTGTGGTTCCTATTGTTGGTACAGCAATAGGTGGATTAATAGGAGGAATTGCTGGCGCTTGGTTAGGAGGATCAGGAGGAGAAGCATTAGGTGAAACTGTAGGAGATATGATTTTTGAAGAAGAACCAGAAAAAGCACAAGAACAGATACAACAAACAGCAAGAGATCAAATAGAACCACAAGATCAAGAAGAAACAGAACAAATAGTAAAAACTATGACAGAAGCATCTCCTCAGATGCAAGTTGCAGAAACTTTAGGAATGACAAAAGATGGAGAAGAAAAAACTGCAACTCCATTAACAGGAACTCTTGCAGATGCAACAGAAGGAAAAGGAAGTCTTTTAACAAAAATGTTACCACTTGCTCTTGGTCCTGCTGGATTTGCAGCAAGTATGCTTATGTCTTCGGACGATAAAGAAGAAGGAAAAACAGGTTCTCTTCTTGGAGGAATGGGTAAACTTTTAACCGCAATAAGCCCAGTAGCAGCAGGATTAAAATTAGCAACTGAATATTTTAAAGATGATAGCGAAGAAAAAATATCAGAATCAGAAAAAGAAAAACAAATAGCAGAAGCAGAAACAGAAACACAAACAATTTCAAGTCTTCAAGATTCTATTTCAGATATGAATGAAAACAACACAGAATCATCTGTAACCGAAAGAGAAATTTTAGAGACAACAACAGAACAAGTATCACAACAAGCCCCAATGAATATAACAAATATTTCTGCTCCTAAACAAAAACCACAACCTATTCCTTCAATACCAGGAAGAGATAATTCTGGAGCAAATGCAGATATAGGAGTTGGAGATTCTCCTGAAAGCATTTTCTTTATGGAGTTTATGAGTTATATGCGCAGAGGCTATAACATAGCAAAAGGAATAGCCAATTAAAAACCCCGCATTTCTGCGGGGTTTTTTGTTTAACCATTTTCTTCTGCTAGCCTTGCGAAGTATGCCGAAGCATCTTCTTCTTCCATATCATCATCCATTGATGATTTCTTTTCCTTCATACTTTCTGAAGACTTGCTCTTCATCTTTGAAGCAAAAGAAGAATACTCTTCGCTTTGTGTATCTTCTGCATCTTCTGCAGTCTTGATTGATACTGACTTCTGACTCAGAACAGTATCAAACTTTGTCTTTAGTTCATCATAAGACTTGAATTGATCTGTGCCAGTGAATTCCCTGAGTGGATACTGCTTGTTCCAGAGTTCCTCAAGAAAATCATCCTTACCTTCAAAGAGAGGTGATGGTGAATCAAAATCACTCTTATCATAATTTACATAGCCAGCAACATCACGAACACGCAACTTGAAATCTGCACCCTTCCAGAAATCAAAAACATTTACTGGATCGGTCTTCTCAAATTGATTCTCTTCTGGTTGCAACTTCTCCATGATCTTATCAAAGATCTTCTTTCCATACTTGAAAAGAAAAACTTTCATTTGATTGTCTGGATTCTTTGGATCAGAAAGAACAACAATATTTGAGATGTAACTCAACTTGCGCTTACGCTTACGAGCGAGTTCCTTGTCCTTCTCGGAACCGGAATTCCAAAGAAGACCGTTCGCTTCGCATACTGGACACTTAAGTCCAAGCGTCGTAGGACAGTTCTCAATGAACCATCCTCCCGGCCCTTGGAATCCGTGATTGAATACACGAACCCAAGGAATGTCTTCTCCCTCTACTGGAGGAAGAAAACGAATTACTGCATAACCATTCTTTGCTTGATCTAGTTCTGGCTTCCAGAACCTGTCGTCCTTGTAGGACTCTGACCCCTTGTTCATCTTCTCGAGTTCTTGCTCAAGATGTGCGGTCATGTTCTTCTTTTTCAGATCTTTAAAACTCATAGTGTTCTCCTGTGTACGATGTGTACGATGTGTGAATGCGATGTACGAAGTATACTCTGTATATATCGACTGTCAAGACTCAAAACGGAAGTCTTGAGGACTTGGGAAGAAGGTTTAGTGACTCTCCTTCGACTCTTAGTTTTTCTTTGATTGGTTTTGAAAGAAACTTTGCAATATATTCTGGGTCGGTGTTTGTGTTTTCACAGAACACCATGATTGCTTCCATATAAGAATATTTTTTATTTTCTACTAGTTTTTCTATTTCAGTGTTTATGTGGTTTTTCTCGCGTTTTTCAAATATCATTTATCTTCCTTTAATTTTATTAAAAATGACGGCAATAAATCATCAGTCTTTACTTCTATATTTAAACTATGTTTTGTGCAAAAATCATTAACCGCTTTAAAAACTTCTGGAAATAATGTTTCATTATAATCATGACCACATATGTATCCATTTTTTGATAAAATATCATAACTTTTATCAAGATCCATCATTACAGCATTATATGAATGATCTGCATCTATGTAAACTACATCAATATACATTGATGCTTTTTTAGCATTTTCTAAAAATTCTACAGTAGTGCATTTGTGTATAAAAACATTTTTATTTTTAAAATAATCCATAAGTATATTTGGTATATTTGTTAAATTTAATATTTTAATATTTTTTCCATCTTTATCACCAGAAATCATAGATGTCGGAAAAATATCAACAAGATGAAGTTCTTTTGGTTTTGCTATTTCAAATATTTTTTTTGAAAATTCACCTTCAAAAACACCCAATTCAACCCAAATTAATCCTTTTGGAATCAATGTTAAAAGTTCATTTCTATTCATCTCAAGGATTCCTTTCTATGAATTTTTTCATTTTTTTATGTTTATCAACCATCCCACCATCAAATCCACAAAAATGAAAGATACTTTTATTTTTTTCTTTTTCTTCAACAACATGAAGTTGAATAAATGATGTAATATTATTAAGTGATATTTGTTGTTGGTGTAGACTAAAAATAAAATAATTAAAACAACTTTGTTCTGCTTTTGCTTGATCTAATATATTTAAATTTTTAAAATTAATTAATTTACAAAGATTATTAATTTTTTGTAATATTATTTTATCAGTAAATGAAAATGTACCAGCATTACATCCTTTTATATTCATCATTTTTTGTTTTTCTTCATCAGTTGCCATATCAAACATAAACCAAGAACAAGACATTGGTAAATTTTCATAAATTACAGAAATCTGATGAGAACCAAACATATTTTTAATTTTTTCATAAAAAATAATATCACTATCTAAGTATAAATAACCATCATATCCCTCTGGTAATTTATTTGTATATTTTAACCAACCAATATAATTACTTTCCACACTATCGTCTATTACTAAATTAAATTTTGATTGTCTAGATTTATTAGTAACAACAACAAAATCAAAATTTGATTTATTATTTCGTTTTAAAATACTATTATATAATATAGATATACATTCTTCTGCACCATCACTAAAATCTGATACAGTATATACTAGGTATTTCATGATTTTATATTATCCTTTATTTCCAAATTGTTCTAGGATCTGCAATTTTACTATAATAATCTGTAAATATCATTTGAGTTCCTTATAACATTACATGTCTTAAAGTTTTTAGCATTTTTATTTCTTTGGAAAACATTTCTTTGCTATAAATGTTTTCAACCTCTCTGTTACAATCATGTATAAAAATATTTGTTTTTTCTTTTGCTAATTTAGATGCCATAAATATACTCTGCATTCTACCTGGACATTTATTTCCCCATCCTTCAGGAGAATCTACTAGTATACAATCCCATTCTATTTTATATAATTTACTCGGAATATCAATAATTAAATTATTATATTGTTTATTTTTATATTCGTTTAGTAATTTTTTATATTCACTTAATCTAGAAGTATATTTAACATTGATTATATCATTTTTTTGAGGATCTATCCATTGTTTTTTATTTTCAAGAAATATTGTATATCCTTTATTATTACAAGTTCTCCAATAATCAGAATCATTTCCTGTTCCAAATACTAAAAAATTAACATTAGATAGAAAACAAGAAATATAAATATATTCTTCTTTTGTCATTTGATTATTTTTATTTATTTTCATTAAATTTTCAATATTCATTTTTAATGTATCTTTATAGAATTTTTGAAATTAACAGAACCATATCCTAATTTGTTATTTGATTTATAATATTTATTGGATAAATGATAAATTTTAGAATTTAAATTATAAAAATTATTATATAAAGGAACTAAAGTATTTTTGTCTTCGTTTTGATTTCCTCTTGCTGCCAAAACTCTACAATTTTTATTGAATTTATTTAAAGGAATAAAAAAATTATTATTAGTATTTTTTAAATATTTTTTATCATAGATCCAAGATGCTTTATAATTTCTTTTTAATTCAATATATTCTACATTATCTAATATTATTTTATTAGTACATTTTTCATTTTTTCTCAAAGAAACAAAATATTCATTATTTTTATCATCTTTTTCTAATAAACAAAATCCCAAATCATATTTTGTATTTTGAAGTTTTTTATTGTTTTCGAACCAATATTTTATTGCATTTTCTGGATAAAAAATATCATCTTCTAGATACATAAAAACATCATATTCTTCAATTTGATTTTTAATAAAAGGTCTATGACACCAAGTCAATAACCAAGGATGATCCAATTTATCAATATCATGAATTATCAAATTAGAGTCTTGTATATCAAATTTTTTATTTGTATGTATAAACACATCTTTTTTTGAGAAAAAACTATAATTTTTAATATTATTAATAATTTTATATAAATTATCAAGTCTTTTTTCTTCAAAAGCAAATGATATATGTACACATAAATTATTCATTTTAATTTTACCAAAACAGTTAATCCGTTATTATTTTTAAATCTTTCTTTTATTGACCAATTATTATTTTTATCTAAAAATTCTTGTACTGCAGGCCAAAGACCACTTTTACCAGTAGAAGATGCAGTATAATTTTTTAATTTTTCATCTTTATGTTCAAACGAAGTTGTATCATGTAATATAATATATTTTTTAACCTTGTCAACATGTAATTCTAATTCTTTAGATAATTGATCGTATGTATGAAGTGTATCAATAAAAAGCAAATCTGTTTCTTCTATTAAAATATTCAAAGTATTTCCTAAAATAAAATTAAAATTTATATTTTCAACTTTTGATTGTTTTTCTAATTGATTAATATTATTATGTTTAATAATATCAATAGATATTAAAGTTTTTGGATTTGCATGTAAGAAAGCAACAGTAGAAACTCCACTTCTTACTCCCATTTCAGTAATGTGATCACAAGAAGATGCATATTTAAAAAGTGTCGGAAGATGCTCATTTATATCGGATCTTTGTAAGCATAGTGAATTATATTTTTCTTTAATATTTTTCATGTATTATCTTATACCAATTTTCTTGTACGCATTTTTGTTTATTTTTAAAATAATAATGATAAATGTTTTTATTAAATACAAAATTATTTATATCTTTTATAAAAATAATTTTACTTGACATGGGTGTTATTTTATAATAATTAATTATTAAATTACCAAAAAATACATCATCTATTAACGGTTGGTTTTTATATTCATTCAATACAAATTTTATATCAGAGCATATTTTTTCTACTATATCTCTTGATAATATAAAACAAGAACCCGAACAAAATTTGTATTTTTTAAATTCTCTATCTTTATTAAATATTTTACCACAATATAGATTGTTTTTTGGAATATTTCTACAAAATTTATTTAACAATTTTAAATTTATGTAACTTCCTGTATGTGTTCGTATATAATATATTAAGTTTGTTTTTAAAAAATTATTCATATCTAATAGTGTTTTATATGTAGCATTAAAATTTAAATTATGTTTTATTAAAAGTTTATCTTTTTCTGAAGGATAAAAAGAATCAACTACATCATAATAAATTTTATTTTCTATAATATTTTTTTTAATATTAAAAAAATCATCATAATCTTCTATGAACATTTTATTTTTGTGCTTCCCTAATATAAAATATAATTTATCATTAGCATTAATATTAATAGCCCATGTTTTATTACAATAATTCAGTTGTTCTTTCCAATAAGAAGTTTCATTTGCTATTGCTGAAATATATAACATTTTTTGTTTAACCTCTGTTAATAGGATGCCAGCAATGAACTATTCCATTATCATTTTGTCTTATTGTTTTATATTTTTTACGAATATTATTATAGAAATGTGTATCTTCTTTCCCCCATTTTTTATAATCAGGCCATTTTCCACAATTTTTCCAAATATTTTTATTAACACAACATAATCCTGTTCCTTGACTTCTCCATCCTGATATATTAGATTTATTGCTATATTTTTTATTTTCTAATTTATTATTACCAAGACACAAAAAACATTTATCTTTATCTGACTCTGCTATTGACCAGCATATAGGAAAATATGTAAAATTTTTATTTAAGTAATCATTACATCTATTGATAAAAAAAGAATTTATTATAACATCAGTGTCTAAAAATAAAATATTATCATAAGAACTATTTTCTGCTGCTATATTTCTTCCATAGCCTCTGGAAAATTGTATTATTTCTGGATCAATTGTTATAAATTTATTGTTTTTTGGTAGCCATTCATAGTCAGTATCTGTCGATTTCCAATCTGAAATTACAATTTCATACTCTATATTATTTTGTTTGAAAGCATCAACAACACTCATTACTGAATTAAAAAACAAAGGAAGAATTTCTTTTCCTGTATTTAAATTTGTTCTATTTCTTACTGTATAACAAACACTAATCATCTTAAATCAGTTCCTCTATTTTTATTTGGATGGCCCATTTTATTCAACCATCCTCTGGTGGGAGCATTAAACATATAATAATCAAATGTACTACCTATATCAATATAAAAATTAGTTGGATTTCTTTTCCATAATTGATGAAATAGTATATTTGTAAAAGGACCAGCACATCCCAAAAACAATTCATTTTCTATGTTATTTTCTTTTATTTTATTTGAGATATCTTCTATAAGATGCATATCCTTTCTCATAGATTCTTCATTTGAAGTTCTCCAACAATTTTTTATTTCAAATGGAAGATTTGTAATATTTCCCTCTTCATTTACTACAATATTAATATTTGGTTGCTTTTCTTTACATAAAGAAAAAACTTTATCATATACTTCTTTACAATGTGGCATATGTGCAGAAAGTATTTGTTTTGAAAGATTTTCCATATTATCTTCCATCAATAATAAAGTTTGATATCGATAATTTCCATATCTTTGTATTTCACAACAAGATGCAAAATAATTTTCATGTTCTTCACATAAAGCATCAAGCATCATTTTATGAAGATTTTGGTCTTTGTCTTCATAATAAGACCATCTTCCCCATTTTCTATCATGATTTGGTCCGTATTTTATTATATTACATTTTCCCTTTTGTTTCATTTGTTGTGGATTCCATCTTCCACTCCTCAATCTTCCGGGAATATTAGCAACCATTCTGCTTTCTCCCTCATTAAACCTAATATAACAAAAAGGAATATTGTTATTAATTTTTTCTTGCAATATATTCCAAGATTGAACTAATCCTATTTCAGATTTCATATTATCATCAGACCACTTACCCATAATTACCCCCATTTCCAAGGCTTATAGCCTTTTCCGTCTTTTCGAATATATTGCCTACTTTTCCCTTTACATGAACTATGTTTAAACAGATAATTATCAATTGTGCTTCCTATATCAATATATGTATTGTTCTTATTTTGTTTCCATAAATTATATACAATTACATTTGTTCCTGGACCAGAAGCAAATAAAAATATTGCATTTTCTGTTTTGTTTTCTTGAATATAATTTAAAATGTTTTCGGTTGTTTTATCCGAAAACAAATGTGCATTTTCTTTTGGAACTGTAAATATTTTTTTGAATTGTAACCAATCTTCAGATGGTTGCTTACAAAATTCATTCGCTATCAAATAACATTCTCTTTGTGTTACTAATGGCATAAATTCAGAAAGAAATTTCTTCCAGTTTGCATCTTTAAATACAGTAGCAAATGTTAATTGTTCTTCTGGAACTGTTGTTAAATTTTTTAAATATTCGAAAAGATAATGAAATCTTTTTTGGTGATCTTCTTTACAGGGAATTCCAATATAATAATTTTTATCATTATATTGAAGAGACTCTGTTAATTGTTTTCTAAAATTTTCGTGAACAGGATCTCCAATCTTATGTTCCCATCCAGAAGATGTTCTTTTTCTTTTGATCCATTGAGGATCATTTTTTACAATACTGCCTTCCCCATCCGCAAAACGAATAAAAGAAAAATTTTCTTTTTGTTTTATTTTTTCTATAAATTTATCAAGTTCTTTTGTGAAGTCTTTCATTAAATTGTTTACACCTTTCTTTCCATTCACTTTCATTTACATTCATATTATTATTTACAGTATTAACAAAATTCTTTGTTGTTTCCTCAAGAATTTTCTGTGAATGAGAAATTTCTACTTCTGGTATTTCTACCACTTTCTTTTTTGTTTTCTTTCTTGTTTTTGTGGTTGGTTCAACAGTTTCTATTTCTTTCTTTTTTGTTTTCTTTGCCATGTATTCTTTCTCCATTTCTTCTGTGAATCGAGGAACAAGACTTTCAAACACATGACCACATTTCCATGAATACCACTCAAATCCCTTTTGTCTTGCAATAGGATGCCATATTTTAAGAGTCTTGGTAACTTGGTCTAATGTCTTTTTAAAATTTCCCTTTTTGCGCATATCAAAAGATTCTAACTTATATGCATATTTAGACTCAAAATTATCTGCAGCAAGATCATTTCCTGCAAATATAATATTTTTTATTCCGTTTACATGTAACCATTGAATAACAAATGTAACAGTCTTATGTGGACCACGAAGAAGAGGATATCCTTTTTCGAATAAAGTCTTTGAGACTTCTCCTTGTTTTCCACTTGCCGAATATGGTACAGATATAAAGGATGGTCCACCTTTGATTATTTTGCTTTGAGGAACAACCTTTCGAATTTCTGAATTGTTCCATGCAGACTTTCCCTCTGGACCATGCATGCTGTTCAGATTGTCTGCAACTGCCCAGAAGTCTGGATTGGGTATCTTGCGTATAGCAGTGCTTACGACAACTACAGGCAATCCTAGTGATAAGACATCAACATTGTTTAGAGAGGGACCAGAACACGCTAATACACAAGTGTCACCCTGAAAGTACTGTTCCATGCTCGATTTCTCTCCAATAATCCTCGATGGTTTCTTTAAGTTGTTTTACCCATATTTTAGGATTTTCTTCAAATACTTGAGTGGTTCCGTCTTCAGAAGAGATAAGAATCACAATGTTTTTACAAGTAATATCATATCTTTCTTTCAACATGATTGCATATGCAGTCGCTTGAAGGAAATACTCATTTATATATTCTTTTTTCTTTTCTTTTCCACTGGTTTTGAAATCAATGATTGATAACTTTTTATCATATTCTGCAACACAGTCTACTCTTCCGGCCATTTTGAGCATGTCAGACCAAAGAGTAGATTCAAGAAGATAAATGTTGTTGATTTTATCAAGTTCTGGTTGTAGTTGTTTGAATAAGAATTCTTCTGCAAAAGAAGAAAAAAGAGATTTCTCTCCTGACTCTAAATGTTCATTCATCAAGTATGATTCTATACATGAATGAAATTTGTTTCCTCTTACTGTAACTCTTTTTGCATCTTGAGGATTATTTTTTCTCCATTCTGCAAAGAATGCTTTCTTCTTGTGATTTACAACAGTTGTTACAGAGGGATAAGCATTTCCTTCTGGAGTAGTATAGAATCTTTTTCCTGTGGATTCATTCACAACCAATTCGATTGGTTTCAATAATTTATGTTTAAATTTTTTCATAATATTATGGTTTTGTTGGTGTTGTTCTTCCCGTTCCTAATAAATCTAACATTCTTTGTAGTCTAGCAGCAGTGAATCTATTTTTCGAACGTGCGTCTTGTCGTGCTCTTTCTAATTGTTTGTATCTTTCTGCTGCAATTTTTTGTTGTTCTGCTGAAAGATTTCCACGATTTGCTCTTAGGCTTCTCATTTGTGCTTCTATTTTCTGAGTTGCTTGTTTTATTTGCGATTCATCTTCTAGTCTATCTGCACCTACAGATATTCGATCTAATCCACTTGCTATTGCTGATGTTGCTTGTGTAAACCCTCCAACATTTGCTCCCATATCTTGTCTTCTTCCTGTTTGTGCTCTACTCATTTTAATAATACCTTGACCTACTGAAGCACCCATTCCAGAAACTGCTCCTAACATTCCTTGAATTTCTCCTGCTTTTCCTGTAATATCTGAAAGTTTACCAAGTGCTCTGCTTGATAAACTAGGCTTTTCATCTTTTCCATCTATTCCACCTGATAATGTTGGAATACCTATATTTGGAATACCTATATCTTTTAACCCTCTTCCTATGCGCGAAAGAATACTATTTTTTGCGGGATCATCAGTTTCGGTATCTTTCCATCTTTTTTTAAGTCTTTCTTTTATTGATAGTGGTTTAGTACTAGCAGCATTTTCTACTGCTGCTTCGTCTTCTTCTGCTTTTGCTGCTTCTTTTTCTTTAGTCTCCCATTCCGTTTGTCTTTCTACAGCATCTACTCCCTTAAGTGTTTTTTCTCTTTTTAGTTTAGAAATTTCTGCAGAAAGAATTTTTCTAGAATCAACATCTGTTGTTCGCCATATATTAGTTTGTAATAATTTAATTCTTTTATCAAGTGCATCCATTTCCTCTTGTGGACTTGCTTCACTTTCCATCAATCTTGAAGAAAAACGAGAATCTCCCCATCGAGAAATAAATCCAAGAACTTCGTTTAAATTTCGTTTAGCCATAATAGATCCATCCTTTTTCTTTATTTATAAAGAAAAGAAACTTGGGTTTCCCCAAGTTTCTCTCTTTCTCCCCCCGTTATTTATGTCATTTTTATTCGAATTCTGTAATAATG
>Ga0099850_1000705_pt1 | contig 15277 bp, 19 predicted proteins | sample CB_VirMetaG_5_FD_79182 | JGI IMG/M metagenome (GOLD analysis project Ga0099850, IMG submission 79182) | Freshwater to marine saline gradient viral communities from Chesapeake Bay - CB_1508_1D Viral MetaG | ecosystem: Environmental > Aquatic > Marine > Coastal | place: USA: Chesapeake Bay... | reverse complement strand
GCGGCCTCTTCGATACAGAGACCAGGGGTGAGGAAGTTGAACTGCTTGGTCCTCATGGTGTACTCCTACACGAGTGTCGGCGCTTGCTCGTTACGCCTGATGGTGAAGCCTGCTTGCCCCAGCACAGTGATCAGGTCGGAGGGGGTGCCCCCTCGGAGCATGACCGCACTGATGAGACGCACAGCTTCGGGGGGTGCATCGGTGATCAGGTCCAGCCTTGTAGGACTGGGCCGTTGCGGAATCCGCTCAGCCATCGTATCGGTGCCCAGAGCACCCTCGGCTACCTCAAAGTCAGCCCGTGCGTCCGGACTGCGCTCAGCGGCAGGAGCCTCGGGCGCACCAGGAGGTTCCCGTCCACCAGTCGGGGCAGACCGCCCTGACACCTTGGACTGGAACTTGGACAGGACTTCCCGCAGCTTCTGTTGAACAGCGTCAGCGGGGGTGCGAGCTTCGGGCATGGATGACCTCTACATAGAGGGGGTACCACAACGGGGCAGAGCTGTCAAGCTACCGCCCCTGCTTCCGATGGGCGTCGGCCTTACACGCCTCCCAGTTTCGAAAGCCAAGCCTGTCGGCATGGCGATCAAGCCTGGAGCGCGCATGATCGTCGAACCGCTTGCGCTCTACGGTCCCGGGCACCAAAACGTCGGCCTGCGGATGTTCGGCCTTCCAGGCTTCCACCTCGGCTCTGGACTGACAGTTGATGTCTGTCCCTTCGACGGCGAAGCTGGAAAGTTCGGGCCTGCCTACTGTACGCTCACCACCCACCAGAATGCGTGCCGTCACACCACAGTGCTGACAGGCTACGCCATGTCCCGGTGGGTCCACCAGCTCGCAGACTTCATCCAGCCGGAAGATGTCCTCATCGTCGGTCCCGCACACAGGGCATCTGTAGTTGTAGATAGGCATCAGAACCACCTACGGGAACGAATACGCCAGGTCTTCTGACTCCAGCGGGAGGGGAACAGAGGGACCTTGAACAGAAGGTGCAGGTAGGGGAGGTGTGCCTGGATCTTGAAGCACTGGTCGTCAAGCTGGATGTTGATTCCGATGTCGGGGCTCATGGCGTCCCAGACATGAAAGAACAGCCAGTCGAAACTGAAGGAGTGGCTGTTGTAGTCATCACCGTACCTGATGTGGAGCTGGGGAAGCAGCGGGAACCTGTGCCACCGCCACCATGCCCCATACTGATACGAAGAGCACCGTTCGCCACAGTTGGTGAACAGGATGAACTTGAAGTCTTTCCACCTGATCGGAGGTGGAGCACAGGGATTCTGATTGATCTCACTCATGGTTGGTCCTCTCTGGTTGTCAGGATGTCGAAGCGACGAACCTGATCTTGTCGATTGGAATCTTGATGGGGGTAGGATAGCTCTTGCTTCTGGTCCTGTGTGTGTAACAGTAGTAGCCGTCCTTATTACTACCCAGAGAACAGCCGTCACTAACTCCCAGCTTCTTGACCTGTGTCAGGCGCAGGTTCCACTCACCCCGAACACCTTTCGTCAGTGGGTAACTGGGGTGCTCGTGCGGCCTCTTGGTCCTGATGTTTGTGGGAGATCCCTTTCCACCTGAGGGCTTTGGGGTTTTCACAGAAGCCGCCACCGAACCAGCCCGCATAGCCGCAGCACTGGTCTTCTTCCCCGGGTGCAACTCTTCAAAGGCTTCCTTCACAGCCTGAGAGCGAGCCTTCTTGTCTTCCTTGTATCTTGGCATGTCAAGCTCCGATGCCAGCCCCACCCTGCATACCAGGAAGGGTCTCGGGAGTTGTGTTGACGCCGCCCACCTCACCTCCGGGGCCGACGCCGGGCTGTGCGACCTGATCCCCCGAGGGGGTCATTCGACCGTCCTGAGGCGGGCCGGGCTGCTTACCATCGGTCAGGGGAGCTTGCCCACCGTTCTCCTGGGCTTGCTGCATGAGCAGCGCCTTGGTGACATCCTTGCTCATCTTGTCCAGGGTCTCTGTGTCCCACATCACCTCGTCAGGGTTGATGCCCAACATCTCGTACAGCTTCTCGACCAGGACGTATCGCTTGGACTCAGGAAGGTTGATCAAGGTGGGGAGGAACTGAGAGAGGTTGCGGAGCTGTACCGGCAAGGAGTCATCAGGAGAGTTGTAGCTGCTGATCTTGTAGGAGAAGTAGCTGTCATCCCACCACACAGAATGGCTCTTGGGATCCAGGGCCCGCAGCTCACGTCTGGTGATCTCGACCGTCTCGTCCTGTACGGAAGCTGCATAGACGACATCTTCTCGTCCCATCATCTCTTCGGTCAGCGCCATGGTAGCACGCGCGCACCAGGCCATGACATCGTGGATCACAGCCACTCGATTGCCATTCCTGGACTGAAGAGCCGCCATGGCAGCAGCAACCTCAGTTGCAATGTGAGCCTGACCCACCTCACCCCGACGGAACCCAGGGAGGGCCAGCAGGGTTTCGATGGCAGACATGATGATGTTGCGAATCTGGTCGTGGTGTGGATTCAGGGTGGGCGTCTGTGTGTACTGAAGTACATCCGACATTCGCATACCAGCCTTCAGGGGTACGTCCACCAGATCACGGGGGCCCGACGCATCAGCCAGGTCGTCACCCACCTGTTGCGGATCGTCCACAGCAGAGCTGTTGAACATGCCCACAGGGATGCACGCCTCTGCGAACTGGAGCATCAGGGTGTCCAGCTCGTTCAGCATCTTCTGGAGCCGGTCGATGAGCCCCACATCAGAGACACCAAAGACATTGGCCAGGGTGTCGTTGAAGACCACAGGGTAGAAGCGGTTCCTCAGGAACTTGTAGGGAAGACCAGACTCCATCAGGGGCTTCTCGACATCCTCCAGGACGTGGTAGTATTTCCCCTCAACGAAGTCATACACCTCGTACACCACCACCCACTTGAAGACCTTGGACACAGCATCCCGACGGGAGTCATCGCCATCAGCCCGACCCCAGTCTGGGTATGCATCAGCTATGGCCTTCTCCGCTGACTCCTTGTTGTAACCGCCCTGACGCTTGACGCGAGCATCGAACTGGGCCTTGGTAAGAGGTACAGCCTCGATGATGTAGCGCACGTCTTCCCACTCAGCCGCATCAGGATCGACCCAGAGGAACCGGGGATCCTTGGGATGGAACACCACCCGCTTGCTCACAGACTCCCAGGACCCCTTGACGAAGGACCAGCCGCAGATGCCAGTGAGACCAGCGTTGCGGCGCAGCTTGCGGGCAAGGTTGTTGCGCTGGAAGGTCACGTTGCACAGAGCTTCACGAGCCCGGCGCGATTCCTTCAGGGCAGGGTAGCGCACGATCAGAGATACAGCAGGCTTGGCCGGGACCACACCAGCCGCCATCGTGTCAACGAAAGCATAGGTGTAGTTGGTGTCCACAGCGACCTCATCGTCCCCGTCCTGTTCCGAGAGCTTCCCCCAGTACTCGCCACGGTAGTATTCCAGCCACCGATTCCACTGGTCGATGAGCCCCTGATTCTGGGACTTGTGGGCGGCGATCAGACCTTGGATCTCTTGCGGCTTCATACTACCTCCGTCGGCGGCGCGAGGCGCTACCCTTCTTCTTGTATACCCCGTGATGCCTCTTTCGCCACGGATTCTTCTTTCGGCTGGCTTCTCTTTCTTGCTGGTGCCGGATACGGTCGATGTCATCCCAGGACATCCCAGGGAACAGTACAGCCTCCGCTCCGACATGCTTCACGTCGCGACGACGGTACCTGTTGGGCAAGCTGCGAGCACCCTGGATTGCCATCAACAGAGCGCTCACCTTATCCCAGTGGTGTCGAGACCGACGCCCATCTTCGCGTCGGCTCCCCAGGATCTCCGACTTGGCTGACCGCTCGACCACCTTGTCATTCTTGTATGTGGCAAGCTGGTCTACCAGATCCATGTCACGGAGTACCAGAGTGCCCGACTCGGACACATCGCACAGGTCGCTAATCATCTTCTGTGCTGATACGTCAGAGGTCCACATACCAGGCTTTCCGAAACCCTCGTGGAAGATGTTGCCGTACCCCTCTGCGATAGCCATGCTGATGATTGCGTTGCCGACACCGTTGCGCTCCGGCACGATCAGAGGGCGGCCTCCGTATTGAGCAGCAATGCTCTTGATCTGCTTCCACAGTGTAGGAGGATCGACGTGGGCAGCATAGGTCCCGACCTGCTCCCATCGGTCTGCCCAGACTTCCAGCACGACCAGAGCAGCGTGGTCGCGAGCAGCGAAACCAGAAGGGTCGATACCAATGACATACTGAGCTTCCGCATCGTAGTCCTTGTAGATCATCTCCCCATCCCCAGTCCAGGGAATGAGAATCTGACGTCTGAGCTTTTCGACCACATTCGCTGGGATGGCCCCACCTGTGGGGATGATCCAGCAGTCTACTGGGCTTGATGGGTAGAACAGTTCGAACAGCTCTGGATTGCGCCGGATCTCGGTGTCGGACTCAAGCATGAGGCGCCTGAACGCCAGATGCTCAAGCCGCAGGCCCATGTGTCCGTACTTCTCAAGGAGTCTCAGCTCTTCGGTATCCACCGCTGTATCAGTGGGCCATGGACGCTGATTGAGCTTGCCATCCCAGAAGGGATAGAAGATTCCCAAGTGGCGACCACGACGGGCCATCGCCTCACGCCAGTGCTCGTGCCAGCTCGATCCAGCCGTCCAGGGCGTCGCCTCAAAGCAGACATAGACGTTATCCCTGTTGATGATGGACGGATAGATGAAGCTCATGGTCTTCGCAAAGTCAGACCAGAAGGGGCACTCAGACGCATGGAAGCTGTCAGGGGACTGACCGATACCAACAGCAGACGACTCAGCCGACAGGGTACGCATCTTGCCCCCCATCTTCGGATCGAATGTCATCTGCCTGGCCTCGCGCCCAGGAAGGGTACGAGGCTGGATAGGTCCGTCCCACGAATTGATCAGATGGTGGACACGGTTGTGTAGATAATCAGCCCGGTCTTTTCGGTCAGCGATACAGACGTGATCGAAGCCTGGAGAGAAGGCGGTCTTCACAGCCCCGCAATACTCGACCGTCAGGGACTTCCCCATCTGCCGTGCGGTCAGGAAGGTCGGCCATAGTGTCTGACCCACGTCGTTGCGTGGGGGGTTCCCATAGTAGGACAAGACAGCAAGCTGGAACTGTTCCGTGATCGCCTGCGGGTCATACCTGAGGTACCGACCATGTTTCTGGTGGAGCACCTGCCCATGGCGAGGCAGGGAGACCAGGGGGTTGCGCAGACCTTCCAGTACCGCCTGAGAGGCCCGACGCTGCGCGGGGGTTGGTTGGACTGCTGCCACGCCTATCCCCGACTACCGCCGCTTGCTGCTCGCTGCATGTCACGGGGCACCGGGCCCCCAGCATCCAAGTCCTCCTCCAGCGACAGCTCCATGGGACTCGGAATGTGGGGGAGTGCGTGCCTGGTCCTCTCGGATCCCCACTGATGGGTGCTCTCGTTGACCTCTACGAGATCGACCGCCTGGTGCTTCGCGGGCGCGTTGGCAAACTCCATCACCTGCGCGAAGACATTGGTCACGGGTTGGGCGGGACCCACCAGTGTCTCACTGATGAGCTTCAAGTACTTGGTGATCAGGTCAGCCCGGAGAGCTGACAGGCGACCCGTACCGACCTCCAGGATCAGGAGGGAAGCCACCCGACGGAAGTCTTCACTGTTGGAGATGCCCTTCTCCAGTGCCCTCAGCAACTCGTAGCTGGGCTCCCACATGGCGGCTCCAGTCTCAGCCGGGAGGTCGGGGAGCTGCGGGGTGTCGGACATTGGGACCCTCCTTGGGCTCGATCCCCCCCTACCCTACCACCTCTGCGCCCCCTCGTCAACCGCGAGACCATGGTCGCCCGCTGCCGCCTCTCGCGCCTGTTCCTCACCTCCTCGATCCGATGGGTGTAGTCCGGAGTGTAGCCTACACCTAACTATTTTCGTTTAGTGTAGGGAGACTGCCCGAAAAGGTGCTTTCCGCTGAGTGATGATACATGTAGTGTAGGGACGGAGCTGGCTGAAAAGCTTGGGTCAAATTCCGTTATAATCTAATAATGTACTGAGTGTATAGTCCTCCAGGAGCTATGTGTGGAGATATTAATAAAAGTCCGTAGGAGAGAACCGGCCGGGAGAGCACACTCCCTACATTTTGCTCGATATGCCCCTTTGTTCCAGGGCTCTCGCGGAGCGCTCACCCTACACTAACTGTGTAGGGATACACTTCTCCCTACACGGTGTAGGTTTTCGTGTTATATCTATAGAGCCTCGCATACATCAAGGAGAGCGATATGGCCAACATCAGTGCTGCTGTCTCGGAAACCGCCCTGGACCGGATCGATGCCTACTGTGCCGCACACAGGGTTTCCAGGTCCGAAGCTATCCGTCAGGCCCTGGAACTGTGGTTCGCTACCAATCCAGAGGATACCGACCCCGTTCGTGGGTTCTTCATTCCAGAGGGTGTGAAGACTGTCAGGGATACCATCCGTGAGTGGGGACGCAAGAACCTCCGAGCAGGGGGACCGACCCAAGCTCAGATGCTGTACTCGTTCTTCGTGCAGTGGTGCTCACGGAGAGGGTACCCCGTGTGCAGCCTACAGGAGTTTGGGCGTGTCCTCAGTGAGTCCGACAAGATCGAACGGGTCCGTCGCTCACAGGGCATCTTCTACCGGGTGGAGGTCAAAGCCCGAGGAACCAGTGCCCAACGCTCTGCTCAAGGTGAACAGGAATCTCCGGCCGATCCCACTCCTGCTTCTGGATGATCCGATGGGGCCATCCGGCCCACAGGGCGAACCGCTCGTGTAGGGGGCCCTTCCTGTCGTTGGGTGGGAGGTAGGCTATCCTGTAGCGCTGCCATTCGTCCGGTGGCAGGCTTCGGGCTCTGACGGCCAGCCCATACTGTGCCAGCCACTTGATAGCCCAGAGGACTACATCGTGCTTGGCCAGAGCTTCCAGTTTGTCCAGGGGGGAGTGATAGAACCTGGGTAGTTCATCAAAGGCAGGGTGTGACACATCGTCGTGGATCACAGCTTGTACGACTTGCTTGTGTCCTCGGGTACACCTACCACATACCAGCTCGTTCAGTCCCGTGTTGATCGTGTCGTGAACCCTGATCATGTCCCATCCGGTGAGGAACTGTAGGTCTACATCCCGCAGGCCGAGAGCAAACCAGGCCGCCAGCGATCCCTTGCAGCTCGTTCGGGTGAACCGTGTAAGGAGTGTAAGGTGGATCGGGTTGGATACCCACTGTCCTCGACTCGTCCGTGGGGGCATACACCAGTCTGGGAGCTTCGGTCTCAGTGTCCCGAAGTATGGGTGCAGTAGGATGGACATCAACTCAGGGTAGGTCTTGATGGACTTGACTGCCCTGACGTGTGCTCTGCCCTCGCCGTCGTCCAGTGGGAGTGCAAGCTGATACAGTGCGTGCATTCCGGGTGTGCGCTCAGGCGTGTCTACTCCGAAGAGGCATGATGCATGCCCGAGACCCAGATAGTGCGTGTCGGAACAGGGCTTGGATGCGTAGAAGGGCATTACAGGCTCCATGATTGCACCAGAGTGCAAAAGACGGATTTTGGATCCTGATCCGCGTGGGGCCCCCCACTATCAGCGGTCCGACTCGGAACCGGGATGCGGGGGGGTCCGCGTCGGGGGATGCAATCCCCCAGAGTGGGACGACGTTCGCCTGGTCCTACAGGACCGGGAGAGAAGGAGCCTGCCCCCATGGGGCCTATAGGGAGCGAAGCGACCGGCCCAGTGCATCTGGGGCGAAGCCCGGGGGGGTGAATCGAGCGAGCGAAGCGAGCGAGAGAGGGGTACAGACATGGAAGGGCCCGGATACAGGAAAGCCCCGATAGCCTGGACTACCGGGGCTTGATGGGTCTCAGCGCCTTGCGGCTACTTCAGGACCTTGGCGATCTCGGCCGCGATCTTGGCGCTCTCCTTGTCGCTCAGCCCCGGCATGATGCCCTGAGCGTGGGCCATGGCGAGCTGAGCCTGAACGTCGGGACCGACGAGCGACCACGCCATCTCAGCCTGAGCCGCCTTGACTGCCATCTTGGCGACGGTCGGGAAGGCGTTCTCACCCTTCAGGGGCGTGTGCAGGAGAGGCTGGATCACGCCGAGGAACGACGAGCCGCCCGTGCCCCAGCCGACCAAGGGCTCAGCGGGGATCCCGCGCACCTTGTCACCGTCCAGATTGAAGAGCCCCTTCTCCCCGGTCAAGGGGGCGAGCTTGCCGTTGCTGAGCACGATCCCCACGTCGCCGGTCTCCTTGTCCATGGCGACGGCGAACGCGTGGCGGTTCCGACCCGCTTCGCCCTTGCACAGGAGGAGTGCGTAGCGGCCGGGGAGACCGTTCACCTTCTCATCCACGAGCTGGAAGTGAGCGGGGGGCTTCTGAGCCTTGCTCTTCTTTCCCTTGGTCTCGGTGTCGGTCGCGGCGGGCTGGTTGTTGGTTTCGGGCTTGGTCATGGCGTCTTCTCCAGGGCCCTTGCTTGTGATCCCTGTACCGACACTGCGCCGGAGCAGGGGGCGCGCAACCGGGGCAAGGGCCCTGAGCCCCGGGAGCACGTTCGAGAATTTCAATGATGGGCCCATCTTATAGGGTCCAGGCCCTTGTCAAGCATGATCTAGATCATACTGAGATTGCCCCCCTTGATACGCTGCTTCCCTCCTCCTCTATCGAGCACAGATTTTTTCATCTTTTCAGGATCGGGTGCTCGTGGGGCCGCCTGAGGTGCCGCGCAATGGTGCGCCGGCCGATCCGATGGGGCAGCAACGCGCGACCACAGGCACAGGGCCGCTTCCTCTCAGCGGGGCTGTGCTGCTACGCCTCAGTCCATCCAGCCAAGGTCAGCCCCTCTTGGGTCCGACCCTGTGGTACCCGTGCGCCCGATCCTTTCCCTCCCCCTATCGGAACGGCCCCACAGCCTGAGGGAACGGCTCCCTGATGCGGTCATATCACAGGGTACACCGGCCTACACAAAGGGTGATCCAGGTCATGTTCCTGGGAGTATACCAGACTCTCGACTGTAGTGTAGAATCAAAGGAAAAACTTTGATGCTTCCCCCCTGCGAGAGCTATATGCAACGCCCAGCCCCCCAACCAGAACCCAACGAGCGAGACACAGACATGCTCTGGATCTACAAGACCTGTCCCCCGTGGCTCAGTGCTACTGCGCTGGCTATCCTGTTCACCCTTCTCCTCATTACGGAGTGCTGACATGCTCTATCTCCTCACTGTTCATGCCGAGATCAACCTGACGGATCCCATCCCACACCGAGCTATCCGCTGCCTCCCTGGTGTCAAGGTTCTGGACGTGCTCCACAATACCGAAGGCACTGAAATTCTGATCGAGCATGTGCTGGGTCAGACACACCTGCTCAATCACCTGGCATTCAGAATGGACCGGGCCGGGTGGGACTATCGCGTCGATGTCCCCACCTGGACACAGGTAGCCTGATGGCTTCCCTCTACATTCAGCTCCTCACAAAACCCAAGTGTCCGAGCTGTACGAGTACGGCGCCGGTCCTGTCTATCGGTCGCTACGTGGCAGGCAAGTATCGTCGAACGGCCTTCGCTTGCAAGGTCTGTGTCGAAGACTATGCCAAGGAACATCGGGCTGTGCAGGATGTTGGGCACGAAGATATCTGGGATCGGGTCATTGCCCGCGACGCCATCCGCCCCTCCTGGTCTCAAGTGCTGGACGTCCTGACCGTCCCGGTGCGACGGGTGAGTCACCTTCCCCCGGGTGCCTGGGTTGTGTGGAGTAATGTGAATCTCCATATTCCCTGTATCATCGTCAACCAGTATGGGTGGGAAGCTCAGGTAGCGGTGCCTGGTTCGGCGGGATCCGATCCCAGCCTGAACCCTGCATCCATCGCACTGGTTCGGGCTGACCTTCTCCGGGTGGATACCTGGAAGAACTGGTCTCTGGCTAATGCTCTTCGGACCAATGGCTTTTAGCTCGACTACAGGGAAGGGCGCGACCCTTCCCTATGGTGGGTCTAAAACCCTGTGCCATTCCGGCACGAAAGGAGTCAGCATGGACATTCAATTCGCCCCAGTCAATATCCTCATTGCTGAGCTGGCCCGTCGGGTCAAGAGCCCTGACCAGAGGCAGGAGATCCTGGAGGCAGCGCTCGCATCGGTGGGATACGGCAACACCACAGAGGATCGAGCTGCCGCACTGGAGGTGGTGCTGGAAGCAAACTCTGAGTTCTTCGAAAACTACACGGAAGAAATGACTGCCCCGGATCAGGCCGTCGCCCTGCATCTGGCCTCTCTCTTTGCCGGCAGCATGGTCTAACTGAATGCTCCTCTCGCTACAGTCGGTGGGCTGTGGCAAGAGGGACATTCAGTCCCGTTCCAACATGGAGTCAGCATGTCAGTGAAGACCAAGTATCCCGCTGGTAGCATCGACGCTACCCGCTATGCCGATGGCGCCCTACATCTGGAGCGCGCCCCTCTGATCAAGGTCGGCCCCCCGTCCACGGGTAAGACCGAAGGCAACAGGACCACCGCCGAAGCTCTGCTGGGTGGTACCGATGGACACTACCTGGAAGTCAAGGGAGCGTGGCTGAACCGCCCCGAGATCCTGTTGGGTCTGCCCACCGTTCAGATGATCAACGACGTACCCCTTACCACGCTCACCCCCAACGCCATGTTCCTGAAGCTGGTGGACGAGCCGGGCTACCTGAACATGGACGAGGTGAACCAGTGCCCGCCCGATGGGATGGGTGCCCTCATGGCTCTGTTCCTGGAGCGCAAGGCTGGGTTCCTCAACTTGCACCCCGACTGCTGGATCACGGGTGCTATGAACCCGAGCAAGATGGGCACCGCTACCCGTCGCATGGGTTGGGCCCTGGCTTCCCGCCTGTGCCAGCTCTGGATCGAACCGTCGGCAAAGGAGCTGGCCGAGCTGCACCGACAGGGATACCCCGTGATCCCCCTGAACTCCGACCAATCCCTGCGAGATCGGTTCTTCCGTCAGCTCGATGGGATCATGGTGACCTTCTGGTCCGAGGTGCCCGGCTCCATCCTGAGTGAAGAGCCCGGAGGCTGGATGGGTGAGCCGATCCCCACGAGCCGTGGATGGCGCGGTGCTATCGGTGCGCTCGCCAGGCTGCGGGCCATGCCGGACCAGGGGTGCATCATGCCCAACATGGACTACCATCGTGCGCGCATGGATGCTGAGGCCCTTGTGGTGGGCAGCTTCGTGGGTCCCATCATGGCGCAGACCTTCCTGACCTTCGAACGTAGGGTCAGCAAGGTGGCGCCGCTCGATGTCCTCTCTGGCCGAGAGCTGCCGCCCAAGGGTCTGTCCGGCGCCGAAGCTGCGGCTTGGCTGAACGGGCTGGCCGATGCCGTGCTCGACGACGGCAATCTGTGGTGGGACGGACGGCGCAACGCGCTGGGTGATGCACTGCCTGCACTGATCGACGCATTCGGTGCCGACCTCCTGGTCCAGTCCATCGGGCGCGTAGCCCGGGGTGCTCGCGACTGCCACCAGAAGAAGACGCCCGGCTGGGATACCTACTTCCAGGGCAGGCAGTCCTTCGCTGTGTCCATGTCGGCGTCCGGGTTCAAGGACTACACCGACCAGACGGGTGCATGATGGTCTGCCCCGACATGGACGTCAGCACACTGGAAGAACCCCTGGTCACAGGGGATCTCCCTCCCGCCCAGTCTCGCCCCATCATCCTGAAGTGGGGCGGGCGTAACCACCGCATCGGAAGTGCTATCAGTTCTGCCGGTGCTATCCTGTCCTCCCGTCTCTACATTCAGGAGAGCCGGGCCATGTACTGCGATGAAGCGCCCGAGCCTGCCAGGCTGGGGGCTCACTTGGCCGACACCCACGATACCCTGGGTACCCGGAGCTATTGGGTGATCACTCCCGAGGAGGGAGCATGAAGGCTACCCGACTGTATCCCCTGCCCGAAGCGCTGGTGGTAGCACGGATGATCATGATCCGTCGCGACCCCTGGTACGGTATGTGGGTGATGGGCTGTCGTGTATTCAGTGTACCCGATGGGCCGGATGGTAGTGGCTGCCTCGCCACAGACGAATCGCTCCGTCTGTACATCAGCCCTGCCATGATGACGCTGCCCCCGGCGAAGCTCGCCTGGTTGCTGCGTCACGAGGCTGACCACTGGATTCACAAGCACTTCGAAGATCGCGAGGCGCTGATCTACAAGCTGATGGAAGCCGGTGCCGCACCAGACAAGGCCAAGGATCTCTGGAACATGGCCGCCGATACCCCGATCAATCGAGGTATTGGGGAGAGCTGGCGTTCGGACCAGGCCATGCGGACTCTTGCGAGTGGGCTGTCGGAGCACCCTACCCTGTGGGATGACCTGGCTGCTACTGGAGTTGTCGGTCAGTGCTGTACTCCCGACTCCATGGCCAAGTGGTTCGAAGATGACAGGCTGAAGCAAGACCTACCCACCGCTGGTATCGTGGATATCCTCTGCGAGAAGTTGAGGCAGGCTCAGCAGGGGCAGGGGCAGGGGCAAGGGCAGCCGGGGCAAGGCTCCGGTCAACCCAGCTCCGGCTCCGCTGGGAGCCCACAGCAGGGGCAGGGGCAGGGGCAAGGCGCCCCCACTACCGGGCCCGAGGGGATCAGCTCCGGGTGCGCTGAGGATCTTCCCTACCAGGCCGACGATCCTTCTCCTCTGTCTGCCTCCGATCTTCAGGAAGTGTACGATGGGATCCTGGATGCAGTAGCCGAGGCCGCTGATGGGTCCGGTCGTGGTCACCGACATGTGCCCAACAGCTTGCGCCAGTTGGTCAGGGTGCGGGCTGAGCAGCGGACTGCTGCTTCCAAGGTGGATTGGTCTGCTATCCTGGAGTCGGACCTGTCCGATGCTGTGAGGCGCGTCGAGTCCGGTGGTGTCCGGTACCTGTACAGTGAGCCCGAGCCCATCAAGCTGGGTGGTGGCCTGCTCTTGGCTGGACGCATGTACTCTGCACCAGAGATCCTGCTGGTGTGCGACGTGTCCGGATCCATGTACAGCTATCTCCCCTCCGTCATGGCACAGATCGAAACCGCAGCACAGCGGGTCGGCGGTCGGGTGCTCCTCGCTACGGGTGACACAGAGATGTTGTCCTTCGGCGAGTACACTGACGGTGACGACATCGGGCTGTCTGCGCAGGGAGGTACCAGTATGGAGCGGGTCGTTCCTCAGGCAGTGAGAGAGGCGCGAGCCCAGGCGCATGACCCCGTGGCCACTGTGCTGGTCACCGACGGGGAGACCGGATACCCTGACCAGGGTGACATGGATGGGTGTAGCCTGCATGTGATCCTTGTGAAGAACAGTCCGTACTACAACGACAGGGTTCCCGCGTGGGCCTGCAAGTATGAGGCTTGGGAGTAAGGGGGGCCCAGCCCCCCTGGTCTGTGTCTAATGGTAGGCACACTGAAGAGTCCACACCAGGACGAAACCAAGGAGTCAGTAATGAGTACGAACCACACCCTCTCCGGCAACATGGTCTGTGTAGTCCTTCGCGGCTGTGAGCTGGATGACGTGCCCACCGTGGGCGAGAACCTGGAGATCAACGGGCTTGGCAGGTACAAGCCCACGACCAGGCCCAACCGCTCCGCACTGCACCGTGCCTGTCGGGAGCTGGTGGGTAACCGTGAGGTCAGGCCCCTCAAGCGCAGCGCCGGCTACCTGATCTGCGAAGCCGCTACCTATGGGCACGGGACCCGGGAGGAGCACAGTCTGAGCAGCGAGTGGGCCGTGGCCCTGACCCCCGTTCACACCCTGGAGTTCGGTCCCGGGTGCAGCTACGAAACCCAGCGTCAACTGAACGAGCTGTACCGCAGGGAATCCGAAGGCTGCGGAGTGACCGAAACCCTGAAGGCCATGGAGAAACTGCTGGGTGAGAAGCACGGGGTCAAGGTCAGCACCCGCGTCTGGATCATCTCCCCGGCTGCGCTGTCCGAGCTGGACCAGTGGGCGGGGTGCTGCGGGCTGGCCTCCTCCATGGTCCGTGGTACCCTGAGCGTCGGCGCCGATGAGGCTACCGCTGAGACGGTGCTCACCAGCTTCATCGAGAACTTCAGGGAGGATGCCGAGATGCTGCGTCGGCGCATGATCGAAACGCCCAATCCCAATGAGAGATTCTGGACGAGCTACAACCGCAACCTGGATCAGCTCGCGGAGAAGGTGCGCAGCGTCGAGACCATGTTGGGTCAGTCGCTGAACAGCCTGCATGATGTCGTCACCAAGCTGGGAGACGAGCAGCTTGCTGCCTCCGTGGATGAAGACCTGGCTGCGTTCTAACTATGCCAGTTGCTATGCAGTTGATCTGTCTCGGAGCCGTTACCCTTGCCACGGTGGTCGTAGTCAGCGTGGTGGGTGAATGGCTCTGGCCTGATTCGTAGACCCGCTACCCGGAGGCTGGGTACAGGCCCAGCCTGCCCGGTAGCTGAGCTATGGAGTAGCTATGATCTGGCAAACCCAGAAAGAGTGGAACGAGTCTGAGTCCTTCGAGCTTGTGGTAAAGGACTGGACCTTACGTGTAGACCTACAGCAAACTGTCAAGACTCACGGGATCAATGTGTATCAGCACAAGGCTACGGCCATGTTGCGCTATCGTGGTATGGTACAGCAGGCTATCTTCCAGGCCGAAGGTGCTGGCTGTACTGGCTTTATCCATGGGCAGCATTCCCATCAGGCTTTGCAGCAGGGGCGATGGACCAGGATGCTGACCCTTCACAATCTGATCTCTGCCTTAACCGCAGAGAGTCGTATTCGAATGCCGGTCCCTCTGTGGAATAAACTGGTTGCAGAGATGTCCGTCCAGTCATTGATTCGGTACCCGACATACTCGGTCACGTCAGGGGTGACGAGGGTGAGTGATCTCCGGCAGACACCATATAAGCACACAGCCCTTACGCCTCTTGCTGCTCTCCCGCTCACGACCTGGCTGAAGTGTACCGCTTCCGAGATTCACGGGACATTCAGGGGAGGGAAGCATAGACTCTGGCCTATGCACGCACCCGGTTTCGCGGCTGCTGTGTCGTCGTGCCCAGACCCAACCGGACACACCCCGATTAGGATCGAGCTGGCTTCAGTGGATGAGGGGCAGCACAGCATCGTACTCGACACAGCCAGTGAGTGCGAGCGGTGGGTACGGGACACCTTCCCCTCGGCTGTGATCTACCTGGACACACCAGAGATTAGTGAGCTGGAGGGGTTCTGATGGGGGCCTTCCCCCTGCTCCGTACACTGCCTACATCTGGGTTGGGTCCAGTGCTGGAACGGCGCAGCTCAGATGTAGGGAGCGGCG
>Ga0099850_1000704_pt1 | contig 15283 bp, 8 predicted proteins | sample CB_VirMetaG_5_FD_79182 | JGI IMG/M metagenome (GOLD analysis project Ga0099850, IMG submission 79182) | Freshwater to marine saline gradient viral communities from Chesapeake Bay - CB_1508_1D Viral MetaG | ecosystem: Environmental > Aquatic > Marine > Coastal | place: USA: Chesapeake Bay... | reverse complement strand
GTAGTTAGTTACCGGTTCTTGAATAATGCCGTTAATGAAAATTATTAATACATTATTAATATTTTTCTCAATTGCAGAATTTTCTTCGGGTTCTATACTAAGAAGTTCTGAATTATAGAATAACGGGAATCTAGTTCTCGTTCCATTTTGATATTCTTTAATAGAATCAATATAATCTAATTCTCCAAACTCCCAAGCAGCAAAACTATCAGTATATGTATCAACTACAGTGATTGTAAAGTCTGATAATGGAGAAGAAAGTGAAGCGTCTGTAACTAATCCAACAGGTTTAAACACATCACCCTTTCTAAATGCATATCCAGGTCTTGAGAATTTGACTTCTGTTACTTCAAAATAAGTAGACCCTATTCCAGTAGAACCTCCAACCTTAAGATCTAGCAATAATCCAATTCCAGTTTCAGTTGTTGCTCCAACTCCTAATCTAGATACTCCAATAATAGGAAGATTTTTATAAGATGGATCAGATACAAATATTTGTGGATTATTATATCCAGTTCCTGATTCATCAATATTAAATGATAATGTACCACCAGCACCAACTGTTGCTGTTATTTCTGCTGGAACTCCAGAATGTCCCTCTTCAAAAACACTTACTCCAATAGAAACTAGTCCATTATATCCAGACCCAAGATTATCAGTTGTCCCTAATCCAACAGATACGATAGATCCGCCAGCACCCACAACAGCAGTTACAGAAGCACCTACAAGTGGAGCAAAACCAAGTCCTGGAGTGGATCCATAAGAAACTATGATACCTCCTCTTGGAGTTTCATTTACATTAATGTCATAGTCGGAGATTATGTATTGAAGTGGATCATCTGGATTAGTAATTCCAGAAAATTCTATAGTAGATATTCCTGCAATAGAATCTTCCAAAATTTCATAATTAAATACTGATGGATTATTTTGAGTTTTTGGTGATTGATAAATGCTATTAATGAAAGCAAGACCACTTCCACCAGAAGTTCCAATTCCAGTAGTATTTGCTCCACCAACAGTTAATGTAAATGTTCTACCAATTCCTGTAAACTGGTCGGATATGTCATCATAAACTTTATTGCCACTATAATCTGATCTAAGAAATGCCAGACCAGTAAATGATGATGTTTCGTAATCTAGGTTATATTTTGTTTTATCAATCTGTGGATTGCCTCTAGGTGCTTCTGAAAAATGAATTTCATCATCGACAATATTAAATGATCCTCTATAAACATTGACTAAACTACTATCTGTATGAGATGATGCAGAAGATCCAACAAATCCTCTATCAACTTCAACCAAGTTGATAGTTCCAACATTTGTAATCGGGCCAATATTCGTTGTTCCCAATCCAACATTAGTCACTCCCATATATTCATCATCAATTAATAATATATCTCTTGGTCTAATTGAAGATATTCCAGATAATGATACAATAGTAGTATTAATTCCTAATGAACCTCCAACATTGCCAGATAAAGAATATTCTATTCCTGTAAATGCTATGGGATATTGTACTAACTTATCAACAGTGATGATACACTTACTATTTCTCTTTGCCATAGTAAATCTATGAGCATTTCCTCCACCTAATGAAGTAAATGTTGTACCAATACCACTTTGAGCATCATTAAGTGTTGTTGCAACTTTAAATGTATCCTCTGACAATTTAATTGCATATACTGTTGATGGCAAATCTCCACTTGGTGTTTCCATTACACTAGTCGCAACACCGACGATTGATGAATCGGCAGTATAAATTAATTCTTCCCCAGTCATAAAATAGTGATTTGGAATTGTAAATATTCCAGTATTTGCTACAAGAGATGTTGAATTTGGATTGAATTGTTTTGAGAAAATTGGAATATTATCACTGGTCAATTTGAAATTGGTTTTATTAATTCTATCGAGATTGATAGCATTATAAAACTTTTCATCAATACTTTCTGTTACTGATCCATAAGTCAAATCATCATAGTCATTAAGAATATCAAGATCAGAATACAATGATCTATTAAATACTTCAATATCAATTTGTCCTGTTTGTTCTGAATCTGGATAGAATTTTAATAATAAATTACCTCCAGATATTTCTCCACCAAACGTTCCAATTCCTGAAGCATCATCCAAAACTTCAGTATTAGATGCTGAAAGAATAGGCAATTGTTGAGTATAAACATTTGTCCCATCAGAAATCATCATAACTTGATGAAGTGCTTTAGTGGATCCTATGCTGACTTGAACTAAAGATTTTGAAGCATTGAATAATCCACTATCCAACGAATGTACCGTTGTTACTGCAGCACCTACTGTAGAATAATAAGTTGCATTATAGGTAGCACTTCGTTCTTGTCCATCAGATTGATCAGAAGATTTGAATCTATAAGTTCCTGCTCCAAGAGCAGTTGTTCCAAATCCAACAATGTTACTTCTTATTTTAATTTCTTCTTCGGAATCGTTTTCATATAATACAGATAAAACTCCTCCACTTAACTCTGAACGGAAACTTCCTATAAAATCACCAGTAAAGGATGATAAGGTATTATCAATATAATATTCTGACGTAAATGAATCTGTATCATTATGTGTGATATACAATCTCACATAATTCATTTCTAAAGTATCTTCATTAATTATTTGTGTATTAATATATAATGATCTAACATCTGAAGAATCTAATGAAATTAGAGTTGTTGTTCCTACTCCAACTACAGTATTTTCTACAATAATAGACCCAGTTAAGTCAATAAGTCCAATTGATGTTGTTCCTATCCCAGCAAATGTTGTATTAAACACTTGCCTGATAATTTTTACATCATAATTTGTATTGAATGGGTCATTTGGATAAAATTTCAGGAGAGTTTCATCAAATTCATTTTCATCTATATCAAACGAACCGTAAGGAGATGTTGAATTGTATAAAGATTCATTTTCGACAATAGTTGTGTTAACACCATCACTAAGAATTGTGATATCAGTCAATTGAATTTCACTATTATCTTCACTAGTAACTCTAATCAAATAATTATAATATAATTCATCATCAACTTCTTCTATTGTTAAAAATTCAGTATTTTCTGCTTCTGAATTTGAAAATTGATCACTAATATCATCAATCTTTAAAACATTAAGGTTTTTTAAAGTCGTATAATCGGAAAGTTTCTTGTTTTGGAACTTTAAGGATTTTGATTTTGAATCTACAACATTGACATCAATAACATTGTCAAAATTGTTAATAGTATCAACTCTTTTTTCATCAATAACATCATATATGACTACAAAACCATCATCAGTTGTTTCTGCCCCTGCAGTTACAATCTGAGATATTTGAGTATCTGCAAAGTTTTTCAATCCACTTGTATGAACTAAATTTTCGACTGGTGATTGCTGATCATTATATGTTATTGAACTTTTTATAGAATATGACAAGTTTTGATAATAATCATTATTTTCCAAAACTTGATAATCTTCACTTAACTTGCCAATTTCATTATCCCATCCAATATTTTTTAAATTGGAATATCCAACATTAAAATATCCTTCATTTATACGTAATGATTCGATTGTAGCAATAGTGCCAGATTGATTTCCAGTAATAACTTCTCCTAAAGATAATTCATATAATCCGGAAACTTTTATGGAATTTTCTTCATTTTTTGCTACTACTAAGTCTCTAATAATTCCATTAGATGATAATTTTTCACCAATAAAAAATTCAGATTCTTTCTGTGATACTTTAAATGTAGGATAATCAGTTTTGTTAATTATAACACCACTGAAATCTTGAATTACTTTCGCATTACCAGTATTTGTAGTAAGTCCAGATACACTGATTCTTACTTTATCATTGACTTCACTATCATCATAACTATCTACGTTTAAGAATTTATATCCAAGATCGGAAGAATTGAAACCATCTCCATCATCACCAGTCTTTTGAATCCCTTCAATAAAAACTTGATCTCCAGCATAAAATGGTTGTGTAGAAAATCCACCTATTGGAGTAGATATTATACAATCAAAGGTCACCGAATCTATAGATTCAACTTTTTCAATTGAAATTCCGTTGCTATTATTAGTAGTAAAGATCTCTACAGTATCATCAGGTAAACCTTTTGGTTGTACTAAAATTTCTATAGAAGAAATTGCAGATCCTGTTATTTTTGCATTTATTAATCCAGATTGTATCTCATCTCTTGTTGTAGAATTTATGAGGGTAATTGTTGGGGCCGTTGTATATCCATCACCCCCATTAATAATCGATATTTGATCTATCGTACTAAAGTCTTTTAATATAAGATTTGGGGATGCATTAACTTTGGGTCTTAATGTTTTATCGGAGGAATATGTAAACCTATTACTTATAATTTTTGTTTCTTTAATAGATCCAATTTTATTTGATTCAAGATTTACAATCAAATCTGATCCTGATACAGAATTTACTGATTTTAGAATAGGTGATTTTTTATATCCAGATCCTCTTGATAAAATGTTGAATGAGTTAACGGGTCCGGATTCATTTGTTGATGTTGTTGAGTATTCTAAAACGTCGCATTCGGATGAAGAATATGAAAGACTTTCTGGATTTTTATCAATAATTATATTGAAAGTAGTTGTACCTATTCCAACAATGGAATATGTCCCATCATATGTACTATTTTTATATTTTATGCTGGAATAATTTTTGGTTTCGGTATCAGAATCTAATAATACTCCATCTTTTTCTAAATTATAATATAGTTCTTCCGGAATTTGAGAACTATATTTTAATGTTAATGATGCGTCAGTAGAAACACCCACCGTTCCTACGCCAGATACACTAAAAGTATTTGTAGATCCTGTAGAAATAAATTCATTATTGAATTCACTATCAGTAAATATTTTAAATTTATATCCAGATAAAGATGTATCTGATAAATCAAATACTAAATCATTGTTTTTGATTAGATTTATTTCTGGATTTATTAATGAAATAAATTGAGAAGAACCTCCAGATGAAGTAAAATCAATAGTAACTGGTGGATTTTGTTGACTATCAAAATATGTTTCACATAATTTAAATTTATTAGTATCTACTTTATATACAAAATATTCCTCAAATCCACTATCTTCATATAAAACTTTATCTCCAGTTTTTAAATTATGTTCTGTGATAGTAATTTCATCGGTTGTTGTGTCAATTCCTGAAGAATTAAATTCGATTGGATTGACTACAATATTATCAATGTCCGATTTATAAACAACACGAACTGCAGTAGAAGTTCCAATCCCAATAGAAAGATTTGGATTAACATTTAAGGTTATATTGTCACCCAATTGTAGATTATGAGAGGTAGAAACAGAAACTGTAACCTCATTTTTTTCTATACTACCTAATATTTGAGTTGAATTAGATTCAAATGAATATGTGTCATTATCGTCTCCATTAGAATGGAAATATAGTTCTTCACCATTGATGGAAGTCTTTAATCCAATAAGATTTGGATTTTTGTTAACGACAAACAGATTTGGGAATGTATGGATAAAGACTTCTGATGAAACCAATCCGTCAGTAGAAACTATTAAAGTTGTTCCAGTCCCAACAACATAAGTAACAGGTTGATTCGTTTTAAATGGGTGATTGTCAATATAAATTCCTTTGGATGGAATACTTCTATTTACGGTTGAAATATTTCCAAAAGTAAATGATGTACTATATCCAACTCCATTTATTGTTGAAACTCCAACAGATTCTCTGGGGTTAAAGAACACCTTATCATCTATTTTTGATTCAAATTTATTTACAGATTTGGAAATTGTAAATGAATCTGGTAAGAATGATACTGCAGTACCAACTGTATGAGATACTCCTGATAAACTTCTTTCAATTCTAAGAATATTTTCATTTTTAAATATTCCAAGTACTCTCAGAGTTTCTGTTCCAATACCAATACTATTACCTATTGATATTTGTTCCGGAATTGGTGCAACATAAATTTCTGTTGTAAATCCTGCAGATGCTGAACTTATGGTAGAAAGGCATCTTCCATTTGCATATTTTGGAACTGAAATTCTATGCGTTCCATTTAAAGATGAAAGATTTGTTGAAAATCCAGAAATTGTAACATAATCATTATCCGAAAGATTATGATTTGGTAATATTGATACTTTAACTTTATCGGAAGAATTCCATGTAAAAATAGAATCTGGATATGAAGTAGAATTAGTACTCACATCTACAATATCTTTTCCTTTTATTGATTTAACTGCAACATTCAACCCACTCCCAGAAGTTCCGGTTTCGTCAAATTCTAATGTATCTCCAACTTTATAGTTATTTCCAGAATTTTGAATTTCTATAGATTGAATTGAATCTGATGTTGTTGATAAAACTTCTATTTTTTGGTCAAGAATATCACTGGTTTCATTGAAGAAATCATAATCTGCACCTGTTTCTGATACTTTATATGGAAGAGTATTTCTTAATAGATTTGAATTGTTGAAGTCAAATGATTGATTCAAATCAGAATCTGAAATTAATTTTGACCTGTACTTATTACCAATAAAATATGGAAATTGATCTATCGTTGCATGATAAGCATAAACACCATTTGGATATTCATTATTTTTTTCATATCTGCCATTATATTCATCCAAATCTCCAGTTCCGTCATATTGATAATCCTCAACAAAAAATCCACCATCAAATCCTGAAGGTCTGTCTATGACATTTGATGTATTGAGAATGTATCCAGATTGGAGTGCTTTTTTACCTGTACCTACTGAAGGGTCACTATGTCCATATGGACCATAAATTGGATTTCCATCATAAGCCCATCCAATAATTCCAGAAATTTTAGTAGACGATGATTCATCTTCCAAGAAAGAATCTCTTAGATCTTCAAAATATTTTGATACAGTATATTGTAATTTATCTTTACCTTTACTTAAAACTTCTCCATTAGCAAATCTTACAACATTATTATTAAGTGTCAGCTTTCTTATTTGTGGGTCAATAAATGCATTTTTTCCTGAAGAAATAACTTTAATTTTTGTGTCTAATTGTGAATATCCACTTCCAGAATTAAGAACTTTAACCTCGGTTATTTGTCCATTACTAACAATCGGTCTCAATTCTGCTCCAGTTCCAGGACCAGAAACTACTAAATTTGGGGTAGAATAATATTCACTTCCACCATAACTGATAGAAACACTTATAATTTTTCCATCAATAATATTGGGAGTTAATTGTGCAGATTTTCCATTGAGAACAGTAATTACTGGATTTTTTTTGAAATTTAATATTGTGGATCCATATCCAGTTCCAGATTCATAGACATATGCATCTATAATACTTCCTTTTACTACAGGAGTTATAACTAATTCTTCATTTGATTGTGTAGTAGTTCCAAATCCTACAGTATTATATTTGATGGAAACTGAAATATCTGGATATTTAAAGTACTGATATCCAGATCCTGTGCTATCAAATTTTTCATATTTTTTTCTCTCATAATTTGAATAAATTGTTCCTCCAACACCAGCATTGCATAATCTAAAGGAATCATCATCAATTTTTAAAATATAATATTGATTAGTTGTTGAAAGTCCGGAAATTGAACTGGTTTCATAATCATATTCTACAATCTCTCCATCACCAAATCCGTGATTTTTAAAATTAATAGAATTTTGTGATGTTGATATTCCTGAAGATTTGACAATGAGTTTTCTATTAGTATATCCTTCTCCACCATTAATAATTTTTATATATTCAATTTGTTTTTTGGAAGAAAGTGTTGAAAATCTATGTACTCCAGATGATCCAGTATATATGCCGACGGTATTAATTCCAGATTGTTGATCGGCCAAATTATAATATAACTTTATAGTTGTATTATTAGTAACTCCGACAAAATAAGTCGAATTATTTGGAAATTCTTTATCACTTTCTAATAATATTGGATTATTTCCTAAAGAATTGTAAACAATTTCTTCCCCATTCACAAAATTATGATCTTTTAAAAATATAATTTGATTGGTACTCTCATTGACACCTCCACCGACAGAAAATTCATCCGCATTGAATAAGACATCTCTAGGTCTATTAACTACTACAGGTTCAATAACTGCCCCTGTTCCATTTCCTCCAAAAATATCAATAGAGGAAATTTTATCAATATTATAATCTTGAATATCTACATATACTTTTTCAAATTTTCCACTAACAACTGGTTGAATTTTTGCAACATCTCCATTGCCAACTGAAACATCAATACCTGGAGGATTTATTACATCATAGTCACTTCCCCCAGATAATATATTTGCACCTTCTATTGGTCCATAGTAAATAACATCATTTGATTTGTAATTAGAAATTTCAACACCATTTATCAACATTCCAACAGTTCCTGGAACTGTAGTAGAACCTGATTCTTTTTCAATATTTTTCCCTAAAGGAAACTTTCTTAAAAGTTTTTGTATTCCGAGATCAATATCTTTTTGAGAATTTAAAATAAAAGTATGTGTTCCCATTCCTGATAATGGAATTTGGAACTTAATATTATTTCCAGATTCTATTAAACTTTGAGAATTGAATAGTTTAAACTTTTTATTCGATACTCTTTCTGTATAGTATGTGCCAGTATCTAATCCAACAAGAGGTTCTCCATCTGAAAAATAATATATAAGATCTCCAGTCAAAAATGGATGTTCAGTTCCATCAATAGAAATAGTATTATACAATCCCTCAACCACATCATCCTGAAGATTTGTAGAACTAGAAATGTCAATAGATTTAAGTTCTGATGAAATATTATGTCGATAATTTTTTATAACGTTTCCACCTTCATCTGTAAATTCAGACCTTATCTCCGAAGGAACTGAATTTGATGCAACATATGCATAATTGTCACCATCAACATATACATTAAGAATATCCGATAGTAAAGATGCACTTTCAAATTCATATCCCGAAGAACTTGTTTTATTTAATTTTCTCCTTATATCATATTTCTTATTGGAATCTAAAGTAGGTTTGTTTTGTAGATCTAGAGTATTTTGTGTATTGTCAATACTTTGAATATATGTGTTTGTTCCTGTAGATATTTCAGATCCTCTTTCCAATATTTCAACTTCGTCTCCAACCTTTAAACTAGATCTGTCAATATCAGATCCCAATTGGTTGGTATCATTATTTACAATTTGGTATCTCGTACTTGTATTATATACAAAAGAATTTGCAAAAATTTCCTTAGGATTTAAATTATTATTTCTAATTTTATCCCCCAGATTTTTAATAGTAACTATGTCGCCTTCTGAAACTTTAAAGTCTTCAGTTTCTTCAACTAAATCTTGTATTACTCCAAGAAGAATAATCTCTACTTTTTTAGAAGTATTTCCATCTTCATAAGAATAATATGTATCATTTGATCTCACATTTGATGTAGATAAAATTGTGGTATTAATACCACTACACCCAAAGAACTGATTAACAGTTTTACTTGTATATGAAATTGTATTATTTTCAGAAATTAAAGTTCCTGATTCTGGGAAATTTAAAGTTGAATCTACTGTTAAAATGGAATCCCCTACAGAAGCATTCTCAATCAATTTTGTGTTTGGTGTAATTACAAAATTTCCTTCAACAGAAGATTTTCCATCATTTCCAATATAAAATTCGATTTTGTAATAAGTTTTGCCTTTTCTAGTAAAAGGTTCTACCGAAGATATGGAAGCAGTTGTATTTTCATCAGTTGTTTTTATGAGAGTTTGTCCTACTATTTTTGTAGCTTCTCCAGATACTACTTCTGCAATTGCAACTTCTCTTCTTACATAATTTGCAGAAGATGGTTTAATTAGATAATCTTCTAAATTTATAACTGATGGAATCTCTCCAAATATAACAGAGAATAGAATTTTTATTGCTTGATCTGTTCCTTTTGAAGCATAAAAATCTTTTGCTCTTCTTATGAAATTTCCGGCATCAATTTCATCTGCAAAAGAAATATTTTCTAATCCTGGAGTAAAAGTTGATTTTAATTTTTTATAAAATTCTCTTAAAAATAAAGAACTCAGATTCTGGACAGATACATTAGAATTATGTTCAGAAGAAGATGATGTTTCAAATACCAATTCTTCACGATTGATGTCTTGATGATAATTGGTAATTCCACTAAATCCACGAACACACCCAGTAAAACTATTTGTAGTTATTCCAGTATATGTAATTATTTCATCATTAATTTTGAGTAAACCATATTGATTTGGAAATCCTTTTGTACTGGATACATTGATAGTAGTATCTACATTCGATATGGAACTACTTAAAGTAGTATTATCAACAATAACTTCTGGCGTTAAGTTATCCAATCTTAAATATTGATCTAAATTATCTCCAATATCGACTGGACCTCCTTGATATTCCTGTGAAATATAATATTGTTTTAAAAAATCCACTGCCTTTGGACTTTCATCTAAAATAAATTCTGGCAGTTGATTGGAAACTATATCCTGAATCTTGACTCTAGATTCGATTCCAGTCTGTATCATACTACTTTCTTATAAAATTTCCGTTTGAATAACTTGAAGTGTAGAAACTATTAACAAATCTGGTACCAGATATTTCGTCACCAGAAGCAATTACATCTCTTACCATATTTATTGTACTTTTAGAAATGTCTAACGTCACATACAAGTCTCGCAATCCAATAACATCATTTGATTCTGGATATGCTTGAATTTCGACAACATTATTGGGAGATGTAGTTTCTGTAATATTCAATGTAAAAAGATTGATTTCCCCTTTTTCATAGTCAATTGTTCCAGCATCTTTAACAACAACAGTATTATTTCCATTTTCATCAATTTTGAATAATGAAATGATACCGGTTTTTGCGTTAATAACCTTTGGCCTATTCAGAAAAAGATTTCCCGCTTCTGATAAATTGGATATATTATTTGCTCCAGAAGAAATTATTGGGGTGTCTGTAATATACACAGTAGAAGATTCTCCGGAAATTTTAAATCCAGTAGATTTGATATTATAACCTTCCGGTTTTACATGAAATCTATTACCAAAGCACAACTCATATTGTGCAAATTTATTCAGTTCAACCTTCAAATCTCTACGAATAATAATTTTAGTAATATTCGATGTAATTGCAGTATCTGTACTATCAATAACTTGTTGTATTTTACTATATCTAATCCTTCCTCCAAACTTATTTAAATCCAAAGATTCTGAATATTTTTGAAGGGAGTTTGTTACAGACGACTTTAATTCATTTACACTTGAAGTTTGTGAATAATTGTAATAAACGGAACTATCAAGTTCGACATAAAGTATCTTAAGATCGACTATTTTCTGATTTATTCCGGATACTGAAAATTGTTTTAACTTTGATAATATTTGCGATTTGTTAAAATCTGAAACAAAAGATCCATTTTTTGGTTTAATGCTGATTTGAACAGTGCCAAACTGTGGAGGATCCATTTCTTCTCCACCAACAACCGAAACAGACTCTGTATCTGGATATATTCTTTTTATAATTGCCTCATAATCTCTTGATGTAACTGCCCTATATTGGGAAGAGTACAATCTTGGAGCATAATATTTTATTGAATCTATAGGTTCAATATCACTACCATTAATTGATGATTGATTTGTCGTGATAGTAACTGTTCCTGGATCAATAACTGCTCCAATTGCAGATTCTAATGATCCTGAGAATGAAAAATTAGAAGCCCCATTACCATCTCTTCCATCAGTAATAATATAGTTTGCTGTAATATATGTTCCGTCTCCATTTTCTCCTAATTTTTTACCAATAATTCCATCACCAAATCTCAATTCATATTTTTCATCTTGAATTTCATTGAGGAAAAAGATTCTCGAATTTTTATCAACATCAAAAATATTTTCAGAAAGAAAGTATTCAATTCCTCTAGTACTTTCGGTTCCAATATAAACTCTGAGAGTTGATGTATCAATAAAAGAATTATTTAAAACAAATCTCTGGTCTAAAGATCCATCATATAAAAAAGTTTTAGTTAAAAATATTCCTTGATAAACATCAATATTATTGAATGATGCTGTTCCATTCACAACATTTGCCGTAATATCTTCTGGTATGGCAAATGTATATGTTGTATCATTTGCACTCCCTACACACACTATACCTGCCTTGAGAGTGAGTGTAGGAGTTTTTGCTGTAGTTGATACATTAAATGATATCTGAGCAACTGATGCGGTTCTAGAACGAGGTACATATCCAATATTTCCTGCAAGAGAAACAACATTTTCTCTCAGAGTTGCAGAATCCAAAAAGGATTCATTCACAATCATATTAGAGTTGAATGCTGTAATATAGGTATTATATGCTAAAGTATCGATTAAAACGGAAAAATTCGACCCTTCAAAGTCAAAATCCGTGAATGTAGAGTTTGCACGGAGATAGTCTTTGATAGAAGTTTTTATCTGATCAAAATCTAAATTTGTATATTTTGTAAAAGGCATTTTATCTCGTTGCCTCTAAGAGGAATGAATATTCTTGTGTTGGAAACTCTTGTCCGATTATATCAAATATGACTGTCACATTAAAAGTATTTTCGTCTGGTATTGGGTCTACCTGAACCACCAAATTTTCAATCCTTTCTTCAAAGTTTTCAACTGCAATCTGTATTTGATCTTGAATTACAGATGCTGTACCAAAATCGACAAATTCAAATAAACTTCTTCTTACATCAGATCCCAACAAAGAATTAAAAAATCTCTCTGTCGGGATAGTTTCTACAATATTTCGCACTGCACGGCGAATTGCATTCTCATTTTTTAATATAGGTAGGTCTTTTGTTACAGGATGAGGCTCAAAGGACAAACTAATGTCCTTAAATGCCCTTGATATCCTTTGAACTGCCATTGGAAAAGAGTTTTCTTAATTTTATTTATACCCTATTCCTGAAGATTTTTTTGATCTTTTTTCAAATCATCGTGCATAATTTCTTGAATTACTCTTTCTTCAGCATTATCATTCGTCTTATGTGGCAATGACCAATAATCTGATGTTAAACTTGTAGTTCCCCACATCTCTCTCATATACTCATTATTTCTATCGACAGGTGAGTTTCCCATTTTGACTCCTGATTAGTACAATCAGAACTTTTTGAGGGGTTTCTATCCCTTTTTTTTTATTTATTTTCACCTTTCTCGGATGTTTCTTCACGTTCTTTTGCTGTTTTCCAAAAATATTCATCCTCACGACCCATTCCAAGTCGATCATTTCCATTTTCAACTTGATAATATTGAGTTGAAACCTTAAAATCTGGCATTTTTGGATCTACAGGGGTCAGACTATTGTCAAAAATACGCAATCTGTTGTTTGGATAGAGAGCATACTGACCATTTTCAAGTTCAATTAGGTTATGAGACTTGTGTTCGGCAGGATTTTCACTGGTTGCCCAGTCAATATAGTCTGGATCATGATGATAGTTATCAATTGTACAAACATAAGTGCCCTTTACAATACCGTGGTCTCTTGTATAACATTCAAAATCCATACTTCCAATAAATTTTTTATCAATACTGACAACACCATAATCCATACAGTTCCAAAACTGTAGATTTGGTAGGTTCATGTCTGGATCAGGTAGTTCGGGACGAGATAAAAACGCACTAATTGGTAACTTATCGTACATTGCCGCATACTCGGGCAAATACGTCTCAAAATAAAAAGCACGTCCAGGAATCGACTTTGCCGATACCCAGACGCCTTTAACAAATTCACCATGACCACTCTGATGATCTGTAAGATATTCTTTACGAACCCATACTTCTTGTGATGGTAGATTGGTGATTAAACAACTCATTTTTTCTTTTTGCGTTTAGCACATTTTTTAGGAGATAAAACATTTTTACAACGTTTATCTAGTTTAGATTTACCTCCTTTATGTATCCAACGTCCCATTATCGTCCTTGACCACGATACATTTTACGCTTCCCATTACGAGATGTAGCAGCATACTTTGTATTCTTACCACTTCCTTGACGAGTTTTCTTGGGCTTCCCAGGCATAAACCCGTTTTTGACTAAACCAACCTTTGCACGTACTGCCATAATACTCCTTAAGTCTTAATAATCTTAGTTTCTAAATCTTGTGGTCTTGGAGAACCTTTCTGATAAAACTCTATCGAAAGGTTCTCCATTATATCAAAGTATTCTTCTTCAGTCAATCCTTTATACAGAACTGCCCCTCTGTGGAGAATTGTATACTCTGTCTGTATCATCAAATAACCCGAGTCTTTTCGTGTCCAACGCGGATGCGAGGATCACACCAAATCTCAAATCCTGCTTCTTTTGCATCGAGACAGAAACTTACATCCTCTCCACACATATCCTGAACCTCTCCAGACTCAAAGACTTGCATCTTTGGTGCAAACCATGGATACTTCATGTCTTCGTGCTCAAAGACACCGTGTTTAATCAATAACCATCCAAATCCTGCATAGTCAACGGTAAATGGCTTACGACGTTTTGTGATACTCTCACCAGTTTCATGATTCATGACTCCACCATTGTTGCGGAAATCATCCTCTTCCATCCAGTGTGCAACAGATGTCGTATGACCATCCTCAGTCATATACCAACCACTTGCAATGTCCTGATCCATCAGAACTAACTGCCAAAACTTCTCAGTATTAAACACAATGTCACTATCAATCCATAACTGATAATCATACTTCAACTTACCGTCCCATGGAATCTGATCCGGTCCTCTCAGTACATTTGCCCCAAGGCACTTACAACGTGCGAAGTTTACCATCGAACTATAGTCTTGTGAAATCTGAATGCTTGCTCCTGCCTGTACCAAATCAAAACAAAGTTGTACAAAGTTTTTGAGATAAGTATAAGATACTCCTCTACCGGGTAGGCAAAATACGATGGATTTGCCTTTCACCATCTCTCTTGCCTTATTGTAGTCCCATTCTTGCGTGCTCTCGGACGCTTTGGGTGCTTTTGCTTTTACAGTAAATCCTTTAGCCATAATAGTAAGTAACTACATCAATATCATAACACTCTATCTATACAAAGTCAATCTCTCTTAATTTCGGTGATTATTATACAATTTCCATCAACCTCCATATTTACTTCTGTGCCTTCGTACCATCCATATTCATCGAGAATCCACTGAGGTATCGTTACATAATACTCACCGGTTACTGGGTCGATCTCTATAGTCGTAAAATTTTCCTGCGGATTTTTTTGCATTTTTTTGAACTCTACCATTGATTTTATATATGAAAAAATTTT
>Ga0099850_1000703_pt1 | contig 15285 bp, 29 predicted proteins | sample CB_VirMetaG_5_FD_79182 | JGI IMG/M metagenome (GOLD analysis project Ga0099850, IMG submission 79182) | Freshwater to marine saline gradient viral communities from Chesapeake Bay - CB_1508_1D Viral MetaG | ecosystem: Environmental > Aquatic > Marine > Coastal | place: USA: Chesapeake Bay... | reverse complement strand
TACTCAATCAGTTGGCTTCTCAGGATCCTAGGTCTGGTTGGCCTATGTGGGTTTGGGACAGGTGCTTAAACGAAATCCTTGCAGAGGCTGAATCTAAGGTAAGAGGGAACAATGACCTTAAACAGAGTAGCTATGCATTTTCGCCCGCCGGGTTTGCTAGCTCTAGCTTGGCAACTGAGGTTCGATCTGGAGGGGATGTGGTACAGGCGACTGTTTACTTTACCCATGGCGAGGTTCTAGGGGCCGAGCATGTTCAAATAACAGGCGTAGAAGATGAGTCAGGCCAAAAAGTTGACGGGATTTCTGCGGAAGATTTCCAGGACATTCGAGCAAAAGTTATCAGGCATTTTCAAGAATCTGGGCAATGACAGCAATGGACGACTATTGCCTTTTTGTCGAGCATTCTTGCCCTATATGTGTTGAAGCGCAATGCTTTTTAGACTCTAAAGAAATCCAATACAACTTAATTCACATAACAGCCTCAGCCTATCCAGGAAGCATACTGGTTTGGGACAAGACGCCCCCTACCCTAGTCGCAAAAGAAACGATACCTTTTGTTCCCGCCTTGTTTGACAAGCGCAATAACTTACTTTTGTGTGGTCTTTCTGGTATAGTTAACTTTACAAATGGAGCTTGGGCTTGATAAGATTCATAAAGCACCTCAGTCACAGTAAGCTAGAAAGATTTAAGAAGAGCGTTCCTGCGCACAGCTGCGTTGTCGAGTCTTTTTCTTCCATCGAAAGCCAGCTTTATCCTGTCCGGACTGATAAGTGTTTTAGTTTTCCTCGGGATCATGCTTGGAATTCTGATTTTGCAGATGAAATTGTTGAGTTTATTATGTCTGTTCATAACCGGAGAACTTCGAATACGACTATGTTTAGCGAAGACTATACTGTCGCAAAATTTTTTAGCGATATGCTTCGCATACAAACAGGAAGGTTTACGAATGAGTCGGATACGGGTGAATTGGTACAGGTTAACTATAAGCTATTGGAATCAGCGTATAGCAAATATGTCCTAGAGGGGGTTGTTGCATGAATTGGATCACAGGAACGATGGCGGAGTTTCAAGATTGCCCAGTTATGATAAGCGTTGATCACATAAGTATGATTGCTGGGAGCCCAGAAGGTGGTTGCGCAATTTTCTTTTCAGAGCCTCAGAGCAGAATTTCCTTGAGAGAGTCATATGAGGAAATACGAATTCAAATTGCGAGCTTGGATAGCTCCCTATGCAAAAATAAGTCTATATAGGCCTTGTTGCAACATAGCAACTGGAGTTAAGTTTACTGATGAGGGTAGCCCTGCCGTTTTCTGGAGGTATTGATTCTACTGCCGCTATGTTTCTTCTGGCGGAAAATGGTCATGAAGTTTTCCCCATCACTCTAGACTACGGACAAAAGGCTTCCTATGAGATTGAAGCGTCTGCTAGGCTGGCAAGATTCTTAGGGGTTTCGATTTCTAAGCAGATATTGCTAAGTGAGTTTTCTGCGTGTGCCCGAATTTTTGCAGGTGTAAGCATGCCTACATATCAAGAAAGCCCGAGCCGACCTGGAGCCTTGGTTGTGCCGGGATTATACTGGCAGATTATTGCACATTCTATTCAATACGCCGAGATCAAGCAGTGCGAGGCAATTTGCCTTCCTTTTTCCCCCGCATCTTCTCAGTTTTATCCAGAATCTAACGATGTGGGATGGAAGATTTCTAGCTTGATGATCGGGCATAATTCAAGCCGCTCAATAAAAGCTATTTTGCCATTTACTAAAACAAAAAAGCTTACACTTCTAAAAATACTGGTAGGTTCTGGTGCTCCCTACTGGATGACTTACAGCTGCTTAAATGATATTAATGAATGCAAACTTTGCGACAAGTGCTATATTAGAAATTTACTGTTCGACCAAATGAGTAGAGATTCACCTCAGCACATGAGATAGACATGCCATATGAACCCAAGAAGGCCGTAATTCTGATAATAAAAGATGGCTGCGAAGCTTGCAGGAATATTACTTCTCTAATTGGGGAACACATTATGGAAGGGAAGGTTGTAGTATATCGAGTTTTTCAGTCTAGAATTAAGAACATGTGGGAGATTCGAGCTGTAGATCAAGGGATAGAGGGTTTTCCCACCCTACTTTCCAGCGACCAGATTTACGAGGTGCCCGTGTTGTATGATCCTGTTCTTGAGGACATGCTTGTTGGGGAAGAAGAAATTGAAGAATATCTTTCGGATACTGGGCTTATATAATGCATAGAAAATTCCAAGAATCTGTTAATCACTACCGAAGCGAAATAGCCAAAAGATCGCTCAAGCATGGCCAAGACCCCAACCTTATTGCAGCAATAATTCTAGTAGAGTCTTCCGGTAACCCTTACGCCATCAGGGTCGAACCTGCCTTCTGGAAGAGGTACGCGGTGGCTTACCACAAGATAATCCAGCCATCGGATCCAGCCAGGAAATGGTTAAAGTACCCAGATGTTTTTGCCTGCAGCTATGGATTGATGCAGATTATGTACGGGGTTGCTGTCGAGCATGGATGCAAGGTTAAGTTCCCCACGGAGCTTTTGAAGCCAGACATAAACATTGAGTTTGGGTGTCGCATACTTGCGCGAAAGACTAAGGCTACAGGCAGCATAGAGGCGGGAGTTTTAGCCTATAACGGCGGGGGTAATTCTTCTTACCCTAAAAAGGTTTTTGAGCTTCGAGATCAGATTGCTAAGCTTGAATTTTTCTAGACTATTCTTTGCCTAAATTATACGATTAGATGTGGGAGTTTTTAAGAAATCTCGCATTGAAGAAGACCTTGAATACCTTGATTCCAAGTCAAAGCTTGTACAGGTTGACCTTACTTGGGTATTTGCTTGGGTCTGGAATAGAATAAAAAGGAGATAGAAATGGCACAAAGTAGTGATATCGCTAAGGCTGTAAGCATTATTATGCCCCTGGCTAGTGCATTCATTGAGCTAGCGGAGGAAAGCGGTGCAGGGGGAGAAGAAAAGCACGCTGCCGTATCTGAGCAGCTTGAAGTCACCTACAAGAACCTCCAGAGCACTAATTCCATCAAGGAAATCAAGGATGTTCCCTGGGAGCTTATAGCGCCGCTTGTTATTCCAGTTGGCACAGGAATTATAAGCGTTATTGTTTCTCTGTTTAACAGGGTGGGCAAATTTTTTAAGGGGGTTTTCGCCAAGGAGGAATAATGGAAAATAGTCAAAAATTAATTGCTTTGGTAGTTTTAGCTTTGGTTGCGGAAGCTGGACTTATTTATAATACGCACATGAGCTGGATCGGCGATGCCCCTGATGGAATTGCGACACTTAATGTTTTTTTTAAGGATGTAATACTAACTGTTGTAGGCTTCTTGGCCGGGTCTTCGATTCCAAGCGACAAGAGGAACTAGGGTGCCGTCTATTAAGGGCTACTTTCCAGTAGAAGACCTTGAATATGCTCGCGCAGATGACGACGCCAGGGAATTGTTTCCGAATAAAAGGTTTAAGTTCCGCAGATTAGAATCTGGATACTCGGATGATGGCTCTACTGACAAACCTAACTCAAGAAGAAATCGCAGGCGAGTAAAAAATGCTAACAAGCGTTTTAAAGCTAATCAACATAAGCATTGAGTACAATGAGGCATTTAGCGCCGCGCTAAGCACGGCTTCCTCTGGGGGGTCTCCTGTCGAGATAGCCAGAGTATTCTCTGAAAAAACTGGCACACAATTGGACGATCAGGCGGTTGACGCTTTAGTAAAGCTGATTGAAAACGTGCAGTCTCGATTACCAGAGATAGACGACTCTAAGGATGCGCTTCTTGAAGCTATTAAAACGTACTGGCCTCCCATCCGTAGCAAGGCACAGACATTCTTGAGCGCCGCAGAGGACGGCCTTCCAGCGGCCATTGATATGGGAAGGTTTATTTTGCAGCAAATCGACGAAAGGGTTCACGACATAGAGGGAATTCTTGCCGCAGCAGACATAGCGTTGGAGCTAATTGAGGAGCAGCTCAAGGATTTTGTTACTGAAGAACCTGAACGCGAAGAGTAATGGCGTATCTTAATTCGAATATTCCCCCTATTGAGGCACATGTTCGAGCAGAGTTTTTAAGAAACCTAGAAGATTCTCACGGGCAGACTTTTCCTTGCATGATATTTGGAGTGGCTAGCATCCCAGGCAGAGTTCCTTTGTTTCACTTTATGATGGAGGACGGCGCTGTGTGGTGGAGGATGCCTATCCATGCTTTTTGCTGGAAGGAGGATGCAGAGTTTCTGCCTTTAGATGAATTAATGTTATGGGACAGCTTTAGCTACTACATATCCGTATCTCGGTTTACTGCCATACAGAATGATAAGGTTAGATATATAAGCCGAAGGCGAAATGAATACGAGGGTACTTATCTTTTCACTCTAGACTGGGCCATGGAAAGCCCAGAGTACCCAGACACAGGCTTTAGTGAAGAGCCTGGGCAACATAAGTGCGGCCATTTCATTAAGCTGGATAATGGGAACTTTGCCATTCAGCCCAATAACAGAGTCCGGTTTCACGACCCTTCATTTGCCACGAAGCCTAATGTAACCTTGATTCAAAGAAAGCTCAATACGCATATTTTCACTGTCGAGCAAGACTGGAAGTGGGTATCCAGTGACGACGATAGATATGAGTACGATATTATTGATACTGAAGACGGAGACCCTCATGAACGAAAATGATCAGATTACAGTTCCAAGCTATGTTGCAACCAATGCGAAAAGGGGCTTGGAGTATAATGCGGCGGGATATGGCGGTGATGGGCTTGTTGACAGGACAATAACTGAGGCTCGTAAAATGGCTAAAGGGACTGTTTCCTACAACAAGCTCAAACGCATGGCTGCTTGGTTTGCCAGACATAAGTCCGACTTGGATTCGCCCAAGAACAGCGACGCCAACCACGAAAAATATCCTGGGCCAGGAGCGGTTGCTTGGCTGTTGTGGGGGGGGAACCCTACGAGCGACCCAATGAAGGCTCATAGATGGTGCGTCAATAAGATCAACTCCATAAAGTCCTCAGAGAAGAAAAAGGCTTCTCTGGATATTTTGAGGTCGGTGCTGGATTGTATTTCACCAGATGGAGATTCGCGGTACGAAGTTTCTGAAGGAATCAAGAAGGGTCTAAGAAAAAAAGTTGACGACCACAATGAAGAGCACGGATCTGACAAGCGCAAGCGAACAGACTTAGCAACCATGGTAAAGGTATTTAAACGCGGTGTCGGGGCGTACAAAACCAACCCGGAGAGCGTTAGGCCAACCGTTAAATCCCCCGAGCAGTGGGCCTACGCACGTTGCAATAGCTTTTTATACTGCCTTCGAAATTTCAAGTTTAAAAGCGGCAAGCATGACACTGATCTCCTTCCCAAAGGACACCCTTTATCAACTCGCAAGTAGATATATTTTACTGTTCTAGGTAAAATATTTTCAATATTAGTTGATTTGTTCTGCTGGTGCCGGATAATCTGGCATGGCTCATGCAGATATAGCTATCTTTACTGATGTATGGAGGACTCCTAGAAGTCCTTTGTCTTTTTTTCTTCTAGAATTTGCCGAAGTAGCGAACAAGGGGAAGAAGTCTGTGCGAATATTTTCGCCGAAAGACTGCTCGATTAATATTCCTTTTGGGCTGCGCATGCAGCGGCGCTTAGCTCTTAGTGGGTTCTTTAGGATTTACAGGATTCTTAAAAGGAATTCTTTTGATGGGATTTATATCCCTACGCCAAATCAGCCTGTAGGAATTATGGCACGCACAGCCTGCAGAATTATTGGACTTTCTTACTCGGACAATGTTCGCTGCCCTTACCCCGAGCATCTGAGCGAAACGCTTGCAAGAGCAGTCTTAGGCGGCGCGGGAATAGCTGAGTGTCGCGAAGCGGCATCTAGCATGCAGTATTTTATGACGAGATAGCCATGAATACTGACAACATTTTTTTAACCAAGAAAGACTGGTCTGTATTTGACTCCAAGCAGATGGAGAAGTTTAAGAGTGATGTTTTTCATTACTACAGATACTTCAGGGGGTTTCCATACTTTCCAACCGATGAGGACTTTAGGGACAAGGAGTATCAGAAATTTTGGAAATATGACTTTACCCAGGTTTTATCTGGAGATGTCATTAAGCTAACTCCTCATGCTGGATCTTTGCTGTGGAGTTATTTCCCCCACTCTTTTGAGATTAAGTCATACGGGCGCAGGACTCCTTATCAGGTTTTTCAAGATGACAAGCTTTTGGCGATAGCAATCGAGAAGGCTATTCGATTTGGAAACAAGATGTCCGATAACCGAATAAGGGGAATGCTTAGAATGGTTAACTCCGCCAAGGGGGTTAGTAACTTCCGGTCAACTGCAGCTGCGGCAATTTACCATCTCTATACCCAGCCAGGCGATTTAGTTTATGACCCCTGTGCTGGCTTCGGTGGCAGGCTTTTAGGGGCTGCACGGGTTGCAGTAAACTACGTCGGAGTAGAGCCTTCCACCAAAACATACCTAGGTCTTAAGCAAGTGGCGGATGATTATTGCAAAAACATCGATGTCGCTATCGTGCAAGAATGTGCCGAAGACTTTTCTCCCGGCGAAGGCTGCATAGACTTTGTTTTGTCGAGCCCTCCGTACTACAACCTTGAACAATACTCAGACGAAAACACCCAATCCTATCTGCGATTCCCTGAAAAGGAAGAGTGGCTGCAAGGATTTCTTTATCCTATGTTCAAAAATGTTTTTAGAGCACTTAAGCCGGGAAAGCTGTTTGCTCTTAATGTACATAACTACAGATACTTTACGGACTTTGAGGAAAGAAGCATTGAACTCGCTTTGAAGGCGGGATTTGTTCGTAGAAATGATTTGGATTTGCGCCTTATTCTCTCGCATATTATGGGGGCGCGTAAGTTTCAGAAAGAAGAAGATAGATTCGAGCCTATTTACTTTTTTGAAAGGAGAGTAAGTTGAGAGATAGATTGAGAAAATTCCTTAGTGAGGTAGATCAGGATATTTTGTGTGTTGACGGATACGATGATTCTATCATTGGATATACATATTTAAATGGAAACTATAAGGCTGCTTACGATATGAATAAAATGGTCGACATTTGCATGAGCAAGGGAGACATGAGCATTGAAGACGCAATAGGATATTTAGAGCATAACTGCTGGACTGCTTATCACGGGGCTTCTACCCCTGTTTTTATTCAGATAATTAGGGACGAGGACATCAATGAGTAATGTTCATGGACTCAACGCCTCTGGCGAGTTGGTAATTTTTAGCGATGTTCACATTGGCGCTGCCGAATTTATGGAGGATCAATTCCTTGAAGCCCTAAAGTATTGCAAAAGTAACAACTGCAAGATACTGCTCAATGGAGATATAGCCGAAAACGCAATAGCAAGCGGTGACTCTCCGGGTGAAAAGCTTCTTGGACAAAGCCGCTACCCTACAGATCAAGTTAAGTACGCCATGTCTAAGTTTAAGCCGTTTGCCAAAAACGGGGATATTGTCGGGATTACTAGGGGTAATCATGAGGCTCGCACTCGTCGCGAGTCTATGCTTGATATTTGCGACGTAATCGCTGAGGCTCTGCGAATACCCTACCTTGGGATCGGTGGTTATATCGTATTAAGCTACGGTAAGAATCGTTATGTTGGCGCGGTTCAACACGGCAAAAGCGCAGGCGTTAACACATGGGCAGAACTTGAAAAGCTTGCTAAACTTTACTACGACGCAGAGTGGTGCGCTATGGGTCACAATCACGACTTAGGACACCGTGTTGTTACTTCTTTTGGGGTAGATTCAGACGGCGGAGAAGTTCCCCATCATAGACATTTGGTTAGAACAGGTACATATCTTGGCTATGCAGAGTATGTTAGAAACATGTGCGCTCCCCCTGGTAGGGTTGGATCACCTATACTTAAGTTTTCTCGTAATTCTCACAAGATTAGTGTAGATGTTTCTACGCTGAGTTGGTAATGTTAAATATGGAAAATGATTGGAAAGAGTCCTCTGTTGGACAATCTAGAGATCCCAGGCAAAAGATCCGAAGCATGGGAAAACTTACAAAAAAGTCCCTATTTAAAAGAGGCGGCACAAGCTATAGGTGCCTGGGGCTGGATGAAAACTGGCGACCTATCATGGAGCCTGTAGATTCGAGCAGCGAGGCAGTAGTAAGGCGCAATTCAGGGGCTAACTTGTTTTCCTCAATACCAGAGAAACTACAGCCAAATAAGAAGGCAAATAAGAAAAGTAAGACTAGGAGGGGCAAGTGATTGTTCGATTGTGCGACGAATGTCTTGAGCAAACTCACTCCTGCGTTGAGATTGCATTAAATGACGCGACTGTCTATTTTCGCGACATTGAAAGCGGAGAGATGGGCAAAGGTAGAATTAGAGAGAGAAAGAGAAAGGGCGACATAAAGAGGAGATACTGGGAAATTGACCTGTGTCCTAAACATTGGCCCGATCAAAATGTTTACCCGCCATTTATTCCTGGCGACCCTGAGAATGTCAAAATATACTGGAACCCATCAAAGCTAGAGCCTGAATCCCAAGCCCAGCCAGATCCAAAACCCGATTAAACCGCCCATAGTTAATGTTAAGACTTCTGATTCCATTTACTGACACTAAGTGAAGTGTACCTAAGAATCAATAATAAATGTTGCCTAGAAGTATGAATTATTTTAATATGCCTGATTAGCTTGAGGGTGGGATATGCCTATATATGAGTTTGAATGTAAGAGGTGCGGCGTAGTTGAAATATACCTCAAAACTACAGAAAAACAGCCCCGCAAGTGCGAATGCGGTAAGCCCATTAAAAAGGTTATATCGGGTTACTCTATTGGGCTAGATAAGTCTGGCCGCAGCACATTTAACCAAGACTCAAAGAGAAGCTTAGGAGGCGATTTCATAGGAGGTGGGGACTTCTCCATTACTCCCTCTCGGTAGATATGCCTTTCTTGTCTTGGGATCCAACGGTAGACGATGACGAGTTTTCATCGAGCGGCGCCTATCAGTCGATAAGCGTACCTGAAGGGGTTTATATACCCCTACTAGACAAGGATGCCTGGGTCTTATACCCGGATTATTCTCACCTATATAACAAGTTATGGGTCAATCGCAGCTCTGGAGTAAATTGTGACCTTATAGGATCTTCTAAAATTCCAGAGAAGTATCCTGTAATTGTCAGGCCTGTATATAATCTGTTCGGGATGGGGCATGAGGCTCGTATTGTTACTACCCCCCAAGAAATTGTTAGCTCTGGTCTTTCGGGGTACTTCTGGGCCGAAAGCCTGAACGGGCAGCACCTCAGTTGGGACATCGCAATCCAGCAAGGCATTTGGGTTTGGCATCAGGCATGGAGGGGGCAGCCGCACGCAATGCACCAGCCCGGAGTCATGTCATACTGGTCAACCCAAGATCCTTCACCTGCCTCTGCATCCTACGTCCAAGACTGGGTGGCCGAGCACCTAGAGGGATTCACGGGAATGATAAACCTAGAAACAATCGGGGGTAAGATTATAGAATGTCACCTGAGAATTGGCGACGCTCTTTACCTTAGAAACCCAAAGTTATTACAGGCAGTTGTCGATCTTTACTCCAGAAATGAATGGACCTTCGATGGAGAAAATCAAGACTTCCATATGTTTCCGATCTGGGGTAGAAGGGGGCCTGGGCTTACCAAACTAATGGAAGGAATAAACTTGGGCCATGCTAGGGACATGATAGATATGATCAGCAGATCCTTTGAGCTATGGGCCATAGAAACCGATCTCGACTGGGCAGGCGATCCCGTAGCCGCATGTCGCCTATTTATGCTAGGCACATCCAACTTCAATTCCGGAAGGGTGGCACAGAAATATATCCAGGCTTTGGTTGATAGACATCTTTCGAATTCATAACATCAGGGAGGTTTTACAGTGGGTAAAATGAGCAAAACGGCGCGGGCCTCTACACGGGGGAAGCGCAAGGAAGAACCCAAGCACTACACGACAGATGGTGTCCTGGTAGAAAGAGTGTTGCTTGTAGCAAACAATGTCCGCAAATTTATGTGGATGGATGATGCCGGTAATTTTTTCCACAATAAACAAGTTCGAGTTCGGCACGACACATAGCTGAAGATCCATTAACGATGATCAGATTTCGCCTCTTCACTTGTGAGGATTTGCCGGAATATGCCGAGGCGTACTTAAGCTCGATTGATTGTTTTTGCTTGCCCTACTACTGGCAAAATCCATTTGCCCTACTTCGAGAACCAACTCTCGTTGCAAAGCACAGGGGTTTTTGGATCTTCGCAACTCATCGATGCATGGGTCGTTATACGATGAAACTTAAGTTCCCGCCTGTTCCAGTTTCCGGCGACGGAGGAGACCCAAGTGAGGTAATTGAAGAACTGCTGAGCCAAGGTATCTCGATAAATGGATTCGCTGAAGATATTCCACAGAAGTATTTCCCACGATCTTCTAACGAGAGCGCCCTAACCAGCAATCAGCTTATTGTTTACAGGCAAGACAAGCACCCACGGAAAGTAAGAAGCATGATTAGGAAGTATCAAGATTTGCTTGACTCCGGTGAGCTTAGTGTTGAAGGGTATGATTCTTACAACGAGCAGGCCAGTGAGATCTTCAGAGCATGGTCCAGCAGTAAGTTCGGTCGCCTTCTCCCAGAGTTCCAGTACACCGAAAATATGGCAATGTTTCCTTTCAGGCTGCTAATTTACAAGCGCCTAGGTAAACCCGTTCATGCGCTCTCGATTCTGCGATTCGGAAACAAGTCATCCATCGGGGTTCACAACATAGGAACAACAAGGGGCATTTACCCTAGCCTTAACTTCTCGATGCTCTCGGTGTACGAATTTTTTCGAGCATTTAAAACGATTCAGGATATAAATGCGGGCTCTTCGAGAAGCCCAGGAATTGACCACGCCAAGTCTAGACTCAAGTGTGAATATAAGAAAGTAAGACGCATTAAGCCATACATAGAAATGATCAAAGAAACTTGGGAGCAGTATCACCCAAGTCGATTGTCCACAGACACCAGATAATCAAAGGACCAAATCGATTGCTTAACCCAACGGATGCGATAGATTTACTAGGGCATGTTTTCTATGTCCTGATATTTTGGGGAACAAACCAAGTTGCCAAGAAACGGAAGTCAGGGTGGGTTCTGCGTTTCATTGGAGAGGCAGGATGGGCGGCGCTCGGGGTTGCCCTCGGGCTTACTTCAATATGGGTTTGGGGTATGGTGTTCTTAGCTAATGATGCCTACGGATACTTGATATGGAAACAGACGGAAGAAAATGAAGTCATCTAAGAAAAATCCAGATAAAGGAAAACCCCACTGGTTATTTTAATTGGAATCGAGGTGGAAACAAAAGTGAAAACATATAGCTGGCTAATTTTAAGCGCATTAGAGGCTAAATATAGGGCCGACGCGCAAGCTTGTAGGGCTAACATCCAAGTCTACATGGAATCATCCTCCGGCATAGGAGAGCACTCGGACATAGTATCTTCTGTTGACGAGCAAGTCGCCAAGCTGGCCGAAGCAGAAGATAAACTTGCGGCTATTCAATCACTGAATAGGACTACTCTGCCCAAATGAAAATCGGAGTCTTTGTATATAATTTCGAGCATAAAAAATCTCAAGAAGGTTTACTTGAGCTTTTTTTAAACGGCATACAGCCCGACTGCATCTTTGCAGCAGACCCCGTAAGTATTAATTTTTACCAATCTAAAATTCGCATAGCCCCTAAAGGGATTAAGTATATCCACCCCAGGGCAATAGCCCGCAAACTAAATATCCCTTACTACGAAGTAGACCACTCGGGACATCAATGCTTGAACATAATTAAAGAGAGACAGCTAGATCTTGGAGTAATCCTAGGAGCTAGAATCCTACGAGGTCCAGTTGTTAAATCCTTTAATGTTGGTATATTAAATATGCACCCAGGATTACTGCCCGAAAATCGAGGATTAGATAATGTTAAATGGGCAATCATTGACAATATAAGTCAAGGCGTAACATCTCACTTAATAGACGATCATATAGACAGAGGCCTGTTGATAGATAAGAAAACGATTGATGTATATCAAGATGATACCCTGATTGATATAACTCTTAGAATTCAAAATCTTGAACTAAAGATGATGGTTGATGCTATTAGAAAAATTGAGAATGAAGAGATTGATTTTATGCCGCTAGGAGTGGGAAAGAGAAATGTATCCATCCCTGCTTCAGTAGAGATGTACTTAGGAGAGATTTTTGAAAGTTACAAGGAAAGGTATATGTTGCAAAGTAGGCAGGAATAAAAATGAAAGCTGACTACTTAAAGACCTGTCACTTCTTCTGGAGTGGCAACTCGCTTCCCTTCATTTATTACCTTTCCATTTTATCCTTTAGGAAGCTTAACCCAGATTGGAAGATCTGCCTTTATTCATCCTTCGATGACCTTAAACTTCCAACTTGGTCTACTAATGAACAAGCTAATTCGTGCCAATCACTATCAAGAGACTATACATCAGACTGCAGGGACTTGGCCGATGAATATATCGTTGTTGACTTTAGAGACTTGGGGTTTGCCAACAACCTTCATCCCGTACATAAGGCTGATATACTTCGTCAATACCTAATGTTCTCTAAAGGTGGGCTCTGGTCTGATATGGATATTATATGGACCAAGCCAATGGCTGACTTTGAAGAAGAAATTCTTCAGAACGTGGACACCGTTCTCTGCTTTAGAAGAGAAGTCTTTCTTAGTGCAACTGCATTTTCTTTGGGAAATGAAAACCCAATATATCGGTCTATCCTAGAAGAGATAAAAAGAAGATATGACTCCAAACGTGGAAACATTGATCGATATCAAATTTTTGGACCATCGATTCTTCGTGATACTGGTATTGGTAATATTATAGTCTGCTGGAGAGACAAGAGTGAGTATTTTACGGTTGATAGGATACCCAAACCTTCAATACTCAGCTCTGACTCGCTGGGACAGAAAATTGTAAACATTAGAGAGAAATACTTTTACCCATACTGGTTTAATCGAATAGACGATTTTTTCAAAGCGAAAGGGGGCGTAGATCTTTCACCTATCAAAGATTCAATCGGGATTCACTGGTTTGGTGGATCACCCTTATCGGTCGAGCCGGTCAATTTCACAACTAAAGAATATGTTAACAAAATTAAGTCCCCCTCCAACACATATGAATTTGTCCTGAAGGAAACGCTAGCTTTATAGTAATGCGTGGTCGTTGTTATCGCAATACACAAGCCACATCTTTACCTCTTTCTGTTTCTATTATGGCATGGCCGATTTGCTCTGCTATCTGTGGCACCAGGGAGTTGCCTAGGGCTTTAATTCGGTCCAGCCGATTGGGAAGCCCATGAGATATTCGACAAATTCTGGGTTCATCGCCCCATCGTGCTTTATCGGTATCGAGGGGTCTTTGACCGGATGTAGTCTTACCATCGCTCCTAGCGTAGTCCCCCTCGCCCCGCCCCCTTTGATCTGCGCGTTGTCCTTTGTGGTTGGCGTGGGCCACAACCCACACTCGATTTCTTCGGTGAGGCGCATCGACACCGCAAGCTGGTATAATAAACGACCTTGAGGTGTACTTTTCCTCTTCCAAATCAGAAAGCATCTCGTCGAGGCCCATACGGGCGAAAGCACTAACATTCTCTCCAATAACCCAATCGGGCCTAGATTCTCTGATGACTCGAAACATCTCCGGCCAGAGATAGCGGTCATCTGACGCGCCTCTGCGGAGTCCGGAACTAGAAAAGGGCTGGCACGGAAAACCCCCGCATACGACCTCAACTTTGCCAAAATAATATCCCCCATTAAGACTGTGTATATTATCGTGAATCCTAATATGAGGCCAATGCTTGGCTAACACCGCCTGGCAAAATTGGTCGGACTCACAAAAGGCAACCGTCTCCATGCCAGCCCTCTCAAGTCCAAGGCTGAACCCACCAATGCCGCTGAATAAGTCCAAGACCCTCATCGGTTATAAAACACTGTTCTATAATTGGATCGGCGGGGCGGTCGGGTCACTTCCGCAGCCCACATTCCCCTTGCCGTAAAACCTCTCAAGTAACTGATAAACCCTCTGCCTACTAATACCCTCCTCCCTAGATATAATAGTAACAGCACCCTTAGCCCGCTTCATCTCCTCAAACCTCCCAGCAAGACGCCCTAGCCGATCCTCGCATGCTGCCTTATTTCGAGCCTTAACATCACCGTATCGAGGGTTCTTATACCTCCTGTTGGAAAGTCTGTAACGTAGCAACATCTCCTCAGGTAAACACCGAATGCCACAATACGTCTTACCGTCCCATCCAGAATCAGGATTTACCCCTGCTTCTTCTACACAGGAATACTCAAAGGAAGACAGGCTATCCTTCTTTTTGTTACCACAGCCAGAACAAGAATCAGTGTAACCCCTGACCCTTCGCCTAAACCAGAAATACTTTCCGTCCTGCAACTTGTCTAATTCTCGCCAACCCGTCTTAGTCACAAATAGCCTCCTTTGCTTTATGACCCCTGTGAGTGCGTAAACTCCGCCCTGGGTACTTGTCCAGTATCTCAACTATCAAACCCTTATTGCATTCCTCTCTCAGGTTACCCCTGTATACCATTGCATGAATCACCTCTCCGGAATCTACAACGGGGACCAGCTTTAAATCGGGGTGCAACTCACGCAGATAAATCTGAAGCTGGAAATCATCCGACTCACTGTACAGCTCAATATGACGAGGAAGCTCTAGCCTCAAGCTAATCATCGCAGACCCTTCGCGAGTGCGGTCGCTCTCTGCCCGCAAGATTGCAGTCTCTTTTCATTCAAGTTCATGAGGGCCACCAGTGAACGGGTCTCCGAACTAGGCCGGAAATTACCAGCATCCGCTGTCGCAGATAAAACGTCCATTAACAAATCCACCTCCCTCTTCGCCACCAATGCCATTCCCATCGCAGACGCACACGCATCCGCCTCGCCGCCAAGACATCGCTCACACAAGGCAATCCCCCGATTTGAAGCGTCAATGAAATCCCGCGTCTGGTTATGTACATCATCCATTGTCTGGGCCAATGCAGCCGAACTCCAAACAATAACTCCAAGAACAAAAAGTTTTCTAATCACCCTATGCCTCCTATCGGTAAAGACTCATTTCGCCTTCACATGTTAGTATGATGTTGTACCTGTCATATGGAAGATATTGGTATGCCTTCCTGAAACTACAGGCCAAAGGTCGGCGCCTCATGCCGTGAACCCGCAAGACCGCCCGCTCCTCC
>Ga0099850_1000699_pt1 | contig 15293 bp, 8 predicted proteins | sample CB_VirMetaG_5_FD_79182 | JGI IMG/M metagenome (GOLD analysis project Ga0099850, IMG submission 79182) | Freshwater to marine saline gradient viral communities from Chesapeake Bay - CB_1508_1D Viral MetaG | ecosystem: Environmental > Aquatic > Marine > Coastal | place: USA: Chesapeake Bay... | reverse complement strand
TAGCGAAAGAAGCTACTCAAGATCAAAGAGTACAAAAGTACCTGAAAGAAGGCGTTTTACGCTTAATCAAGGACCTTAAGTTAAAATAGGAGAACTAGATGTTAGATGCTATCAAGCCATTGATAGATAGCGGTATCATTAACGAAGATACGCAAGAAGCAATTACTGAGGCATGGGAAGCAAAACTTTCTGAAGCCAAAGAAATTGCTCGTGCAGAACTTCGTGAAGAATTTGCAAATCGCTATCAACATGACAAACAAGTAATGGTTGAAGCTCTAGACAAAATGGTAACTGAAAGTCTCCAATCAGAACTTGAAGAATTTGCTTCAGAAAAGCAAGCACTTGCTGAAGATCGTGTGAAGTTCAAAACACACATGAACGAAAGCAGTGCTAAGTTTAATGATTTCATGGTAACAAAATTAGCAGAAGAAATCAAAGAACTTAGAACAGATCGCAAACAGTACGAGAATAGTGTATCTAAACTCGAACAGTTTGTTATCAAGCAACTTGCAGAAGAGATTCAAGAGTTTGAGCAAGACAAGCAGGCAGTAGTAGAAACAAAAGTCCGCTTGATTGCAGGAGCAAAAGACAAATTAGCAGAATTACAGCAGAACTTTGTAGCACGTAGTTCGGCACTTGTTAAAGAGTCAGTTGCTAAAAACCTAGAGTCAGAAATGACTCAACTCAAAGAAGACATCCATCAAGCACGTGAAAACATGTTTGGTCGTCAAATCTTTGAAGCCTTTGCTTCAGAATTCGCTGTTACTCACTTAAATGAGAACAAAGAAATCAAGAAGTTACAGGCTGTTGTTGCCGCCAAAGAGGAAGCTCTAGCAGAAGCTAAATCACAAGCAGAAGAAAAGGCAATGATTGCTGAGTCAAAAGATAAAGAAATCAAAATGATTAAAGAATCAGCAGAACGCAAGGATAAACTTGCTGACCTGTTGAAACCACTCAACAAAGAGAAAGCCGCAGTGATGAGCGAACTTCTCGAAAGTGTGCAGACTGCTAAGTTGCAGAATGCATATGACAAGTATCTACCGGCAGTTTTAAACGCAAATAGCAAAACAGTTAGCGAAGCGAAAGCAGTGTTAACCGAAAGCCGCGTTGAAGTTACTGGTGATAAATCTGCTAAACAAACCAACGCCAAGGCCGAAGACGACAGCAATGTTGTTGAGATCAAGCGTTTAGCAGGGCTTAGATAACCCTAAAAGGAAAAAGGAAAAGAAATGACACAAGCACTATTAGAAAGCCGTTGGGGCGAAACAAAAGATGCCCTGTTAGAAGGTTTAAACGGCGCCAAGCGCAGTACAATGGGTGTTGTTCTAGAGAACACACGCAAGAGTTTGATGGAGACCGCTACCGCTGGTTCAACAGCCGCTGGTAACGTTGCTACATTGAACCGTGTAATTTTACCAGTCATTAGACGAGTAATGCCAACCGTTATTGCTAACGAAATCGTTGGTGTTCAGCCTATGACAGGTCCAGTTGCACAGATTCACACACTACGTGTACGCTATGCTGATTCAGTTACATCAACAGCAAGTGCACCATTTGATACAAGCGTTACTGCTGGTGACGAAGCACTTTCACCATTCAAGATTGCTACAGTATATTCAGGTAGTTCTTCTACAGGTCGTGCTGATTCAACAAGTACACTTGAAGGTAACCCAGGTAACAAGATCAACGTCCAGATCTTAAAGCAAGTTGTTGAAGCTAAGACACGTAAGCTATCAGCACGTTGGACATTTGAAGCCGCTCAAGATGCGCAAGCAATGCACGGCTTAGATATTGAAGCAGAAGTTATGGCAGCTCTTGCACAAGAGATTACAGTTGAAATTGATCAAGAAGTTCTTGGTTCACTTCGTAGTCTTGCTGGTACTGAGTTCACATATAACCAGGCAGCAGTATCTGGTACAGCTACTTACGTTGGTGATGAGCATGCCGCATTGGCAGTTCTTATCAACAGAACAGCTAACTTGATTGCATCACGCACACGTCGTGGCGCAGGTAACTGGGCAGTTGTTTCACCAGCCGCTTTAACAGTTCTCCAGAGCGCAACAACAAGTGCTTTTGCACGTACAACTGAAGGCACATTTGAAGCACCTACAAACACTAAGTTTGTTGGTACACTAAATGGTGCAATGAAAGTTTATGTAGACAGCTATGCTAGTGATACACAAGCAGTTCTAGTTGGTTACAAAGGTTCAAGCGAAGCAGATGCAGCCGCATTCTATTGCCCATATGTTCCATTAATGAGCAGTGGTGTTGTGTTGGATCCATCAACACTTGAGCCAGTAGTTGGCTTTATGACACGTTATGGTTACGTTGAGCTTACAAACACAGCTTCATCGTTCGGTAACGCGGCAGATTACTTGGGTGAGATTGCAGTTTCAAATCTTTCATTCCAGTAATAGCTACAAAAACTTCCTAGTTTTAAACATAGGAAAAAACAGAAAAGGAGCCATAAGCTCCTTTTTTGTTGACTAATATTCCGTATTAGTGTATAAATATATACACGTTCAGCCGCAAGGCCGGAAGTAGACTTCATTATTAGTCGAAGGAACGCATTATCATCGTTCATCTCGAAAGAGACGGAAGTAGGTAATGTTTACCGAAGGAACGCACCTAACTGTAAGAAGGAGGGTGTTATTATGACAATGTGGACTCGCTATTGTAGGGAGCAAGCACAGAAGGACTTTCACAAGTCTCAAATGCTTAAAATCTTGTTGTTACGTGCAATACACGAAACAGACAAGTGAACTTCAAGGGGCCGAAACGCCCCTTTTTTGTGGCTGACATTTCTATAAATACTACTGTTCAGTAGTTAGGTAAAACTGACTTATGCTGTCCCAACAGCGTAGCGACTAGAACTCGCATTGGACTTCTAACCAAGGAGAAAACAAATGGGAAGACCTATTAAAACAGCAAAAACAGTTGCAGGAATCTTAAAACTTCCAGCGGCAAATACAACAGGTACTATCGGTGACACAGCACTAGCAGGATCTACACAAGTTCAGTTTACTGGCTTTGTAACAGGCGGTTCAGCTAACACAGGACCTGCAAATTCACAAAAAGGCAGCAAGACATTCAATATTACCACAAGCGACGGCACAGAAGATTTAATTCTAACACCAGTTGCAAGTGGAGCATTGGCCGCAGGGCAATGTCAATTAACAGCAACAGATTCAGCTGGTGACACATACAATGTAAGTAAAATTTCATCACGTTATGTTACACTAACTCCTGTTGATGGCACAGAGTTCACAACAGGACAACGTGCATTATGGGTAGCAAGCGGAAGCGAAGTTGCTGGAGTTTCAGTAAGCATTCCATTAGCATAATAGTATTTTTTTATATGCAATAAGATTAACCCGCTCCGGCGGGTTTTTCTTTGTCCACCAACATTTTAATTAGTATAAATATAATGAATAAGGACTTTGAAAATGGCTGTAGTCAACAATTTAAACACTGATTTATTAATTACTAATACAATAAACCCTTCTGCAAATATCACATTGCAGAGTGCTACTGTTTACATAGATGGTGACTTGCAGGTTGGTGGAAACAGCACAGCCGTTACCAAAACTGATTTAGAAGTTACAGATAACTTAATTACCTTAAACAAAGGTGAATCTGGGGCAGGTGTTACTCTTACATTTGCTGGTATTGAGATTGACAGAGGTAGTGAAACAGACGTTGCTTTACGTTTTAACGAAACTGTTGACAAATGGCAAATTACAAATGACGGTGCTGTTTATGCAAACATTGCAACATCATCAGGCGGCGGCGGTAGTTCCGTTTCTGACGATCCTGACCCAACTCTTGGTGGTAACTTAGATGTTGCTTCGTTCACTATTTCAAGTGAGTCAACCGACTATGTTAAGTTTGACAGTAATTTAGCAGTAAGACATACAAGCACAGCACCAAGTACAGTTGCAGATCATACAGTAATTTATGCGCAAACACCTGTCCAAGGTGGTAGCGGTGTTTATTTAACAAACACAAGTGATGCTGATAGACAAGTCAGTACTGTAAGAAATTCAGTAGTATACTCGTTGGTATTATAGGAATAACAAAATGACAATTCACAATAATTTATTAGGAGATGGAGTGGCAGCAAATATCACCATCTCCGAATCTGTAAACGGAGATGCAGTTACAACAATGTATTTTTGTAACACAGATACTACTCCAATTACATTTAACTTGCATGTATGCCCTGCAGGATTTGAGGCAAACGGTAATAACATTGTTTATTCAAACAAACTTATTACCAACGGTGATACCTATGTTGTCGATTGGGAAAAATTGACGCTAGGGTACCACGACACACTACAAGCAAATGCAAATGTAGCAAACAAAGTTGTAGCAACAGTTAGTACAATAGGTTTATAATACATGGGACGTTACTTAAAGAAAATTGAAACCATTGGTGGTGTAAACGCAAAAGCATTACAAATACCAACAAGTACCACTGCCGCTGGCCCAGAACAGATATCCGATGGAATGATCCGCTGGAATGAAACTAGCAAGCGTGTAGAGTTCTGGTACGAGACACAATGGTTAACTGTAGCCAAAGTGGGTAGTGTACAAATTACCACAGACGAATTTACGGGCGATAATGCAACCACTACGTTTACTATGGGACAAGCCGAATCGGATGCTAACGCTGTGATAGTACAAATCGGAGGAGTATATCAACAACCAAATGTCAACTACACCATGGACGGTAGTACCACAATCACGTTTACTAGTGCACCGCCAGCACCCGGAGTAAACCCAAATAAAGTAGTTGTTGTGCATAATATAAACAGTACTGACACAACTTACGACTAGGAGTTTAAATGGCGATTGGAAAAATTTCCGGTGCAATGCTTTATCCCAACCTTGTTCGTCAAGGTATAGATTTAGCATTTGAGTCAAACTTACTTTACCTAGATGTAAATAATCATAGAGTTGGTGTAATCAACTCCTCTCCTGCCTACGCACTTGACAGTTCTGGCAACGTAAAAATAGCAAATATAGTAGTAGAAGGAAGTTCCTTTAGTTCTAACACTGGCGTTATGTCTTTTGGAAGCAATGCCAATGTTAGCATTACAGGCGGAACATCAGGGCAATATTTGCAAACTGATGGTAGCGGAAATTTAAGTTGGGCAACAGTTGAAACCAGTGCCGCAAGTTTAACACTTGGAACTCCAAGCGATGGAGCATTTTGGCCAGTGGGCATGCTAAACACATGGCAAGAAAGTACAACTATTAGTAATGCTGTTGATGATGTTAACGAATGCATGTTCAATATAATGAACAACACCGCAGTTGCTAATGTTGCATTTACTGCTGATACTACGTCAGGCGGTGCTGGTACAGCAGTTACTTTAACCATTGCCGCACTGGGTAACCCTAATAGGTATGACATTAATTGGGGCGACGGCACAACAGATAACAATCAAACAGACTCAACACCAACACACACTTATAGCACAAACAGTGGTTCACCATTTACTGTAAATGTTAGAGCATATAACAATAGTGGTGTTGGTGCGTGTAGTGAAATGTACTACGAACTTGAAGATTACATTATCATATACACAGCAGATCCAGTTGTAAGTTTTGCGGCGTATGCGGCAAGTTCAGGTGGTAGTGCAATTACACAATGGGACGATGGTGATACAGTTTACTTTGAAAACACAACCACCAACACTAGTGGAGCAACAGTTCAATATACATGGTCTTGGGGTGATGGGAGCAGTGATGATGTGGTATCAAGTGATGCATCAGCAGGTGGTGTAGGTGGTGGTAGACTAGCACATACATTTACTGCAAGCTCAGAACAAGAACAAACACGAACAGTCACATTAACACTAGACAGTCATACTACAGCAACACCAGATGTAATACCAACTAATGATTCTGATGCGTTTAAGATTTATGACGATCATACACCTTCTGTGTCACTGAGTAGTACAACAGGAATCAACGAAGAAGGAACCAGCGGACTACCCATTACATTTACCAACACAACAGAAACTTCCATTGGTAGTTACGCAACATACGGTATTCAGTACAGATACGAGTTTGGTGATGGAAATGTGCATGTTGTTAATACAGGATCTAGCGCAAGCGGAGATACCAGCGGAACAATTGGACATACATACGCACTAACATCAGGTGAACAATCTGCAGGAACAGCACGTGACTTTAGTGGAAACTTAAAAGTACTTAGTAACCACAGTAGCTCGCCATTTATCAGTTCGACGTTTACAGTGCATGTTGAACCAGATGTACGTGCTATTGTTAGTGCTACAGCAGTCACTACCAGTGACAGAAGCGGTGACAATCAATACGATTTATATCCGTTTACAGATTACAATGGAAACAATCGTGCATTGGTTAGAGCAACTAATACATCACAGAACGCTGATGATTATTTGTACGACTGGGGCGATTCGTCAGATGATTCAGTCACTGAAGACGGCTCATCAGCAGGTAGTATAGCCGCAACAATTGATCACAGTTATATAAGTGCAAACACAGGTAACTACAATTTATCATTTACGGCAAACGGTACTCCTGACATATCTGCACAAACTGACACAGACACAGGTATCACGTTTACACTAAATGCAGTTCCGTCAGCACCATCCAATTTGAGTGCGTTTAGTATCACCTTATCAGACAGCGCACAAGGCACGAATCCAAAACTAACTGCTGGCTTTACAGACAACAGTGATTCCAATCCACTAAGTGCTGGCGCAAGTTTATCAACTACAACAGCAAGACGCTACACCAGCGGCACAATCGATACTAGCACAGTCAATAATGCATACAATGGTGTAGATGGAACACTTACTGCAATCATCAACGGCGCAGACAGCGGTAACAAGACATTCAGTACGTCAACCGGAGAAAACGGAACGTTTACAAGTTTGGTAGTAAGCGGACAACTTGATGCACACGACAGTATCAGTTCAAGTACCTACCCAACAGGTTTTTATCAAACGTTTGACGCAAAAATTACACAAGCACTTGCAAGTTATACCGTAGGTGTCAACGATCAAAGATTAGAACACAGCTCAACAGGAAATACAAATTACGTAGCAGTTGTGTATGATGATGTTACTAGTGTGCCAAGCATTGTTGTTAACGGTACATTGTCAGAAGGCACTGGCGGAACAAAACGTTACATATCAGGCATCCCATATTACAATTCAGGATCACCTACACTTACACTAAGTGGAGTTGAAATCAGTAACTTAACTGGTCAGGCATACACAGACCAAAGTAATATTGTTGAAGTGGACAACGGTACTAATCAAGAAGGTACAAGTTCTGCAGGTACAACAAACACAGATTACAGTTACAGTGACATAGACGGTGCAAGCAGTATGCTCACAGGGGGTATACCAAATGTGGATACTGGTGTTGCTAGTGCGTATGCAATAGGAGATTTAAGCGTCCCTATTACATCAAGCTCAGTAAGAACTATTGATAGAGTCAAAATTAGAGCAAGGAACTGTAATGGTACAAGCAGTTACAGTGAAAACACAACTAATGTACAAGTACATTCAGCGGCACAAAGTGGTATCAGTGAGATCGCTATTGCAGTATCAGACAGTTTAGGCGCTGGGTTTGACGATGACGGTGTAAGAATATTTGATTTTAATGCGGCAACAACAGACAATCCTAGTTACAACGGTGCTACAAACTTCTATACTAACGATCCTTATACAGAAGCAAGCGATCCTGGTGTTGAAGGCACAAAAGAAGCAACTATTAGATTAGGTGTTCTGAAGTATGATGTTACAGATTATAGTTCAGGATATCTCCCAGTAGGTCCAGATAGAAGCAGTGACACAGGCACACAATACTTTACCTTTGCATTTAGACGTACCACAATGGCAAACTTTGATATTAACATTACAAGTTCGGGCATTGCAGGTTTATGGATAGCGGCACCAGGTACTGCTATTGACTCAGCATCATCGCTTAACGGTTGGTTGGATGCAAGCACAACATACGGTGGTTCAGGTGTACCAGGTGCTAACACAGGCAGTGGCGGTAATGGTTCTAACGGATGCGCATTTACGTCAGGTGATAGAATCGCCAGTAGCACATCACTAAGTGGTGGTTACACAATGACACTGGGTAGTGAGAACGGAACAAACGCAACAGGCAATGTTGTGTTGGTGAGAATAGCATTAACAAGTGGGCAAAGTGTTACTGCGCTTAGTGTAGGAGTAGCGAGCTAATGGCAATATCAGACTCCCAAAAAGTTGACTATCTGTGGAAAAAGCTAGGTTACTCTGCTGCCAAATCAGATACTAACGCTAATAAGAAAGCACCCAACGAAGCGATAGCAAGTCCGCTGTTGATGCGAGCTGATAAGTTATGGTCACAGGCTAGTGAAATACCAGCAGTATTACCAGGAAGTACTAGTAATCCTGTAACAGTATACCCAACATCAGCCCCACAAGAATGTACAGTTGATGCTACGTCAACTGCAAATAGAACATGGAAAACAGGCCTAGCAGATTGGATCAGCCCAGAGTTTGGCTCTACATATCAAGTAAAAGTTTACATCCACACCGCAAGTGATGCCGTTGGCGCAACTGGTGGTGACCAAGTGTTTGCAACTGGTTCGGGAAATGACGACGAATGGTTCTTTGACTACCAAGCTGGTACATTGCATTTTATTGGAACAAACTTACCAAACGGTATAAGTTTTACAGGCAAGAGTGTATATATTAGTGGCGGCAGATACACAGGCGATTTTGGTATCGGTACAGTTACAGAAGCTAATATTAGTGGCGGTAATGTTAGTGCAAACATCAGTGGTAACGTCGATGGTGGATATGGTGTGTTTTCTGCAAATGTTTCAGCACCATGGTTTGTTGGCAACATCGATGCAGATATTGGCACTTTTGACACCAGTTTGTACGCTGAAGAAGTTACCATAAGCAGTAATAGTTCATTTACTGATACTAGTGCTACTATACAATATCTAACAGTAGAAGGTGAAACAATCACCAGCACCAACGAACATGTTACCATTAGTCCAAATACTAGTGGTGCTAATAACGTTGTTAAAATTGGTGGCGTTACTGCGATAGATGTGCCAACTGGCAATACAGCACAACGACCAGCAATAGCAGATGCAGGTTATGTACGTTTCAACAGTGAGACCGGAACACTAGAGTGGTATACAGGTAGCACCTGGGCGTCAGGATCATCTGGTATTACACAGCAAACTATTACACCAAATGGATCCGACAGTACATTTACACTGGATCAAGAGTCAACTGCTGATGGTATCCTTGTTAGTATCAACGGTACTAGCCAGAATCCAGACTCTTCATATAGCGTAAGCGGAACAGACATAACATTTACAGAAACACCACTTGCAACTGATATTATTGATATACGTTTCCTAGCAGTTGCAGTTGCCGCAGCCGGTATGGATAGTGTGATTGAAGATACTAGCCCACAACTAGGCGGTAACTTGGACGTAAACAGTAATTATATTACCAGTGCAAGTGATGGTAATATACCAATTAAAGCAGACGGAACAGGCGAAGTCACTCTACAAGGTAACGTTATTAGTTTAACAGGAAATCTAGAAGTCAGTGCCACATCTGGCACACCTAGTGATGCGTCAACTCCAACAGCATGGCTTAAAGTTTATGTTGGTGGAACAGAGTATTTTCTTCCTTTGCACCAGTAAAACAAGCAGAATAATTTTATAATTTGGACTAAATAATATAGCAAGACACACTTCATAACACCCCTTCCTCCCCTTTTCCAAAATCATTCAACAACAAAACGGCAAAAGGTGTTTCCCTACGAATGCGATAAATAATTGTATCACTGGCAAGCATGTCCGGATGTTGTCACTGGGATTAAAGCGTTTATACACTATTAAAAGGAAGCTAGAATGGCCGTTACTCGTATTAAAAATAATCAGATTACTGATAGCACTATCACCGGTGCCAAGATAGCAAATACCACACTGACAGGCGGATTATTTGCATCATCACTCACACTAAACTCTAACGTAAGTATTGTAGGTAACTTATCTGTTACAGGAACTACATCAACTGTTAGCAGTACAAACACATTTATTAATGATCCGTTGGTTGTTTACAACAATGGCTATACGGGTGATTTATCAAACTACAGCATTGGTATGCTGGTAAACAGAAACCTTGCGTCACTTGCCGACTATGGCAGTGTTAACGTAGCCTGGGCTTGGGATGAAGCCGAAGGTGCTTTTGTTGCAATTGCAACAACTGACACTGGTTCAGGTATCACAAGTATTAACAACAGTGGCTACGGAAATGTTAAATTAGGTAATGCAGAAATTGTATCCAAATTAACGGCTGGATCATTAGTTGCAACCACATTCGAAGCAACCAACTTATCCGCTACTACGCTTGTAGCAACAAACTTTAGTTCAGGTAACGCTCAAATTTCAGGTGGTTATGCAGACGGATTTACAATTGGTGGCAACACAGCCGCAACTGGAACATTTACTACTACCAATCACGACGAAGTTGTAGCAACGTCTGGTAATGCCGCAACATGGTATGCAACCACACTAAACAGTACAGCAGGTAATGTAACAACCTTAACAAGTACAACTGTTAACGCTGGTACAGCAACTGCCGCTACATTAAACAGCACAAGTGGTAACATCACAACACTAACCAGTACAACAGTTAACGCTGGTACAACCACAAGTGCTACACTAAACAGCACAAGTGGTAACATCACAACACTAACCAGTACAACAGTTAACGCTGGTACAACCACAAGTGCTACTGTAAATGCTACAACTGGAAATGTAACAACATTAACAGCAGGTAGTGCAACAATTAGTGACTTAACAGACAATAGAGTTGTTATTGCTGGCACAAGTGGTGCTCTTGAAGATGACGCTAACTTCACATTTGATGGTTCAGAACTAGCACTAACAGGACTTTTACGAGTTACTGGTAATGTTACTGCTGATAATATCTCAATTGACGGAAACAACATTGGTACACCAGGCGGTGGCGATTTAACTATCCAAGCAAATGGTGGCGTTGATAACGTTATTATTAAGAATTCTCAGTTAATCGAAGGTGCACATGCTGTTTCACTTGATGCAATTACATTAGATGCTACAAGTGCTAACCTAACAACAGGTGTTGTTGATAATTTAAGCAGTGGCAATATTCAGTTGACAGGTGGTTATGTTGATAATGTACATGTAGGTGCAAATGTAGCCGCAACTGGTACATTTACAGATTTAACGTCAACAGGTACAACAAACTTAAACGAACTAACACTGGTTACACTCAATGCTACAAATGGTAACATCACAACTGGTGTAGTTGATAATTTTAGCAGTGGTAATTTACAAGCAACTGGTGGATTTATTGACAATATCCACGTAGGTGCAAACACAGCGGCTACTGGTACATTTACCACCGTTGACTTTACAACTGCCACTGGTACAACAGTTAATGCAGGTACAGCAACAGCCGCTACATTAAACAGTACAAGTGGCAATGTTACAACGCTTACAAGCACAACCGTAAATGCAGGTACTACAACGAGTGCTACATTAAACAGCACAAGTGGTAACATTACCACACTGACAGCACCTACTATCAATGCTGGTACCACTACCAGTGCAACAGTTAATGCTACCACAGGTAATGTTACTACACTAACTGCAACAAACGTAATTAACACTACATTAGTAGCTACTAACTTTAGTTCAGGTAACGTTGACATCAACGGTGGCGACATTGATGGCACAGCAATTGGTGCCGCAAGTGCAAGTACTGGTGCGTTTACAACACTAACAGCAAGCGGTAACACCACAGTTACAAGCTCACAGAGCAGTGGTAATGCAAGCTCAGGTGCATTGGTTGTTACAGGCGGCGTTGGCATTGGTGAAAACTTAAATGTTGGTGGTGATGTTATTATTACTGGAGACTTAACAGTTCAGGGTGATACAACAACACTTAACACAGCAACACTTAATGTTGAAGACTTAAACATCACTATTGCTGATGGTGCTGTGAACAGCGCGGCTGCAGACGGTGCTGGTATTACAGTTGATGGTGCTAATGCAACTATCACATACCTATCAGCAGATGATAGCTGGAACTTTAACAAGAAAGTTAACTTTGGTGAATTAACTATGGTTACACTTAATGCTACCAATGGTAACATTACAACATTAAGTGCTCCAAACTTTAGTTCAAGTAACGTTCAGTTAACTGGTGGTTATGCAGACAATGTTCACATTGGTGCAAACACAGCCGCAACTGGTACATTTACTACAGTAGATGCTACTACAGCAACAGTTACAACAGTAAACGCTGGTACAACTACAAGTGCAACACTAAATGCTACCACAGGTAACATCACAACATTAACTGCTCCAACAGTTAACGCAGGTACAACTACAAGTGCAACACTAAATGCTACCACAGGTAACATCACAACATTAACTGCTCCAACACTCAATGCTGGAACAGGCACAATTGCTACATTAAACACAACCACAGCCAACGTTGATACTGCTGTAATTGATAATGTTTCAAGCGCAAATGTTATATTTACAGGTGGTTATGTTGACAATGTACACGTAGGTGCAAATGTAGCCGCAACTGGAGCATTTACAACACTAGATGCAACTACACTAACAGCAACCACAGGAAACTTTGGGACTGCTACAGCCGCACAATTAAATGGTACAAATGGTAATGTAACAACACTGGTTGCAACAAACTTTAGTTCAGGTAATGCACAGATCAGCGGTGGTTACGCAGATGGATTTACAATTGGTGCTAACACAGCCGCTACTGCTACATTTACCACAGTTACAGCAACTACAGGTGATATCACAACAGTAAATGCTGGCACAGGAACCATTGCCGCACTAAATGCTACAACTGCTAATTTAGAAACAACAGTTAGTGACAATTTAAGTAGTGGTAACGTAGTACTCACAGGCGGATATGTTGACAATGTACATGTAGGTGCAAACGTAGCCGCAACTGGTGCATTTACAACACTAAGTGCTTCAGGTACTTCAACTCTTGCACAAGTAGATGCAACAATACTTAATGGTGCTACAGTAAATGCAACAGCTGGTAACATAACAACACTTACCAGTCCAACAATTGATGCAATTACCACAACAAGCACAACACTTAATGCTACAACTGGTAACGTTACAACATTAACTGCTCCTACTATCAACGGTGGTACTACTACAACTGCTACGTTAAACAGCACAAGTGGTAATATTACTACATTGGATAGCACAACTGTTAATGCCGTAACAGGTACAATCACCACAGTTAATACAACAACTGCAAACGTTGATACTGGTGTTATTGACAACTTGTCAAGTGCGAACGTAATGCTTACAGGTGGTGATATTGACGGTGTTAATATTGGTGCTTCAACAGCAGGCACTGGTGCGTTCACAACACTTGCCGCAAGCGGTGTTTCAACACTAGCAGGCAACATTGTTGGTACAAGTGGTACAGCAAGCACAAGCGATATTACTGGTGCATTGGTACTTACAGGTACAGGCGGTGCTGGCATTGGCGGCAATATTAATGTTGGTGGCGGTGCGCTACTTAACATTGATCAAACTGCCAACTACGACGTTAAGGTTAGTGGTGCAAATGATACATCATTGCTTTGGGCACGTAGTGCAACTGCATACGACGCAGTATTAATTGGTAATAGTGCTGTAGTAAGCAATTTGGTTAATGGTGCTAAACTTCAAATTAACACCACAGACAGTATATTACTACCAGTTGGTACAACAGCACAGCGTCCAGGTAGTGTTGGCGGAACTGACACAACTGGTATGTTGCGTTATAACTCCAGTATTGACAACCTTGAGTTCTACGATGGCTCAGAGTGGAACACAGCTGGTACAACGTTTACTGTTATTGCAAGTGAAACATTTGATGGTGATGATTCAACAACAGGCTTTACACTAAGCGAAGCACAAACAACTGCAAGTTGTATTGTTAGTATCAACGGTGTTGTTCAGCTACCAACCACAGCATACAGTGTCAGCGGTACAACACTAACATTTACTGAAGCTCCAGCAACTGGTGATAAGATTGAAGTTAGAAAAATAACAACAACACAAACAATATCAGGACTTTCAAGTGCAAACAGTTATGTACAAGTTGAAGCAGCCGATGATGGTGTTAAGTTCTACGCAGGCGCAAGTAGCGCAACACTACGTTGGACAATTGATACCGGAGGTAACTTAATTCCAGCAGGTAATACTACACAAAACATTGGTTCTCCAACAGCACAAATTGGTGACATTTATGTTTCAGGTGGTACAATCCACTTAGGTGTATTGCAACTTAAGGATAACGGCGACAACACAATGGGTGTTTACCTAAGTGATGGTGTTACTGAAGCAACAATTAATGTTGCCGCAGAAAATGCTGCCGCAATTAACTTGACAGCAACCAACTCAACTGATTCAACACACTATATCAGTTTTGTTGAAGCCGCAACAGGCACTGAAGAAGTTAGAACTGACACTGGATTAACTTACAATCCAAGTAGTGGTACACTAACATCAACTACATTTGTAACTGGCAACCAGGGTGATGTACGCTTTAGTGATGCAGACAGCAGTAACTTTGTTGCATTCCAGGCTCCTGCTACAGTGAGCTCAAATGTAACTTGGACACTACCAGATGCAGACGCTAGTGTAAGTGGTTATGCTCTTGTTAGTGATGCGTCAGGCACACTAAGTTGGGCGGCAGCTGGTGCAACTATTAGCCAAGACGAAGCAACAAATACAGACTTTAACTTGTATTTTGCTTCAGCTACTAGTGGTGCATTAACAGCAGTCAAGTACGATTCAGGTGTACACTACAATCCAAGTACTGGTACATTAACATCAAGTGTTGTTGATGCTACTACACTTAAGATTGGCGGTACATCAGTTACAAGCACTGCCACTGAACTAAATGTCTTAGCTGGTATACCTGGAACACTTACAGCAACAGAGCTAGGCTATGTTGACGGTGTAACAAGTGCTATCCAAACACAGTTAGATGCAAAAGCACCTTTAGCAAGTCCTGCATTAACCGGAACTGCTACTGCTGTTAACCTAACAATTAGTGGTGATTTAACTGTTAATGGTACAACTACAACAATAGCAACAACAAACACAGTAGTAAGCGACAACCTCATCGAACTTAACAACGGTGCGGGAAGTAACGCTAACGACAGTGGTATTGTTA
>Ga0099850_1000697_pt1 | contig 15333 bp, 23 predicted proteins | sample CB_VirMetaG_5_FD_79182 | JGI IMG/M metagenome (GOLD analysis project Ga0099850, IMG submission 79182) | Freshwater to marine saline gradient viral communities from Chesapeake Bay - CB_1508_1D Viral MetaG | ecosystem: Environmental > Aquatic > Marine > Coastal | place: USA: Chesapeake Bay... | reverse complement strand
CTTTGACTACTGCGATAACGCCATTTAATAATAATCGAAACAGTGGTAATACAAGTGGAGTCACTTGCAGATTTGAAAAACATGCAAATTTAGCTGCTGCAAACACTAAAATAAATGTTGCTGCTGCTACATTGTTAGCAAGTGGCATAAGTGGGGCAGGGAAAGAAGGTGGAACTGTTGGCAGAAGTAATGAAGTAGTAATGAAACAAAACACAATATATGTTTTCAGAGCAACTGCTAATGCAGCAGGATACATAAATTTTGATATGGAGTGGTATGAACATACCGATAAGAATTAAGATGACAAAAATAGCTCATATATGTAATAAAGAAGTAGAAATAGCAGAAATTCATAATGATATTAAATGGATTAGAAAACAATTAGAAGGTAATGGAACAGAAGGTTATTTTAGAAAGATAGAGAATAATACTTTATTCAGAATACAAGCTCAAGCACGTACCCAACTATTAGTAGGTGCTGCTACTTTAGCCTTTGGTGGTAATATTTTATTGATTATAGGAAGTTTATTAGGGTGGTTTTAATGACAACAGCATATGCATATACAGATTCAACATTAGTAAAACAAGAACTAGGAGCTAGCGTAGCATTTAATAATACTACATCTCCATCAATTACACAAGTTACAACTTGGATTACAGAAGAATCTGCTCATATTAATTTAATTGGTGGTAGAACATTTGGTTCTACTGATTATAATGAAGTAATAGACTATAGTGGAGAAGATTTAATACAAACAGAGAATGCTCCAATTATAAGTGTAAATTCATTATTATATAGTACATCTGAATTAGGTTCATCAGGTTATGCATTAGCCGATACTAAGACAGAGGGTACTCATTATACTGTATACAATGATTCAGGAGAGATAGCAGTTATATGGAATAACTGGTCACCTTCTGTAGGCAGAAAACGTATGCAAGTAAATTATACTGCAGGATACTCAACAGTTCCTTACACAGTACAGAAATTAGCTACTAAAATGGTAGCAAAGAGAGCTATAGACCAGATTATAGAAAATGGAGCTAATGAAGGTAATATAGGTGGTTCAATAAGTGTAGGTAGTATAAGTATTGTAGAACCTGCAAACTTAGGACTTAATAGTTACAGAGAACTTACAAAAGACATAGATAGTCTTAAAAAGGAACTAGTTTCAGGATTTGGTGTATACAGATACAAATTAAGATACTAAAATGGCAACTAAGCAAACTATTATAAGAGAAAAGTTACAGTCTAAAGTATTTGATGTACTTGGAAAAAGCGTAACACTTAAAAGGAAAACATCACCTATTTATAATAGTAGGGGAGAGTTGGAGAGCCAAACTTGGGTCACATCAACTATAACTGTAGTTAATTATGATGTTATAGATGATAGAACTAATCATTCCAGACTTGGTGAAATTCAAGCAGGCGAACAATATGTTGCTATCCCTTATACAGTAAGTATAAGTAAAGGAGATATTATTGTATTACCAGAATTAACAACTGGTACAAGCACAGAAAATTGGTATGTACGTGAGCTACAACCAAATCCGTTACCTGATAATGTAGTAACTATTGCTATATTAACAAGGGTACAACCATGAGCATAGGCTCTTCTTTTGCATAGGCAAATTCAATGGCAATAACAGATAGTACATTATATACAAGTGTATTTACTGAAATACGTAACAAAATAGTAGCGAAAGCACCTTATGTAACTAATTCAACTACTGGTGCTACTACATTAGCTTCTATTAAGGCAGTTTTTAATGATGAAACTCCAGTTAGACCACAAATTGTTATTGAACCTGTTTCAAAAAGTGAGAGTTCATTTAAATTTAGTTCCACAGAAGGAAAGAAGTTTATTAATATTACTATTGAATGTTATTATAAAAATACTTTAGGTATTGACCAATTAGCAGAACAAGTAGAAGAAGCTCTTAAAGTTAATAATATTAGTGGTATTGATTTAGTTGGGATTACAAGCGATTATGCTTTAAATATTGATAACGAAGATAAATACCATTTAAAGACTCTAACTGCTTCTTATGACAGAGAGTAAGATGGCTTTAAAGATAAATAAGATAGACTATAAACGTGCTACTGCTAAACTTAGAAGAATACTAGACGAATCAATAAAAGCTGGTAATTTAACTAGTGAAGATTTAAAAGAGTTAGGTAAGAGCAAAGCAAAAAGTATAGCACCTGTATATTCAGGTCAAACTCGTAGTAAGATAAAAGCAAGGGCAAGTAAAGGTAAAGATGGTGTAAGTTGGCTAATATATGCTACAAACATATTAAACGACAATCACATAAGAAATATACAAAACTTTGACCTTACAAGATGGATGCATACGAGTAAGAAAGCACAAGGTCATATAAAGACAGGAAATAGACAGTTTCTTTATGAAACAGCACGATATTTGAATCAGATTAAGAAAAATGTTGCAAAAGGGCATTACAATAACATAAAAATAAAATAGGTGAATTATTATGACAGCAATAAGCAGAAGTAAAGTTAGCATCTATATCAAAGCAGCAGGAACAAACTTAGCAAGTTTGACATCTACTGACATGATAGAAGGTGAAATTAAGGAGTACAGTAAATCAGGTGGAGAAGAAGACGTAGAGTCAGACCCTGTATTTGGTGGTTTTGTAGATAAAGAAAAACCAGTAACACAAGTAGAGATTGCACTTACTATAATACCAAAGATTAATGCAGACCAAGATAGATGGGATGCTTTTACATACGCATTAGATTCTCAAGGAGTTTATACAATGGCTTCAGAGACATCTACACAACCTTCAAATAGAACTATTTGTATTGAAGCAGTAGATGGAACTAACTATAAAACATGGGGATTCAACAATGCAAAAGTAACTTCATTCGATTTCTCTCATAATGCAGACGATAATCAAGAAGGTAACTTAGTATTTAAGTTTTCTCCAACAGATGATAGTGGTGTATCAAATTTTATGACTTTAGCAACAGCTAAATCAAATATGCCAAACTGGAGTGCTTTAGATAACAATAACAACTAGGATAATTCCTAGTTTTTTTAATTTTTAAAGATAAGAGGTAAGAAAATGGAAGAGACTGTAATAGACGTACACAAGGGAATGAGAGATTTAGCTGATGGCTATATCAGATTTAGGATAAAAGCAAAAGACACAGAGAATAATCAAAGAATACATGATGCTTTCAAAGAATTTTGTAAAGTAGAATGTGATAATGATTATACATTAGGACTTAAAATATTACTTAAGAACTATGAAAATGATTATAGGTTTGATTCTTTACATGAATTATATGAACTACTAAAAGATGATGTAGAACAAATAAAACAGAAGATAGAAAAGAAAGTTGTGGAAGAAGAACAAACTGCTTTCTAGGGGTGACTAAGATGTTTGAGATATATGAAAATACAATAGAGATTGAAGGAGAAAATTACATTATTAAACCATTGTCAGGTAAATATATTGGATTACTATTTGAGGTTATTAAAGATTTAGATGTTGAAGATAAAGAAGATGAAAAAGCTATATTACAAAAGCTTAGTGCAGATGTTATAGCTAAGTTACATGAAATTTGTTTTCAAACAATGAAAAAATCTTATCCAGAACAACAAGATGATAAACTTAGTGACTGGGTATCTCAGAATTTATTTAATCTAGTAAAACCTATTGTTAAAGTTAATATAAACAATAAACAATGAATTTAGCAGGTTTAGATAGTCTTAGTTCGTTGGTAGTAAAAGATATTAATAAACCAACAAATATTGATACTATCTATTATTTATTTTGGAAGAGAGGTATAAGTTTAAAGGAATTTAATGAACTTCCTTTACCTTATATATTTTCAATATTAAATACTCACAGATGGATAAAGAAAGAAGAAGAGAAACAATATAAAAAAAGTAACAGGAAAAGATGAACGAAATAGGAAGTACAGGTAAAGATATTGTTGTATCAATAGGTGGAGAATTAAGTGGTTTAAAGTCTAGCCTTAAAGAAGCTAAAACTATTATAGCTGATTTTGGTAAAAGTTATTCAGGTTTTGATGTTAAAGAAAACGTAGTAGATACTATGTCTTTATCAAGAGCTATGAATCAATTAAATCAAGCAAAATCATTAGGTCGAGCTGCTGCAGAAATGGAGCATCTTGGTATTCAAATACCATACGTACAAGAGAATCTAGGAGAGTTCCAAAAAGCTTTTGACGACTCTTTTAAGAAACAAACTAAGGCTTTAAAAAAAGTAAAAACAGAATTTCAAGGTTGGGCTCTTGGAATCATGTTTGCAGGTATGATGATTAAAAATGCAATGGATTCTATATGGCGTTCTTCTTCTAAAGTATTTCAAGATGTTATGCATTCAGTAGATGGTACAGTAACTGGATTTGATTTACTAAATACTTCTATGGCTTATTTAGGCTATGCAGTTGGTTCTGCACTTGAACCTATCGCAGAATTTCTAGCTCCTATTATCTGGATGATAGCAGAATGGGTACTAGAAAATCAAAATGTAGTTACAACATTATTTCCAATAATATCTATTATTGGCACAGTATTATTCTTAGTAGGAGCTGCTGTATTAGCAGTAGCATCTTTATCAGAAGCTTGGATGAAAATAAAATTACTATTAGAAGGATTTAAATTTCTTAAATTCTTAGCATTCACAGGAGCAATAGTATTTGCTTTAACAATGACATTAGCATTAATAGCAGTATTAGCTGTATTGTGGGATAGTTGGGATAATATAATCAAAGGATTTGGTTTAAAATTTCAATGGTTGGGATTAGAAGTACAAAAATTTTGGTTTCAATTAGAAAAAGGTGCTGCTTTTCTTGGATTTGTATTTGGTATGATTGGTGAAACATTTATAGTATTTTTTAAGAAGCTAATTAACTTTTTCTTACTAGGAGTTGAAAAAACAGTAAATGATGCATTATGGTGGATTAATCAAATAATAAAAGTAATGCAATGGCTTGGAGTAAGTATAAAAACAATACCACAATTTGTAGTACCTAAATTAGATATAAGTGACTCAGAAAGTAAAATAAGAAAATTAGAAACTGATTGGGTTAATGCTTATAATGCTATAGATAAAAAACAACAAAATGTTTTAAGTAATCAAATAAAATTAGAACAAGAAATGCAATTTAATCAGAATGATGCTTTAGATGAAATGTCTAAAAATTTTAATGATTTAAAAGCACTCTTTGGACTAGATGGTACTAATAATTTAGTAGATAGTGAAGTCGAAAGAGCTGTAACTCCTGAACAAAAGACAGTAACTAATAATGTTAATCTTACAATAGAAAAACAGAGAGAAGGAGAAAGTTCAGAAGATTTTGCAAATAGGATATTACAAAAGATTCAAGAGGGTTTGGCATAATGACAGCAATAGTTAGATTAGTAAGTTCAGTATTTTCAGGTGGTACAAGTAAAAGAGTACTATGCGACCAAGTAAGTATGTCTGGTAAGGCTAATTTAAATTCAGAACCTAACGCAAATCATGTAACTCCTACAAAGATTCATACTAATACTCCTGAGAATATATCATTTAATATTCAAGGTATAAAATTTAATAATGATGCAGGAACTTTTACTTGGGCTAATATGTTAGAACTTTATAGAAATCAATATGCAGATACTGCTGCAACTACAGCATATTTAAATGTTACTTATGGTAATTCAACTTTTGGTACTTCAAACGTTGTTACTGCAAATACTGCAGGTACTACAACATCTAATATAAAAGTTGTATTATCATCTTTTAGTTTTCCTATAAGTGCAAGAGACAGTAGAGATGGTTATTTACCAGTTGGAAGTATGGTACTTCTTGAGACAGATTAAAAATGAGTTATACTAAATGGGAATTTAAACATACACCTTTTCGTGGAGGTATTTATGTTGATTCAGAAGAACAAGTATTAGAAAATATTTATCAACCTATGGTACGTGTTGCTATAGGTGATAATAAAGATTCATTTTCATTTAAGGTAAAAAACTTTGCAGGGAAATATGATGCATTTTTTAATACTCAAGATAAGATACAAATATCAAGAGTAATAAACTCACAATCTATTCAATCCACAGATATATTAATGATAGGTACTTGTAAAGACATTCCAGTAGAAGTATCTGGTAGAAAAGATATGCTTAAGATAGAAGGTTATAATTATTCAGAACTTATATTAGGTGCAGTAACTTTCGGTGATTATGAAAATATGACTATTCCAGAAGCTTTATCAGAAAGTATTGCTTATGCTTCACAAATAAATCAAAATTTTACAGTTAGTTGGTCAGCTACAAATCCAACAAGAACTACAACTAATAAAGAATTTCCTTTAGTAGGAAGAAAGTTTTTTTATAGTCCATTAAGAAAGTTATTTGAAGATAATAGTACAAATGCAGCTACTGGTGATGATGTAGGTTATTATAATTATGTAGATAAAGATAGTATATTATACTGGAAACCTAGAGTACAAACAGTAACAACTAATTTTGATTCAACTGTTATTCCACATAAAAGAATAAAGTTTAAGAAAGATACTAAAGACATTAAAAATTTTCTAATTGTAAAAGGTGGTACTGATATGGAAGGAGTTCCTGTTCAGACTGCTTATAGAGCTATGGATAGTATAGCTAAACATGGTATGAAGTTTTATTTTTTAGTAAGTCGAAATAACTGGATTGGTAATTCAATGCAAGAAGACATGTTAAAAAGTTATGGTGACGAATATAATAATGTAGATGAAAAATACCCTAGAGAAATAGTAGCTGGTGGAACTTTTGTTACAAGCTGGACAAGTAAAATTACAACTGCTGTAAACTATTTTTTAGGAGTTGTTAATATAGTAAAAGGTCAATATATAACAATTAATGAAGGTAGCACATCAGCTAATAAAAGAGCCTATAGAGCTGTATTAAGAGAAAATGCTAAAGCAGTATTGTCTGAAGAAGGTAAAACTTATTCAGAATATACTAAATTTGGTACATTAGCTCTTGATATAGAAGTTAGTGCTGGTAAACTTGGCTGGGGATTAGGAGATGTTATAAGAGTATATGTACCTCGTATGGATTCAGATAAGAAAATAATGAGAGTAAACGAAATACAATATACTACAGACATTGATACATATACATTAAGAGAAGATATAGGTACGATATAAAATGGTAATAACAAATTCATATTTAGAGAATATATCAAATGCAATGACTGGTAATACTTATGTAATACCAAATTACATATCAGTAGCTACAACTACTGTTAGTAGTATAGCAACAAATGCTTCAGTATTATTAGGTGAGATAGGTACTAGAGTTCCAATTACTAGTACTTCTAATGGTAATACTATAACATACACAGCAATACGTACACCAGCTTTTGTTGTAGATACAATAAATGGTGATGACATAGAAGCAGTAGGGTTAAATTCAGGATTAACAGGTAGTAACTTACAAGAAGGATTAGTTGTTAGTGGTATAACACAAACAACAAATTTTAATGTAGAACATCAAGTAGATATTGTGGCAGTAAGAGAATGACATTAAGCGAAACAGATGAACTTGGAGAACTTTTAAGTAGTACTTTAAATCAGCAGTCTACAATCCAACAAAATATAAATCCAGATGAATCGGATTCAACAGCTATTCTATTTACTACAGAAAGAATAAAATTACATGAGAATACTGTTAAGGTAAGTACTCGTAATGTTTCAACAGATGCTTTATATGATTTTGATAATTGGGATGAATGTAATTGGGAAGGAGATTATGATAATGCAGCTGTTACATTTAAGATAGCATCATACAACAATACATTTTATGAGTTTTTTTATACAGATAATTATAAAGATACTAGTAATACAACTGCTACATGGACTGGAAATGGTTCATTAGTATTTGCAGCAGGTACAGTACAGACTGCTCAGTCTGATACACTTACTACAAATTTAGGTAATATAACTAGAGCTAAAATAGTAGAAATAGATGGTACTGGTGACTATCAAAATGCAGATATATATTTATCAAATGATGATGGAGTATCAGCAACAAAAGTAAGTGTAGGTACATTTAAAACATTTACTACTACTGGTAGTAAATTAAGATGGAGAATAGACAATAAAATAGGTTCTGGATTTCCAACACCTTTTGGTACATGGGGTCTAGCAGGTACAGCAATGACAATAACAAAATTAAAATTAGTATATGAGGTAGCTTAATATGGCAACAATAACATTAAATTCAAATACTGGTTCTGGTTTCTTAGAAGCAGACTTTAACCAGATAAAACTATTAATAAATTCACAAGATACAGGAGACTTAATAGCTAACACAGCTCACAGAGCAAGTGCTGGTACTTCTCACGCTAATGTTGTATTAAATGATGCACATAGAGTAAGTGATGGTAGTGACCATAGTTTAGTAAACGCTAATGTTGCTGCAATAGCTACTGCAACAACTGCTATAGATACTAAAGCTACTTCATCAAGTTTTACTTCACATACTAGTGACTCAACAATACATTATACTCAAGCAAGTATTTCAATACCTGCTTCTCAAGTTTCAGACTTTGATACTGAAGTTAGTAATAATTCTGATGTATCAAGCAATACAAGTTTTAGAACTACACCTAGTTCAGTAATAACAGCAGGAAGTAATCTATCATGGGATGGTAATACTCTTAATGCTACAAGTAGTGGTGGTTTTACAGACCCTATGACTACAAGAGGAGACATTATTATAAGAGATGCTTCAAACAATACTGAAAGATTAGGTATTGGAGCAAACACTTATGTTCTAACATCTGATGGAACAGATATTGCATGGGCAGCACCAAGTGGTGGAGGGACTCCATCAGGAAATGATACTGAGTTACAATATAATAATAGTGGTTCATTTGGTGGAATAGCTAATGCAGTTACAGATGGTACATACTTAAAACTAAGTGCAACAGGAACTACTGCTTATATAATAACAATAGCAAGTTCAGAGCCAGCAGGATTATTAACAGGAGACATTTGGATAGATAATAGTTAAAATGAAGAAAAAACCTAGTTTATACAATGGGCTTGTAGTATATTACAAGTTAGATGGTGATGCTACTGATAGTGTTGGCTCTAATGATGGTACTGTTTCAGGTGCTACTGTAGATACAAGTGGAAAGCTTAACAGTTGTTATAGTTTTGATGGAACTAATGATACAATAAGAATAGATAGTTTCGTTACAGGCACTAATGATTATTCAATTTCAGCATGGTTTAATAGTTCAACAACAGATGCAAATTATAGAGAATTAGTCTGGTTAGGAACATCAGCTAATGGAGATAGCATTGGCATATATAAAGACAATGTTAATGATATAGAAGCAGGAGTTTATGGTACTGCTGCAACTAATTGTGCTGCATCAGGATATATTGATGGTGCATGGCATCATGTTGTTGCTACTTTCTCTAATGGAAATACTGTAAAACTGTATATGGATGGTGTTTTTATAGGGACTGATACTGTGTCATACAGTATAGTTCAAGATACTTACGATTATATTGGAAGTTTGCAAGGAAGTTCATATTATTGGAGTGGTAAAATTGATGAAGTTGGTATATGGGACAGAGCACTGTCTGCAGATGAAGCTACAACTCTTTATCAAGAAGGCAGAGCAGAACCATTCTCACAAATAGAAGCAAAGAATGTTCCAGTATGGATGAAAGGAAATACTTTAGCAGATGATATTGTATCGTATTACAAATTTGATGGAGATGCTACTGATGCTGCTGGCTCTAATGATGGGACAGTATCTGGTGCTTCTGTAGATACTGGAGGAAAACTTAATAGTTGTTATGATTTTGATGGTAGTAATGATTATATAGGGATACCAGTAACACTTTCTACCGACTATTCAATTTCTTTATGGATTAATTGTGATAATGTTACAAGTGAACAGTTTTTAATAGGAGGACAAGCCACAAGATATGCTTCTGCCCTAGCTATAGTTTCTGGACAGATTGGCTTTGCAACAAATGCTTCAGATGGTTATGATTATTCAGGAACAGTAAGTAATGATACTTGGCATCATATTGTGATTATTTATAACAGTTCTACTAATAAAAAGTATGCTTATATTGATACTGTTGCTGTAATTGATGGTATTACTCCAGTTGGTTCTGCTCAATATGATACTTCATATTTTTTAGGAAAACGAAATGATAATAATTTCTATTATAATGGTTCTTTAGATGAAGTTGGAGTATGGGATAGAGTAATATCTGCAGCAGAAGTTTGGGAATTATATAATGCTTCTAAAGGAAGAAAGTATGAAACTTTTGACTATGCTTATGCAGATGTTAGAATGGTAACAAAGCTTGACCAGAATTTAGTAGCTTATTATCCATTGGATGGTGATGCTAATGATTATACTGGAACATATGATGGCACAGTTAGTGGAGCTACTTCTACTACAGGAATAATAAATACTGGTTATGATTTTGATGGTAGCAACGATTATATTAATCTAGGAGATAGTATTGATGCAGATGCTAATAGTAAAAGTATTTCTATTTGGTTCAAAGCTGATAGTGTAGCTACCCAGCAGAAGATATTAGCTATGGGTATAGGTTCTGTTGGTACTGAAATGAATTTTAAACTTGATGGTAGTAATAATTTATATTGGTACTATTCTGATGGTGTAAAAACTTATATTGCTCAAGCAGCATTTACAGACACAACATCATGGCATCATGCAGTATTAGTTTATGATTCAACAATACCTAGTACTAAAATATATCTTGATGGAGCTTTATTTGCTACTGGTGCAGTAACTACAAGTAGTCAAACAATAAGAACTTCAGACGATTTATATTTAGGTATGGATAATAGAGCAATACATTATTTTAATGGTAAAGCAGATGAATTAGGTATCTGGAATAAAGTTCTTTCTATTGAAGAGATTAAACTTTTATACAACAACGGACTAGGAATGCCAGCAAAAGATTTTGGACTATCAGTAGGACTAGAATCATATTACAAGTTTGACGGAGATGCTACTGATGAAACAGGTTCTCACAATGGTAGTGTTTCAGGTGCTACTGTATATACAGATGGAAAATTAAACCAATGTTATGATTTTGACGGAACTAATGACATTGTAACTTTGGGAAATTTAGGAGATGTTAAAAGTTTCTCATTCTGGTTCAACCCAGCTGCAGAAATAACAACATCAACAGGAGATGGATTGTTTGAGTTCAATGGAACATACAATGCTATCTATCTTGGAGCTTTCACAGGTTCTTTTGCAAATGAGCTTATTACTTTCACAACCTCTGGTAGTTCTGGAAATTATTATTATTGGACAACATCAGATTTAGGTGTTTCAAGTATAACAGCAGGATGGCATCATGTTGCTGTTGTATGGACTGGAAGTGCATACAATGTTTATTATGATGGTGTAGATGCAGGAACAGGAAACACATTTGGTAGTCCTGTTGAGATAGACTTTGGAGCTGTAATTGCAGGAAGAAGAGGTACTGCCTTTTATGATGGTTTAATAGATGAGATTGGATTCTGGAACAGAGCACTTACTTCAGCAGAAGTTGCTACTCTTTATCAAGAAGGAGCTGCAAAAAGTTTTAATAGTTTTAGCACTTCATTATATCTCAACCCTATTGTATATGATGAAGAATTAAGTAATGGATTAGTTTCATATTATAACTTAGACAACAATGCAGATGACCAAGTTGGAACTAATAATGGTACTGTTACAGGAGCAACACAAGATGCAAATGGTGTTATTAATGGTTGTTACGACTTTGATGGTGATGGAGATTATATTGCTCTTGGAGACCCTATAAATTTTGGAACTGGTAGTTTTACAGTATCTGCATGGGTAAATTTTGAGAGTGACCCAGCGTCAGGTGATGTGGCTATAATAGGGAATTATAGTGGTGTTAGTGGAGATTGGTGGATGTTATATCATCAAGGTTCTTCAGAAACAGTATCGTTTGGAATAGATGATAATTCAACAAACCTTGTTGTTAATGGTGTTGACCCAATAGTTGGACAATGGTATCATGTTGTTGGTGTTAGAGATTATGGTAATGAAATACAAATATGGATTAATGGAGTACTATATGATAGTGCTAATGATACTGTTGGAGATGTAACATCTACAGATGATTGTGTAATAGGAATACAAGCTGATGATTTAGCATCATGGGATATGGATGGTCAAATTGATGAAATAGGAATATGGAACAGAGCATTATCAAATGATGAGATAAAAAAATTATACAATGCAAAAAAAGCGAGGTACATACAATGACAAAACATAAATATATTGAAATGGTAGAAGAAGAATATGATGAACAAACAGAGATTCCTAATATAGTAAGATTAGCAGTAACTACTGATGAAGAAGCAGATGCTATCTATAATCAATACAAAGATTCTTTCAAGAAAATTAAAGCTCATGTTGTTGAAGGAGAACATTTTGCAGATTCAAAATTGAACAAACCATGCAAGCAAAGAAAATATGTTGATGGTGTATTAGAACAATCAGAATAAATTGGTGTTAAATATGTCTTACAAAATAGGAGAAGTAGTAAAACTACGTGGTAGTTTTGATTATAATAATAAAATAGGAACTATAATAAAAATAGACGAAGACTATCCATACGCTGGTAATAAAGTACAAAGATTACTTGTTCAAGGTAAAGATTTAGGTGGAGCAGTTGAAGTAATTGATGGTGTAAGGACATTCATAAAAGATTCAAGATATGCGTATGACTTTATGGTAGAGAGGGTATAAAAATGGCAGATTTAGACGTAACAAATGATTTTGTAGCAGGTAATTTAATTAAAAGTTCAGAAGTTAATACTAACTTTACAGATGTTGAAACATATATTAATAATGGATATGCTTCAACAGGCTATATTGCACAGATATATACAGGTGATGGATTTGATACTTCAGCAGCTGCAAATGAAACTGATGAACAAGAACATGAATTAGATTTAATAAGTGCTGCAACAATAAATGCTTATAACGCAAATTATGTTCAAATAATAATGGTTGGAGATGTTGATTGTCATATTGAATCTACTACTGGTGGTAGAACAGGATATGTTCAAGCTAAAATTCAAGAAAAATATTCTGGTGATTCTTATGCTGATATTATGACTTATTCATATCTTGCTTATGTTTATGGTACTACAACATCTTATAATTATTCTAGGTATATATCAAATATTACTTATCACTATGCTTTAACATCTACAGATAAAGCTAATGGAGTATATTTTAAGTTATTCTCTAAATCTCAATCTGCTAATGGTGGTGGTGGTAATTCTTCATATACTAATAAACAAGTTATTGTTAAATTAATGAGATAATATAATGAAACTTAATATGAGTCCTGCTATGGCAAAGGTACATCTTAATAAAGATGTTTTCCTTTACTTGAATAAGGTTAGCTTTGTTAAGAGCTTAATCTATTATATGATTAATAGTAAGTCTAGGACTCAAATAAACCTCCTACAATGGCTTAAAAAGAATTTAAGCCTATCACCTAGCTTATTAGAAGATATAGCCTATATCAAGACTTATGACACTAATAAAGCGAAGATACGAGCTATATTAAAGTATGTACATAACAATCTTAGATATGTTAGTGATAATATAGTATGGAAAGTATCTGAATATTGGCAAACTCCAAGTGAAACAGAATCACTAAAAACTGGTGATTGTGAAGATGGTGCATTACTTATATATGCTATAGCAGTAGAATGTGGCATACCTGATTACCAATTATATATTGTAGCTGGTGAAGTACAAGGTGGTGGTCATTGTTACTGTGTATATGTTTCTGAAGAAGATGGATTAGAATACCCTATAGACTGGTGTTATTGGTATAATAAAAGCTATTCAATGAAAGATAACTATTTTGAGAGAATAGAGTACTATGATGGTACTAAAGAATGGTTTAGATTCAATAAAAGTGGTACTTATAAGCTTTTTACATAGAATATATTAATATAGTAATTACTATACGCAGTACGCAAAACTTTATATATAATGACGAATTTAGGTGGTATACAATGGATATAATTACAGGTGTAGAAATATTTTTAACAATAATAGGAGGAGCTACTATTTTATTTAGACTACTTATGCCTTTAGCAGAAGCAACTGAATATAAATGGGATGATACTATATTAAAGAAAGCTCTTTTAGTAACTACAAAAATAACAGAACTAGTATCATTAAACAAATCTAATTCTAAATTAGAAATAAAATTAAACAAATAAATCAAAAGGTGATTTTAAATGGAAACAAAAAACATACTGAAAGTAGTAGCTGTCGGTGCAGCAGGACTTGTCATTGGTGCAATAGGAGGAGCAACTCTCTTTCCAGTACAAAATGAAGTTCCAGTTGAGGTAGAAAAGATTGTTGAGAAAACAGTAACAGTCTCAGTACCAGTAGAAGTACCAGTAGAAACAATCGTTGAAAGAAATGTAACTGTAGAAGTACCAGTAGATAATGGTAACCTAGACTTAGTTCTTGACCATATCTATGATAATGATGGTACAGTCGATTATCTAACAGATGACTTAGATGATGAAGACGTTAATGAAATAGTTGATAGAATAGTCTTTATTAATGACATCAAAGCACTAGCTGCTCAAGCAGTAAAAGATGATGGTGTTGATGAACTTGATAGAGAAGTAGCTGTTGATAATGAAACTATGGATGAAGATGACATTGAGAGATTCAGAGTTAATGATGATTCTGATGAAATTGTTATTGATGAAGTAGATTTTGAAGACTCAGATGCTACAGTATTAGTATCAGCTAGATTTGAGCAAGATGACGTAGAATACTTAGGAAACTTTGAAGTAGAGTTCAAAGATGGTGAAGTAGACGAAGTCAGAGTTGTTTCAGTTGAACTAAGATAATAAGAGTATAATTACTCTTATATTTTTTTTATTTTTTATTTTAATTCTAAGGAGGTAATATAAGATGGCAAATAAAAAAGTACCCTGTGAAGTATTTTGTAGAATAGTTGGATATTACAGACCTATTTCTAATTGGAATGAAGGTAAAAAAGAAGAATACGGAGATAGAAAGGTATTCAGTTTAGAACAATAAAATGAATGATACACATTCTTTTTATTTAAATTCTTTAATAAAACATTTAGACAGAGTACACATTAGATGAGCTGTTATAATTGTGGTTCAGAAATGGTTGAATGTGATAGTCTTAATCAAAATACTTTAGAAATTCAGGATGCTTGGTTTGAGTGTACTAAATGTGGAGCTACTAAAAAAGT
>Ga0099850_1000695_pt1 | contig 15338 bp, 9 predicted proteins | sample CB_VirMetaG_5_FD_79182 | JGI IMG/M metagenome (GOLD analysis project Ga0099850, IMG submission 79182) | Freshwater to marine saline gradient viral communities from Chesapeake Bay - CB_1508_1D Viral MetaG | ecosystem: Environmental > Aquatic > Marine > Coastal | place: USA: Chesapeake Bay... | reverse complement strand
GAGCATCACGAGCGTCAGCATTTGCGCGTAGGTTTTGCATGAATGCACGAGGGAGATGACGCATGGTCTGTCCCATACGGCGCGCCATACCGGGTTCACCCGTCTGTCCACCACCACCGAACACATCACTCATTTTTTGCCGAACCGCACTTCCGTAAAGTCCAGCGTGCCGATAGTCTCGCGCGCTGGCACGATTCCCGGCCATTTCAGCATCACTTACGCGGTCACCTGCTTGACCAACTCGTTGTGCGCGAACCGCTTGTTTGGCGGCTCTTGGATTTGGGGCAACCGCTGTGCCACCTGCTTGAACCGCCGGTTGAAATGTGGGAGTAGGCATGCCGTAGGTTCCAACTTCCTTCCGAATAATATCGGGGTGAGAGTTGTCGCGCTTTGCAACGGCTTTGATGACGGGTTCCCAACTGTCTTCTTGAACGCCGTAGAGAACATAATTGATGTCGCTAAGGTTGCCGCCTTTCGCGATAAGGAACTCAACAGTCCCCATGTCTTGTCCATGTCGGAGCATGCTGTCGTTCCATTCAATTTCCCAATTCTCAACCATTCAACGCGCCCCCGCAAGACCTCTTGATAGCGCGAACCACATCGTGCGTAGTGTTAAAGGATTTCGCAATGACACTCCAATCACCAAGCGACATAGCAATCGCGCGAGCAGTTGCGCTGGATACACCGACTTCGTTGCTTAATCGTTGCATATCGTATGCATCCAACGGGTCGTATTTCACTATCAAAGAGCCGCCAGCATCGTGCAACTGCACACGCTCCATGATGTTCGCGATAACACCCATTGGGTCGTCATCGGAGAATTGAAAATCGCTGGGGTCAAAAAAAGGATTGAAGTTCGGATTCGCGAAAAAGCCCGGTTGAGATTGAGGTGTTATCGGCATGTCGTCGCCGATGACCTCCTGTGTGGTGTCAATCGCTGGTGGCGCGCTCATCGGCTCTTCGGGCATAACAGGTGGGACGGGTCGGTCATCCCCAAGCGCGCCTCCACTCAAATGCGCGGGGAACTCATCATATCGGTGGTCTGTTCCCTCTTCAACGCCTTGACGCAATGAGTGTCCTGTGTCAGCCATGCCTAACGCTTCCATGTCAAGTTGCTTTCCACCCGATTGAAGTGCAATATCGCGCCAACCGCTAACGACCGAACCGGGTGCTGTTTGATACATTGAAAATTGATTGGGGTCAACACCCAATTGCTCGGCTGTTTTCATCATTGCCAAGATTTCAATTGCCGCGGTGTTGCGTCCTTTGTCGCCTCCGCGCACCATCGGCGCAACATGGTCGCGATGGTTTCGGAACATCGCGTGAACTTCATCGTTGGTGTCAATTTGCAATCCGGCTCGTAAGTTTCTCATCACTTTACGCAATCCTGTGGCCGCACCGTCTTTTCCTCGTCCGTAAAGCAGTTGATTAACAGGCGCGCGAGCCATTTGACGAGCCGTCTCTTGGCTGTATCCATTGTCTTGGAGTTGACGCATCACTTTGCTGGACATGCCGCCGCTGGACGAAGGCACGAAAAAGTCGTTGGGAAGAATGGACACGATGTCCATTGGTGAAATCCGACCGTATGCCGCGCTTTGTTCGTGCAGGTCTTTGTGGTGAGAAGGAAACTTCGTGTTGTCTCGCGAAGTCGGGTCTTTGTCGTTTGAAGTGTAGCGGTGGGTCACGCCGTTGGTGATTTGTTGAGGCTCAATGACATTTTGTTGCGCGCCTATGGTGGTTTCCAAACCAATTGCTTTCGCTTCGTCTTGGATTTCTTTGGCGGCATGCAAAGCGGCTGACTCAAGGTGTTGTCCAAGTTCGGGGTGCGTCTCGTTTCGTGCGTGGTTGTTGATGAGTTTGCCGTCGCTGGTTCTCACCTTTCGCTGTGCAGTAGGAATGCGCTTGTGTTCATGACCGCCGTAGTGGTTGTTTTTGTAGTCGGGATGAAGTGAACCATCATCGCCAAAAGGTGTAGGGAGGATGTGAAAGTCATCACCGTTCTGCCGTTTGATAGCGTTGAAGCGTTTTGTGGCGCGATTGATGAGGTCTTTGGCGGTTTTCAATGCAGACGCCTCCGATGAAGGTTTCATGCGAACACCACCTTCGCCGGTGTAGCCACTTTCCATCAATTCACGCGCCATGATACGAGCCGCGATGTCCATTGGGAACAAACCCAACAAACCCGATTCAATCAGTTCATTGAACGGTTTACCTGTGCGCGAGTTGATGTGAAAATGTGAAAGCGATTCGTGGTCGGAATCGGGCGAAGGAAACGATTGGTCTTCCAATTTGCCTGTTTCGGGATTGAGATACCACACACCCTTACCCTTGAGAATAATATCGCTCATCCAAGACCACCTCGCCTCACATACAGGTCGTAGGGGTGCGCACCCCAGCGTGTCGCGTCGTCGTCGGGGTCAGTTTCCGTCGCACCCGTTGGAGCAGATGTTAAACCACCCGACGCATTATCGCTTGGCCCTTCACTCGCACCCTGCATGGATTTGTCTTCTTTTCGCATCATGCGACGCATTAAATGATTGAGTTGGTCAATGAGTTGACGGTATTCAATACGGTCGCGAGGTGAGATGCGGTTAGTCAGTTTAACACGCTGTGGGCGCGCTTTCAAGAACTCTTCGGAGGCGAGGATGGCGTCGCTCGCACCAATACCGCCAGCACCGCCAGCGAGCGATGTCGCTTCGGACATTATTTTTCCACCGGGCGTCTTCGCTGTGCGCGGTTGCCGAATGGCCTTTGAGTGTGGTTTGGAGTCACGAGAACCACGAGGCGCGCGAACTTTTCTCGCTTCGGCGGTCACGGTTGGTGTTTGATAAGGGTCGTCCAGCGGTGGTGATTCAAGTGATACTTGCTGACGAACATCTTGACCTATGCGCTTTTGCGGGTTTGCATATGAAGTTCTCGCTTGTGATTGAGTAGCAGAAGTCAAACGAGGGAATCCAAAGCGATTCGGTTGTTGATGTCCGTAGAAACCACCAAACGAACGAAACGGTGCTGAACCAGCCATCATCGGTGTGATGGCGGATGTTCGTCGTCTTGGACCGACGCGATATTGCTTACTTTTCTTCCCTTTACCCTTCGTTTGGGTTTCGGTGGTTTCTATTTTCCCTTTCTTCCGCCTACCTTTCTTAGCGCGTTGCCTCGCCATCACCGTATCAATGGTCGTGGTTCTCTTCGGGTTTTCATCATCAAACTTCGGTTCGCGTTTTTTGCGAATCATTTCAAACGCTTCATCAATAAACGGAGCGGTGGACATCAACATGTCCATCCCCATGCCGCTTGCGCGAGGGTTTGCACCGTCAATGGCTTCGCTTTGACCGACCTGCCCTGTGAGTTGGCTCAATTCAGCCTGTTGCTTTACTTGACTGTCTTCTTCGTCGTCGGGATTCTTTTGTGGGATTTTGATTTTCATATGTTGCAATCCTTGCAATTTATGAGCGCGCTGGTCTTGTTCTTCACGCTTCTTCGCATCGTGTCGTGCGCGCTCATCGGAGTCTTCACGACCCACTTGGGAATCACCCTGTAATTCTTCTGCGCTTTCGCGTGGGTTGAAACGCATGCCAGCGGTGCTTCCTTCGGGACCGCCTACCATCATTCACCCTCTCCCATGAGTTTACTGCGAAGTCTCGCCCACACTTCGGGTGACTCTTTCGCTAATTCAACTTTGAGGATGTTGATAGTCTGCGCCGTCATGTGTTCATTGGTTGTTCCAGCGGCGCGGTCTTGAACGCGCATAATGTCTTTCACCGTTTCACGCACTTCTTTGTGGAGTGAAACGATGTTGCGCACATATTGCGGGTCGTTGCGGTCAGCATCGTCAAGAAAATGACTCAACTCACCGTTAATGCGCGACAAATTGTGTCTCAACGACTCTATTTCTTGACCTGCTTCAACGATAATGAGTTCTGCCGCACCCTTTTGCACAACAGGTTTGAGATGGTGCTTGAGGTGATGATAAATGCTGGATTCGGGCATTTGGATGTCCAAAGCGATTTCTTCGGCGGTCATGGACGCGTTGAAGTAAGCCATTTCCAACTCTTCGCGCTTAACAGACACACAAAAGCCACATTCGCTGTTGCTCCCCATGTGATACTCGCCCATGTGGTTGCGAAAATGACGGTCAGCCGTCCCTTCACGCCAGCCTTTGTCTTTGTCCAACTGTTTTGCAATGATGATGCCATGCGTCATCATTTCCTCAAGACCGTCGCGTTCTAAGTCTTGACAAAACTTGCAAGACGCTCGCGATATACGCTCCGCCATAGCAAACTCCAAGTAGCCGTAGCAAAAGAGTGTTTCCATGCGAAAGCGGCTCGGTCGTGCGCCAAAAATCGCGGGAGTTCCGCTCACTACGGATACGGCGAGAAGTCTTTCGCGAGCGGCGTTGGACATCATTGCCAACAACAAGGCGTCGTTGAATGAGCGAGAACGCCGAATGAGCATTTGTCGCGCATGTCCCGACCGAAATCACGACCGTTGCGGCCTTTGTGGTTGTTTCATCAAAACAAAAACCATCCTCAACAGTAGCGAATGCCCTGTTGGGAAATGGTCAATTGGAGAGTCGTCGGTAAATGATTCCGGACGCGCTGAAAAAAACGAAGAGTGCGCCGATGAGCCATGACAACTCATTTGAGTTCATCGTAGGACCCGAAAAGAGCAAAATGAGGAAGCACCCAAGTGTTAAACTGATAACTTGAACCATTATCATATCAACAACGACCGATTTGCGCAAATTGGTCATGTCACTCAACGCTGTGTAAAAAGTGGCGATGTCGGGCATATCAACGACCTCCAAGCATAGAACGGATGAAAGTCCCACCACCCTGCGCGACGCTTTGAACCATGCCGGGGTCTGCGAGCGCGTTGTCCAGCATACCTTGCATGGTGCTTTGGTTTGCGATGGCGACTATCTGCTGGAATTGCATGTTCATTTGTTGAACATTGTTGGAAGCCGCGTTGAGGATTTGCGTTTGCGTCATGGTGACGCTATCACCTGTCGGCAAACCCTGCACGCCGCTAAAATCAAAGGTAAAACCGTCGTCCCCCTCCTTAATTTTGGCGTTCGCGAGCATTTGATGCACCGAAACCGCGACCACATTGCTGATAAGGCCGATAAGCATGTTCAAGTTCGCACCGTTGTTCTCCGATAGCCACTTATCAATGAGCGGATTAGAAGTTATCATCATGGACAGGATGTCCATTTCGCTCGGTGGGGGCGGGGTCGCTAAGGGAATGTAGCCACCAGCCGCGCCGTATCCTGCGCCGTATCCTGCGCCGTATCCTGCGCCAGCAGAGACTTGTTGTTGTCCGTTTGGCAGTCCGAGGTTCAGCGCGCCGCTGTTTTGCGCGGGTTGTTGGTTATTTGACCACCACGGCATGATACCACCTCACGCGCCACCCTCATTTTGTTCTTGCGGTAACGGAAGAGGGTTGTTTTGTTGTATTTGATGCATCGCGAGAGCATCGTGAAGCAAACGCGTGTTATTTCCGGCTTGAAATTGACGCATATCAAACACAATCATCACCAAATCGTTCATTCCCGTCGCGGAATTGGTGAAATGAGTGATGGGTATGTTGTCTTGTTTGAGCATCGCGAAGAATTGCTCGTATTTTGCGAGAGTTGGAGGTGTATTGTCTTTCTTTTTGATACTGCTAACAGGGACGGCAACGACCGAAACGCCTTTTTTCAACTTGGCTTTGAGAGTTCCACCGCTCGCTTCTTCTTCCGCTTCGTCTTCACGCTCCCATTTTGTCAACAAATGATACAAATGCAGGTGTTCGGGACAGTATGTAGCCCTCAAAACGCGTCCGCTGGTCACTTTTTCGCGCGCTACAAAGGCTTCAACTTCTCCTGTGACGGGATTTTTAAAGTAAATGTCCCACAAGGATTGCCCCGTTTCATCGTCGGTGATTTGCTCGTAGATGTTTCCGGCCATCCGCAGAAGGTATTCTACATCACACCCGTCCACGCAACATCGCATTGTGTTGGTGTTGTAACGGTATTTTCCGCCCCAAACGCGTTTTGGAGAAAAAATAGAGCGTTTTGTAGGCGTAAGAAGCGAATATGCTTGTTTTATGTCCTTTCTGCGCGCTTTTTTGGGGTTTTGATGCCTTGAAGGGTAAAAATTAACCTGTGGGACCTCAATATGTTGGCTCACATTGCTCATTGCGGCCTGTGCTTGAGCCTGTTGTTGCATCTGCGCGAGGCTCATTTGGGTCTGTGCGGCAAGCCGCAATAGGTCGTTTTGGGGTGTATTTCCAAGCATTTCATCACCAACTTAGCATGTTTACCATTGTTTTTTCAACATTCCAGCCGATTTTCGTCGCCATCATGCTTACGCGACACGGAATACCGGCTTTTTGGAGTCTTCGCATGGCTGGACGGTGCAAATCAAACACTTTATGCTCGCGTAAACGGCCCGATTGCCATAAAATGTTCGCATTATCGTCCCACCACTCGTCTGCTTTGTTCGCAACAAGCCAAATCTGCCTCGGAGCGTAGCGTTTTCCCTTCAAACGGGTCTTCAATGAGCGATAATTCCATCTTTTTTCAATCAGCGCGTCTACAAGGTATTCAAAACCACCAACTGCGTCAATCACTTGTGCGCCGTTACCGCGAATGACACGCGTATCGGTCATGAAAACAACAATTTCCACTTGACGGTCAACCATATCATCAATCCAAAGGTTCCAAAAGCGTTGTTGACCGCCAACATCGGATGAATGAACGACTCTTTTTTCTCCCTGCCAGCGAATGCGTTTTCGCGTAGCCTTCGGAAGCACATATCCGCCCCCAAGAAGTCTTTTTGGGTGCATTGTTCGCTCTTCAATGTCGTCCATTTCGCCCGGAGTGCGCATAAACAGGTCAAGCGTTGTTTTTCCAACCTGCGTCGGTCCGTAAACGCCAATTCTGCGCGGTTTGAGGAAGTTGTATAGTTCGCGACCGTAAACAACCGCGCCCATCAACGCGCTTCCAGCAAATGTGGCTACCATGATTCAATCCAACCCGACATTTTTTGATACGCCCACTCAACTGTGTTTTCCCAAATGCTTGTTTCAGTGTGCAATTCAAAGGCTGAAACCCCAAATGCGGCTGAAACTCCAACGATGATGCACAAAATCAACGCTCTTCCTCGTTCGTAGTAGTTGTCAAGCGTGTTTTGCGTGTGTAAAGCGCGTAATGTCGCTTCCGTTGCATCATCGCTCGGAGTTTTAAAAAGCCAACCCAACCCTCATCACTCCTTTTCTTCGGGAGCGTAGGTTCCATCGGGGTTTCTTTTACGGTTTTTCCCCAATTGAAGCGGTTTCTTTTCACTCGCTTTGTGTTGCGGGACCGAGGACTCATTTTCAACACCCATGAGTGACATATATTCTTGAACTTCGGGGTCTTTTTCCAATTGTTCCATCTGTCTCGCGAAAGTTGCTTCTTGTTTCTTGATTTCCATGTTCATTTGCGCTTGCGCGAACCGCATTTGCTGTTCCTGCATTTGACGGGTCATGTTGCGTTGCATATTTGACAACATCGCTTTTTGGTCCATACCGTCTTGCGCGAGCAATTTGTAGATGAAATAGCCCATACCCTGTAATGTGAACGCGCCCATCGTGTAAGTGATGGCGTTCGTGTAAGTGTGGTCGTCATAAAGCCATAATTTTGAATCAAAAACCGCGATGGCGCATCCAACAAGAACGCTGACCATCGTGATGAGTCCAAAAATGCGCAATTCATCGCTGTTGTTTGGGTTTGAGGGTGACTGCATGTTGTATCCTCCTTGCTACGCGACAACGCGTGCGCTACATAAGTGTGTTGATTCACCCTTTTATTGATATTTTTATATTATCATTATAACAATAATAACTTATTTCTCATTATAAGAAAAATGTGAGATTATTGCGAATCGTCTTCACCCAACCGCTTTGGTCGCATTGCTTCCGACATCAACGCGTAAGGTTGGTATGGTGGGAATGCTTGCATTCCCTCTCTCAACTCTCGCCCTGCTTGTAGTTGCTGACGGTATGCAGTTGGTGGGTTTTGCATCAACGGCGGCATGTTCGGGTCCACTCGCGGTCGTCGTATATCCGTTAACTTTGGGGTAGGCGCGGGTTGTGGGACGAAGCCGGAGTATTCTCGTCCGGTGGCTTCTTCATATTGTCTTTTTATCTCAGCCTGTTTAATTTGCTTCGCGGCGTAGTCGTATCCCATCATTGCGTCGTAGTTGTTTGGTCGGAGTGTTGGGTTCGTTTTGACCATCATGGTGAGCGCGTCATCAATTTGCTTCTGTATTTCGGGAGGCAACGCACCAGCCGCGTGTGCGGCAGTCAATTCACCGTAGTTGGCGATGCCGTCCGTTTTACCCGCTTCTCCTTCAAGAATGCGGTCCATCAATTGCTCGTATTCGTAGTTTGGTTGTTCACGGAACTCCGTCATGCGAACCATCATGTTATACGCGTTTTGGTCTGCTTCGGAAATGTTGATTGGGTTGTTAGCGTTGATGAGGTCGCGCAGTTTTGTTTCTTCAAATGAGCGCGAAACGACATCTTCTCCATCCTCGTCTTTCGTTGTTTGATATTTCATCACACCCATCGGTAGTCGCTGAATGTCATCAAAAGCCAAGTTTGCGCGAACCTTGTCCCCGAACTCACGCGGGCTGATTTTCAAAACATTGTCGTATTTATCACCAATGCCGGTTTTGTAGCCGAGCGGAATGCGGATGTAGGTGTTGAGTTTGACGGCTTCGGCTAATTCCTCCGCCGTCTCAAAGTTTTTGTCTTCAATGATTTGCGCCGCGTAGTCTTCAAGAATGGTTCGCAGGTTTGAGTTTTCTTGAGTCATCTCCGCGTAGTTGTTGATGTTCAAATCAGCGGGAATGTTGGGGTGGTCAAGTGAATTGAGGTGGCCGTTGATGAAGACTTCCAACGCTTTGTGCTTCACGAAGTCTTGAAACAACTCCGCAATTTGCGCGTTGAGGCTTTTGATGTAATTGTCGTTGATAGCGCGCATTTGTCCTTTTTCGTTCGGTGCTGAGAAAAAGGAATCAGCGTCTTTGATACCTTTCAGTTTACCGTTTGCCTCATCGCTGAAAGTCAATTCTGCTTCCGGCATTTCCAAGTCCGAATAGGGAGACAAACCAAACTTGGCGCGCAAATCGTTCAACTCTTCACTTGCAATACCGATAGCGCGTTTCATCACCATTGGTGTTTTCATACCGCCAAGCGCGCGTTGCACCTGTTGGGCTGTTTCGGGGCTAAACTCTTGACCTTTCTTCACTCGGTTGAACGCTCTCATTGCCTTCGGCATGTGTCCGAAAATGCGCTCAACATCATCGGTGGTGATGGGGGATGGCTCATGCGTCGCGCCCGGTTCAAACAAACCTTCCTTCAACTCTTTTGGTGTGAGATGTCGCCCATGAGCAAATGTCAACGGGTTGTAGAAGCGATAACTCATCGGTAGTTTGTTAGCGAAAATGTCTTTGTAGGTGATGTTGAGATTGCCTTTATCATCCATTGGCAACACATCCTTTTCACCGAACTTTACTTCCATCGGCTTACCCGTTGCAGGGTTGATGATTTTTTCACCTTCCAACTGACCACGCGTAAAACTCTCTTCTGCGTAAGACTGCAATTCTTGAAGCAAATCTTGCGCGTAGTGGACACTATCGTTGTGAACATTACGGAAATCGTCAAGCGGGATGGCCTGTATTTTTGACACTAACTCTTTGAAATCGTCCGCGATTGCTTGGTCTTGAGTTGATTGCACATACCGCAAACCCATCGCGATGAGCGTCTTGATTCGGCTTTCAATTGAACTCTTGATGTGCGCGTGACGAGCGGCTTCGTGTGTTCCCATCATCGGTAGGATGTTTCCAACATCAATCGCTGGCTCTTCATCAATGTCGCCGACATCCAGCGTTGGTTTCTCTTCACCGATGTTGATGTCGCCGACATCCAATTTAGGTTCGGGTTGAGGAATTGGTTGCAATTTGCCATCAACCATTGTCAAACGCGTTGAAGCGTCAATGGTGTTTCGCCCTAAACGCCTACGCGCCTCTTCTCGCTTTCGTGTCGCGGCGTCTATTTTGCGGCTTCGGTCGCTCACAAACTTCTCGCGACCAATGATGTCGCCGTAGATTTGCATAGCGGGTTTGAGTGGTTTCATGTCATATAATTCTCGCACGAACTCCGGCATGTCGTCGGATGTCAGCATGCTGGTCTTCATCGCGAGAAGTTGGTTGGCGTAGTCCATTGCCTGTCCAGCCATACTGCTATGCACATAGTGGTGATTCTTACCTTCAATCAATTCACCCGTTTCGCGGTCAATGTAGCCTTCAATGGGTGTCGGGTCTGTTGGGTCAATGATACCGCTACCCAAGCAATGCGAACAAATACCGTTCGCGCACCTACCTGTTTGGGAGTGTTCAGCGGTGTGGTCGCAATCCGGACATGCGAGTTGTTCGTGGTCGTGAGGTTCCATCAGTTCAGCATGAGGGTGGTCATCAAACGATTTAGCCCCATGAGGTCGCAGATGTTGTCTCATGTATTTTTTCATCGCGGCTTCGTTGACACCCATCCCTTTCAATTCGGGAACATGGTGAGACAAGTAAATGGCGGCTTCGTCGGGCGTGACATGCCGGTGGCCGAAACAAGTGCCACACAGCGTAGGTGCGTGATTTTTGAAATTGCTCAAGAGACTAAACGCGCTATGGTCGCCCTGTTTGATTTTTTCTTCCGAGCCGCGCGTAAAGTGAGAGTTCTGCTCTCGTCGTGCGGCTTCTTCTTCGGTCAGCAACCCCATCTCGTTTGGTTCCGCGTCATGGTGTTCTTGAGGAATGGTTGCGTGATTCATTTCCGCATCCGATGAAACTTCCATGTTGTCAATAGCGTCCGCGAGCGATTTGACATCCTTCTTTGTGCTTGCCGCTTTCGCGTCGTTCAACAAAGCCGAAGCGCGTTTCTTTTCCTGTTCAGTCATGGGGTGTCCCATCATGGCTCGCTTTGCGAACAGCATGTTTTCATCATTGATTCGCATTCGCGCTTTGTTGTTGTTGAAGAAACGGATACCTGTTCCACCCATTTCTCCAATGCGCCCCATTTTGAAGTTATCAAGCGACATGCTGTAATCGGTCATCGGTTGCCCTGTTCCGGGGTCAATTGACAGGATAGTGTTGAAATCGTCGCCGTAAACATCCGCGTGGATTTTGTTCATCGCGGCCAAGTAGTCTTCGTAGTTGTCAATGTCGCCCAACTTGGCGATTTTGTCTCCCGCCTTCAAGTAAGCCGCGATAATACGACTGTTGAATCGCTCGGTGTGTTCCGGTAGGTTGTCTTTGAGAAGAGCGGCTTTCTTTTGCGCTTCTTCTACTAAACGCTCACGATATTTGTATTTGTCCTTGACCGCCTTGTAGCGTTTGTTGATGGCTAATCGTTGCGCTTTGATTTCTTCTTTCTGTTGTTTGGACGAGTAGAGTCCCGGCTCCTTAACCTCACGACCGTCACGCATCACCGTGACCGGTTTTGTTTGTTCCCACAACGCGTCGTTTTCAGCAATGGCATCCAAGTAATTGTCGTAAGACTCTTGGAACAATGCGAGGTCTGCTTTTCGCTCACCGACAGCGGTCATCGCTTTACCGTAGTTAATGAGCGGTTCGTTGATGGTTTGAATGACATTGTTGCGGGCAACCTCGTTGTCATGCTTGATGTTGACCTTATCCTTCCCGTAAACGCCTTTGTTCATGTCGTTGATAAAATCCATCACGCCTTCAAACGCATTCAGTCGGTTTGCGAGCAAAATACCGCGACGGTCTTCTTCGTGATACCGGTCATGCGCGTCGTCGTTATCCAACAAAAACGAGTTGGCGACCAATTCTTCATTGCTCAACCCAGCAGGGCCGGAAGCCACCGTTTTTTCACGGTGCTTGTAGAGTCCAAACTTCTTGTAGATGGCTTGTGCGTTTGGGTTGCCGCTAAGAACCGCTTTTTTGATTTCTTTTCGCAGTTCTTTTGCAGTTCTGCTTTCCCACTGACCTTGATATTTTCTTTCCCCAGCGCGTTGCAGTTGCAACAATAAATCGTCGCGCTTGAACTTGTCGCTGTTGGGGTAAATGAAGTTGTAAATCGCCTCCAATGAGGGTATCCCTTCACCAGCCACGACTTTCAAAAAATCATCACCCAAACCCTCTTTTTGATACCGTTGCAACAACGGAACGGTCATCATTTTGTGAACATAGGGTGTTCGGTCGCCCAAGTTTATAGGTGCGTTAGGTCGCTCCTGTTTTGCGCGCTCGGCTGTGCGCGTGCTGTGCCTGTCGGGGTGACATCCGAGACATTCTTCGGGTTCATGAAAAATATCCTTCTCGTATTCGGGTGGGATGTCGTCGGGGTCTGCTGACCCACCTTGAGCGGACGCGTCTTCTTCCATGTTCTTTCGCGCGATGTAGTTTCTTTGACGCTTTCTCATTTGTTCAGCGACCTTCTCTTGATGCTCGTTGTCTACGACAGACCGTTCACCGTTAATTTTCATGAACGAAAGAAGTCGCCCAAGCGCGTATCCAGCAATACCACCACGCTCGGTTTCATTGACAAGCGAGTTCATCGCTTCTTCGTAGCCTTCGGGCGACATGTCTTTGTTAGCGTATTTTAAGGCGGCTTCAACAAACGCGAGTTTTGAAATACCCAAGTCGTCAATTCGCTTGGTCGCGTAGTTGAGTTGCGCACCCAACTTCGGCATAATGTTCGCGAGTCTACCGAAGTCTTGGATTGACTTGTATTGAGGGTTGCCTTCTTCGTCTTTACCAGCCTCTACAACCCTATAACCGGTCACGAGTTCGTCCAACGCTTGATACCGCGTTCTGTCATCAATGTCCAACTCTTCGGGATTTTGGAACTTGACTAAATCCTCCGCCGTCAAGTTAAGTTTTGCGATTTTTTCATCAATTTCGCGCTTCTCGTCGTCTTCTTTGGCGTTTTGCGCTTTGTGAGCCTCTACACGCAGTTGTCGCACAACGCGACCAACGCCCGCGAGTTGGTGATGAAGGTCTTGCACAGCCTCAATCATTTTTTCTTCGCTCGCACCGTGAAGCATGTGAGACGGGTCAAAGTCAGTTCCAGCCAGCCCACCGAGGATGGCTTCATCGTCAATTATATGTTTTTCTTGCGCGTCCTTGTTTTTGGTCAAAGCCCTCTCGTGTTCGCGAATTGCAGTTTTATGCATTTCAAATTGATGTGGCGTCAATTCACCTGTTTGCAATCTGCGTTCAAGGTCGCGCAAACGGTTGTCCATCGTGGTTCGTTTTGTTTCACCGCGAATCCGTTTTACTTCCGACTCTTCGGTGCTGATGGCCGATTCGGTTGCGTCTCTACCACCGTATTGCGCCGCTTCACTTGCTAACGCCGCGCGTTCAGCAATGCTCCCATCGGCTTGCGCTTGGTCAAGTTGTAACGGTTGTCGCTCATCATAGCGTTGTGAACCGCTCAACACTTCACCGGGACTCATTGATGCATACAGACCGGGGTGGTAGCCCTTGGTGGAGTCTTCTGTCTCCAAGAACTCACCTATTTCATCGCGCACTTTATCGCTAAACGGACTTTTGTTGTTCGTGAAATAAGGGAGAATGAAATCGGGAATGTTCGGCGCACCTGTCTCAATACCAAGTTCCTTTGCCGCATCACGCATAGAGGGTGTGATGGCGTTGGGTCGGTGTTTTACGCTCTCACTAACAATGCCACCACCCCGCGTTCGCTTAGGGCCGAAGTTTTTCTGCCCCGTCAACGAAATCATGAACTCGTTGAATTGGTTTTGCAACAAACCAAACGCTCGTGTGTCGTCCATAGGAGCAACTTCTTCACCCTCGTCTCTCATGGTGCGGTCAACGGTTCGCATGCTTGGGTTGGCCTTGATTTCATCAATGCGTTGCAACAAACCTTGAGACAGCGCGGTGGACGGTTTCTTCACCTGTATTTCGGGAACAGACTGTGGTCCCCGTTGGGTCATATCCACTTGTTCAAAGAATTGTTCGTATTGGTCTTTTAATCGCGCATCCTCTCTCTTTTTACGCGTGTTGAAAGCCTCAAGGTTGTCAAGTCCCGAATCGGTGTCGGATTGTAGGCTCGGTTGTTCACTTTCGCGCTCTTCTTCGTATTGCCTGTCCCTAAACGAAGGTTGCGCAACGACGCGCCTACGCTTCGTGCGCACTTGTGGGTTCATCGGCGTTCCCATTTCATCTGCACCAGCATCACGAGAAAGCGTGGTGTAAAGTGGGTGTTGCGCTCTCTTCATCAACTCCAAAATACCTTTGAGGCCATCCTTACGGTAAAACCCTTCTTGCGCGATAGGGTCGGCGATGAATGAAGACAGTTTCGGATGCTGGATGCCCTTTCGTGCCACCTCTTCCAGCGTATCGTTCTTTTTTTCATTGCCTTCTTCGTCAATGTAGGTGAAGTTTTCATCCTCTTCGCGACACTTTTTCAGTTCGGGATACTTACCACTTATTCTATTCAGCGCGAAAATAACCGTGTCGTTGATAATGGGTTCCGAAGCAATGGAGGGCATACCGTCTTCGCGTTCAGCCTCCGGGTCTTCAATTCCCAAACCGCGCGCCAGCAATGTGTTGTGAATGCCGGTGATTCCGTAGTAGAGATTCCACGCGTCTTCCTCGGTTTTTTCGGTCGCCTCGTATTTTTCAACCTCTTCAAGAAGGAAGGGTGCAAGGCTGTTGTAGCCTTGCTGGATAGCACCCATTCTGCTTTCGCGCTCATCATCCTCGGCCTTGATGATGCGGATAAAGCGACCCATTGATGTTGGGGAGGGCGACCTTGCCCTTGAAGGTAGCGGTAGGCAAAAAATTGCTGGGATTTTTTTTTTTGCCCCCCACGAAAAAATTGTCTGTATTTCGCACGCGGTTAAGCAGGGCAAATTGCCCGTCGCGCGACGCGCCTCCGGCTAAGCGCGAGGGCAAATTGCGCGAGGCTCGCGCGAAACCGTTGCACCACGCGCCTATCGGCGATGCGTTGCATATCGCGCGATGCCCCGCAATGGTCGCGCTATCGCGGGTTGGGCGCGCGATGCTATCGCGCTTCCCAACCATACGGTTGTCGCGCGTGTGTTGCGTTCCTTCTCGGCAACACGCGCGAAGGCCGACAACCCGATTTTGGGCCGACCCCTTATAAGGGAGTCGCTAACCCTTGCTGTCCGGTCAAGCGGTCAAGAGCCGTGAAGAGGTAAAGAACATGAAACCCGAAATGAAGCCCGAAGTGAAGACCTATGTCATCGGTATGCTCGCCCCCCACAGCGGCAACCTTGATGATGAATTGTTTGAGACGCAGGTTCTCAACAG
>Ga0099850_1000694_pt1 | contig 15340 bp, 18 predicted proteins | sample CB_VirMetaG_5_FD_79182 | JGI IMG/M metagenome (GOLD analysis project Ga0099850, IMG submission 79182) | Freshwater to marine saline gradient viral communities from Chesapeake Bay - CB_1508_1D Viral MetaG | ecosystem: Environmental > Aquatic > Marine > Coastal | place: USA: Chesapeake Bay... | reverse complement strand
TCATCACCTAATACCTCTGCCATATCGCGCTCAATCAACGCCCTTACGTGCTCCTGATACAGCCCGGTATACGTGCAGCACCTACGCCCAGATCGTTCGTACAGGTGCTCAAGGTACGCCTGGCGGCGGTTTTCAATCTCAAATGGTTCCATGGTTACCTCGAAAGAATGCGTTGTAAATAACCGTATGAAATCGCATAGCGATTCATTAGCTCCAGGTTGCTAATGCCATTGGCTGCCTCTCTGCGGAGCTGTTTGATCTCACAATCTGCTAGCACCCTGATCTCTAAATATCTTTCAACGGTGCGCTGCAGCTCTTCACACTGAAGGCACCGCAACCACCGATGCGCACCATCAGCCTTCTGCTGGGTATGAACGACACGTGTTCGGCCTCCGCAATGTTGACACTTCATTTCGACTTAATGACAACAACGCACGTGGTGGCAACAGATAATCGTACTTACCAAACAGAAACTCACCTCGGCCATATACCGGATCATCTGTTGCCGGTATTGCGCATGTCCCGCTGCTATGCACCGTTAGCGGGCCATACTTAACAATGGCACGCATGATTGCTTCATCTAGGTCATGCGCTAATGTGCGGCATAGAACCTGCTTCCTCTGATGCTGCGTAATAACATCCAAGTAAAAGATGCGCGGCAGTTGATGCTTTGTTTTTTTCATCGTAAATTCGGGTTGCGTTCACGGTTGGTAAGGCTCGGGTGATCATCCCAGAAATCATCATCATCGAACCTAATCATCTCTTGACCATTGGTTTCACGCACAAGCCGCCTGGCGACATCTGATAGCGTTAACTCAGGCTCTAGTACCTTCAAGATAAATAACTCCGCTGCAAGCTGAATAAATACAGCCGCAACACAGCTCTGCCGCCAGCCATCATGCGTGCTGGCTTCATCCATGCAATCATCAATGGCCTGTACACAACGGCCAAATATCGTCGTAGCTGCAATCATGCTCGCACCTGCACTGGCATCACCAGATACAAATACTCAGAGCTGTCATCAGCAGATCGCAATACCGCAGGCGTTGATGGTGCATTGCACTGCAAAACAACATCCTCACTGCTGATCACCTTCAGCCCATCAATCAGATATCTGGAGTTAAATGCAATCTTTGTTGCATCACCGCTGATCTCAGCGGCAATGCATTCAAGCCCACTGCCTACATCCTGTGCATCAGCTTGCAGTACCACCTGGCCTAGCTTGGGTTCACTGCTAAACTTCACTACATTACTATGTTGATCCGCAAGGATTGATACGCGCTCAAGCCCTGCAATCAGTGCTTTGCGGTTTACGGTAACCTTCCGTTCAAACTTCTCTGGCACCAGCTGTTGATACTTCGGGTAGGTGCCATCCAAGCTGCGGGTCGTGAGGATCTGCTGGCCAGCAGTAACCACCACCTGGCCCTGGTCACTAAACAATTCCACATCTTGATCCTTAGCACCAGCCAGCAGGCGTTCCAGTTCACGCAAGCTCTTCGCTGGTATCGTTACCTCAAATCCTTGATCAGCATCCGTACCCGGAACAGTTGATACCGATAAACGATGGCCATCGGTAGCAGCACACTCCAGCGCACCATTTAATGTCAGGTGAACACCAGTCAGGATTTGTTTGGATTCGTCGTTGCTGGCAGCAAATACCGTTGATCGAAGACCACGCAGCAGTTGATCCGCGTTGATTACTGCTGGGGTTGTTTTATGGCTCAGCGGTAATTCTGGATAATCATCAGCGGTCATCCCATTGATCTGATATGAGCTGCTCATGCTGGTCAGTTCTACCTGCACGCCAGCCTCATCACAACTCAGTGTTACGGGGCTATCAGTAGCAAGCCGTGACACGATGTCACCAAATAACCGAGCCGGTAGTGTGATTGCACCGCTGGTTTCTACCGTTGCTGGAATGCTGGTTTGAATGCCAAGGTTTAGATCAAAACCAGTCAGGCTGAGTTGACCCGTGCCAGCATCAGCGATTAGCAGCACATTAGCCAAGATCGGATGCGTCGGACGTGTTGATACTGCACGACCAACCAACGCAAGGCTTGCGTTCAGTTCAGTTTGAGAGCAAACAAGTTTCATGGGATTCTTTCAGTAAGAGTTGGGCAATGATGTATGCACTGGATCGGTGGTGGTGATCCAGGATGTCGGTTGCAACCGTGCGTAACACAGCTGCGATACGGTCGTGATCATCTTCATGCGCCTGATATGCAATCAGGCAATCATTCATTAATGTCACCTCATCATGCTCCAGATCAGTAATACTTGAGTGATCATTGCCATCGCAAGGGATGTCAATACCATCCGATGCAGACGGCGTAGGTCGCTTGTTGCAACAACACGCATACTGCGGCTAACAGTTACGTGTGGAGTGTTAGGTAATTCTGCCATGTGTTCAGAATGGGATGTCATCATCATCAGCGCTGCTATCACTGCTCATCCAATCTGCAGTCGTCTTTGCAGCTGGAGCAGCTGTTGGTGTAGCAGCAGCTGGAGCAGCGCCAACAGCTGCGAACTTATCCACCGTGATCGTTAACCCCTTGCGTTCTTCACCCGTATTACGATCCTTCCAGGTGTCAGTTTTAACGCGTCCGGTCACATCAACGAGTTGACCTTTGCGGAACTGATCTGCAAATTCTGTTGCCTTATCACCCCATACTGCGAGGTTAAAGGCATCAGGTGGGATGCCATCATCACGCTTGGCGCCAGGACGGTTGATCAGGATGCGTGCATTAGCAACACACGATCCACCATCGAGATATTTAACCTCAGGATCACGTGCTAACCGTCCGATGAAGTTATGTTGAGAAGCACGGAGCAAACTAGCAATCAGTTCGTTCATGAAAAATAGTGTTTAGGATACGGAAGCGCAGCGCAGGTGGTCACGTCACCGCCCACGCTGCTGGCAATTCATCTTCTTCTGCTTCCGGTTCAGGTTCGGGCTCGACAGCACCAGCGTTATTCCATGCCGTGATCGTTTCAGCCTTTGCGCCATTCCTTGCCAGACGTTGCAACACCGCATCATTCAGCTGGCCCATGGAGGTGACACCATCACCACCCAAGGCATGAAGCATGGCGGTAAATCCATCACTTGTCAGCCCAGCTGCCTTCAGGCGTTTCACCGCTTGCGCTTGCAGTTCATCCCGCGCTGGTTCTGTAACGGTCACAGCAACCACGCCGTTTTCGTCAATCGGTCCAGTGGCACCCAGCTCCTCGGGTGTGTAGGGCGTTGCACCACCGAGGGCATCAGGGCAGTGGGTGCGCATCCCAGCCGATAGGCACCGAGCGAATAGCATTGCTTCTGGATACTGCGCCCACGGGCCGGATGTTTTCACCAGCCCTGCACGCTTCGCCATTTCAATCGTGAAGGTCTCCTCGCCGAGCACTTCCTTGCCGGTCAGGAACTTGATCCGGCAGATGGTGTCGGTTTTCTCCATCACCCGGTAGTCGTACTGCGGATGGCGTTTGATAGCTTGCGCCAGCAGGTTGGCGCCAAATCCTGGCTTGCCTTGAATCAGCGTCACGCCATTCATCGACGCAAACGGTCCAAAGCCTGCTTCCATGCCGGCCAGAATCCGCACGGCGCATTCAGCCATCAAGGCATCTGGGTTGCCGCTACCACGACCAAACAGACCAGATGCTGCAAACAAACGGCCTAGGCGTTGCAGGTCATCAGCCGACCGCACCTCCAAGGCCAGTGCAGATGAAGCAGTCATGCGCGTGGGGTTGACGTTGCTGCAATATAGCATCATCCGGTTCCGGATCTGCACCGCTCACACACCTAGCCGGTTGTGAGAACATGCGTACCAGCGTCATCTCACCACACTGCAATGCATATCCACTGCCAAAACCACGATGAAGCCGACCGCGCCTGGCAATGGCTTCAGCACATCCCCGATCATCTCTGGCAACCCGTCGAGCTTCACCTCCACGGCTACGGCTGTCTCTACCTCGTTACCCGTTCGGATGATGGCGAGCAGCTCGCAGTTCGGCCATCAGCTCCGGCGCTCCATACTCTCCTTCCTTAAGGCCTCGTACCGTTCGCACCGTTTCCGCCAGTGCATGTAGCTCTAGTTCAAGCTCTCCTGCATTTAGCCGCTCACCACCAATCAACGCACGAAACCGCATCCGCCGAGCACGATCTGTTGCTGGATATGCCTCCATCAGCTGCTGTGGCCCACGGATGCTGCCCAGTTTCCGCTCAACGCAGAGACGCTCAAGCAGTTCCAGCAATGCATCGTTCATCCTGGTCACATCCGCTGGTGACAACTCCGCATCACCCAGATACGGCAGGACCAGACGGCCAACCATGACTTCAGCGAACTCAGCAAACCGCAGCGGTTTTGTCTCATCATCTGGTCTTGGCAGCCAGATGGCATCTGCTAACCAGTCTTCAACAACTCCCCATCCTGAAAACGTGCCATAGAGCTTGAGGCAATCCGCTTGCCCTTGTGTCTGCCAGCACCAGATCAGTTCATTGGCAGCCGCAAACGCATCTAGGTTTTTGTACGATGCACCACGTGGCTGGCGATTATTTCGTAGCCGGCTCAATGTTGTGGTATCAATCAAACCACGCTCACCTAAAGCCCATGATGCAATAGCTGAAAACTGATCATGAGATAGCTTCGAGCGTGTCAGCCAATAATTCACTAAACCGGCGACGGCATTACGTCCTTGCTCATGGCGAACAGACGGCAGCAGCGGCGCGGTGCTTGACTCTTGCGGTTTCATACCGAAACCTTACCAAAGCGGACCCGTACCCTAGGGTTCGGTCAGCAGCGCTTGCGCATCACCCACGCTGCGCACGATCCCTGCGCAACCGCCAAACCCATTCACTGCACTCAAGAATGCAGCCTGCTCCTGGGATGCGCTGCCCTTTGCAGACTTGACTTCAAGCGCAACAAATTGCGCAATCCGCTGCCCATCAACCACCATTGATCGCAGACCGATCAGATCACTGCTGCCGACGCATAGACCAGCATGAAGCGGTCGCCCGTGACGGATCACCACATCACCAGGCCGAAGCGTGGCGCTGATCGCCTGCAGATTTCCCGTGGTGACCTTAGTGGCCTGTCCCGCCCAGCCGGTGCCGACGTTATTACGCCACAACCTGGTGGAACCATGGCCGCAGGCCAGGAGGATCCGCTGCTGGATTTCCTGTTCGGTCACGCCACCACCTTCCACTGACCCTTCGCCTGTCGTGCTGCCAGCACATGCCGGGCCCAGCCCCTGGGATGTTTCATCCCACGTCTGCGACCGATCTCCACCAAGGCCTCCAGCGTCTGTGCCTTAGCTTGCTCACGTCTCGCAACCTGCTGTTGCACTTCCACAAGCTCACCGTCTACATGCTGCAGTTCACGCCGTTCTGGTGTGAACTGATGGCCGCATTCACCACAAACCTGCACCCGGCTGGCGAGACAGGCAAAACAGGCTGGGCATACCTTCACTGATGGTGACGCATCCCGCTGGCGTTTTACACGGCCATCGAGGCTCCATTCATGGACATCCAGCGGATGACCCATGCGGCTGCAGTTGCCGACGTGATCCAGGATCAGCAGATCATCCTTCCCATTGGCGATCCGCAGCCCGCGACCATTGCCCTGCAGCCATGCCGTGAGGCTCTGCGTAGGCCGTAGCCAGATCACTGCATCAATCTCTGGCACATCAACGCCAGCAATCCACAGCTGCGCACACGCAACTAGATCCAACCGCCCACCCCTTAGGCCAACGATTGCTTCACGTCGCTCGGCGTCATCACTGCCGCCATGCACTGCCATCGCTCGATACCCAGCATCACGCCATTGCTCTGCCACCATCTGGGCATGAGCAACAGTGGTGCAAAACGCCACCCCACGCCGGCCACTGCATAACTTCTTCCAGTGGCTCAACGCATCACCCACCACTGCCGGGCGGCTCAGCAGTTCACCAGCCTGGCCCTGGTCGTATTCCCCTGCTCTGGTGCGCAGCCCTGATAGATCAGCACCAGGTGGCGCATACACTCGCACTGGTGCCAGCAGCTGTTCAGCAATTAACTCCGCTGTAGAGCAGGTCAGCACCAGTCGATCGAATACCTCACCCAGCCCACGCCCATCAAGACGTTGCGGTGTGCCCGTCAGCCCCAGCAACAGCGGATACCCCACTGCATCAATCACCTTGCGGTAAGTATTCGCTACAGCCAGGTGGCATTCATCCACGATTACCAAATCAGGCTTCGGCAGCATGGATCGCCGCACTGCCGTTTGTACCGCAACAACCTGAACAGCCTGGCTGTAGTCCGTTGTAAGCCCAGCACGGATCTGGCCGTGGGCAATCCCAGCAGCCATCAGCCGCTGGCTGGTATCAGCGAGAATCTCGCGCAGGTGCGCCAAAAACCACACCCGCCGGCCCTTGGCGACTGCCTGCCGCACGATCTCGGCTGCCGTAGCAGTTTTTCCAAATCCGGTCGGCGCCACCAGAACCGGTGCGCGGGCGCCGCTGGCATAGGCCTGGCGTAAATCACTCAGCGCCTGCAGCTGGCGTGGTCGAAGGTTTACGGTCATTCAACTCCAGCCAGTAGGTCAGCCTCGTCAAACAACAATGTCTGATCAGGTGTACGTGTGTCCTCCACGGCAATAGCCATGTTCTTGATCGCCTGCTTGAAGTAGCTCTCCTTCAGCTCGATGCCAATCCCGCGCCTACCCAGCGACACCGCACCGAACACCTCCGAGCCAACTCCCATAAATGGCGTCAGCACCGTTTCGCCTAGGTTGGAGCGTAGGCATACTGCTCGGTCAATCACATCCAGCTGTAACGGGTGCACGTGCTTCTCATCATCAGGATCTTTGCTATCACGAAACGGCAGTACCCGGCCCATGTTGATGTCATCCCAGATTGACGACGCATAACGACGCCAGATCCAATGGCTAAAACGATTCTCGGTTTGCTTGCCTTTCCACCCTCGATAGCGCATCAGTTCGTGAGGGATCGGACATTCCCCGGCGTAGTGATCTAGGCCGGTCGGGTTAGCAATCGGGATCAGGTTCTCCCCTCGCTTGCGGAACACCAACAAGTAGTCAGCCGATGCCACGCCAGCATTCGCGGCATCATCCACAATTGTTTTATGCGCAAGGTTTTTCACCATGGTGCGATTGCGGACCCACAACGGCTCTTTCCAAATTGTGTGCCGTGCGACGTAGTGCCAGCCCAGTCGCTCATGAAGCTCAATGATCTTGCCTGGTAGGTCAATCAGTGCATCTGATCCGCTGTTACCGGTCGGGATGTCGGTGCAATGCACAGCCGTTAGCCGGCCCGGCAGCGTTAGCCGGTTGACCTCGGCCACAACGTAGCTGTAGTGATCATAGAACTGCTCATAGTTCTGGCAGTTGCTAATATCGCGCTCATTGGAGCTGTAGACGTAAAGACCAGCGAATGGCGGGCTGTAGATCGAGAAGTGAACAGACTCATTCGGGAGTCCCTTCATTACCTCAATGCAGTCGCCGTGGTAGATGGCGTAACGGTCGGTGATGACATCCATGAGGGCAGCTTGATGGTGGTGTGGTTGTAAGTGGCTTTTTGAATGGCAATCGAGTGGTTCATCTCCGCCACCAGATTGGAAAACATTTGCTCAGCCTGCGTTCGCTTGCGCTGCAGGTTCTCCATGACTCGGCGCTCACCTTCGGTCAGAATGATGTCAACCGTGACGGGTCGCTTCTGGCCGAATCGCCAGCAACGGCGGACCGATTGGTAATACTGCTCAAAGCTATGCGATGGGAAATAGGTGATGTGATTGCAATGCTGAAAGTTAAGGCCCCATGCGCCGATCTTCGGCTTGGTGATCAGCACCCGTGACCGACCTTCCGCGAAGTCGATCAGCCGCGCCTCCTTTACATCATCACGGTCGGAGCCAGATACCTGAATCGCATCCGGGATCAGCCGCTCAAGCAGGTCGCCCTCTTCGTTCAGGTGACACCAGACAAGTGCTGGCTGACCGGTGTGGTTGACCATTGCAGCCACCTGCTCGCACCGCTCAGATACGGTGCGCTTCTTCTCGGCTCGCTGCTCACGTAGATCAGTCGCCGGGATCGCGAACAGCATCCCCTCCGGCACCGTCGCAGACTCGATGAGGTGATCCACCTCATGCAATGGCGGCAGCACAAAGCCACCATCATCAAAACCAAGGTCTGATGGCTGCCTTGCAGCCCTGGCCCAGCTGGTGACCCACCGCCAGAACGGCAGCTCGGCATGACCCTTAAAACGCCACTTCGGCGCCTCGCCATACATGCGCCGGCTGGTCAGGTTGTTCTGATCGTTCTTGAAGAACCGGGCGAGCATGTCCATATGGCCCATGTAGCCAAGCGCCTCGGAACTGGTTCCCAACTCGATGAAGTCGTTTGGGGCAGCGGTAGCCGTAGCCAGCAGTCGATAGGGGACCTTGCGCATGAAGCTGGTGATTTCATTGCGTCGCGCACCATCAAAGCTCTTGAGGATGCTCGACTCATCACAGACCACACCAGCAAAATCAGCCGGGTTGAAATGCTCCAGCCGCTCGTAGTTCGTGATCACGGTCCGACCTGGGACGGTGCCATCACCAGAGCGGTGGCATTCAATGCCGAACTTCTCACCCTCTCGCACTGTTTGGCTGGCAACTGCCAACGGCGTCAGGATTAACACCGGCTTAGCAGTATGTCTGGCAATGTTCTCTGCCCATGTGAGCTGCATTGCGGTCTTGCCTAGACCACAGTCTGCAAATAAGGCGGCACGACCTTTGCGCAGCGCCCAAGTGACAAGCGACTCCTGAAATGGGAACAGCTCATCAGGAATCCACAGCGGATCAATGCCGTGATCAGCCCCTGTGTGTAGCTTGCGATCTAAAAACTCTGCATATGTAGCCATCAGTCACCTCCTGTGAGATTGGACAACAGGCAAAACAACAAAATCAATGCACCAGTAATCAGTCTCATGCCACTGCTCCGGTTCCGGATGCGGTCTGGTGTCGCACCGCAGCTCTCCCAAGAAGATCTAACCAGTCGTCGCCAAACCGCTCACGCAGCCTGGCTGCTTCCTGCTGCGCTTCCCATTGATCCAGCATGGGCCGCAGCTCAAGCAGCAGCTCACCAATCAGCTGATCGGCGTTCTTGCCTTGCTTGCGGGCCATTGCCTTTAGTCTCTCGTTGAACTCAACCGGGATAATTCCATTGGCCCGGATCAGTCCATTGGTCTTCAGATCTGCATCTCTAGTCGGCAGCTGAGCTGGCTGTTCGTCAGCGACGTCGTCGAACAGGCGGCGAGGGACGATGGCGGTCATTGCTCAACCTCCACGTCGATCACCACGTCAGAGGCGACTTCTTGGCTCCGAGGCATCGGTGCCGGTGGCGTGTACGGCTCGGTCGCCAGCTTGAAAGCCTCCTGCAGTGTCACCACGGCACCGCGCAGCAGCTCCACGTCCTTATCCACGGAGTAGATGCCGGCCTCGACATTGCGCAGCTCGGTCAGGTAGGCCTCGGATCCCTCGCGGGACAGCACGTTTTTCAAGAATGCCCTCAGCGACTCGGCCGATTGCTGCAGGTTCATCAGCTTCAGCCGGTAGTCGCGGGCGTCCTGCTGCACTTGGTAGGCGCGGCGCTCAGCCTCAATCTCGGCTTCCGTCTTCTTGGGAGGCGCTGGCTTGCGTTCGGTGCGTGGCGGTGGTGCGGCAGCGGCCTGCTGTCGTTCGGCGCTGGCAGGTTTGGCGCCAACGGTCAGGGCCGGCCGGCGGGCTTCTTCCAGCTCGCGCTCCTCGCGCTGCTTGAGCTGCTTGAGGCCTTCGCGCTCGGCGAAGTATTGCCGCGACACCGGCTCAGAAGGGGGCACAGGCTCACCCTTACGGATGCGCTTCTCTGGTGGGATCGTCTCCCAAGCGGCCTCCCACGCGGCAATCACATCGGCCTGGTCGGCGGCAAAGGGAGGCTCCATCTCGAAAGCCCCGGCATGATCACTCGGATGCGAACGATCCAGCGCCGGCGGCTGCCAATCGTCAACACGGCGCATGAGGCTGGCGTAAGGGCGCAGCTGGCTGACGCTGGTAGGCAGCGGCAGGGGCAGCTGTCCACGTTCGCAACGACGTTGATTTTCGTCAGCAAAGCAGGAGTAAAGAACTGACCACATGATCAGCGTGTTGGCCGTTTTTCTGTCCATTGGCGACTCGCTGTCACCAGACCGAAAGCCCCTGCGCTTCAGCCATTCAGGCCAGCCACGCGCCTTGTCTTCATCGCTCCACACAGTGTCACGGGTGAAATCGCCGCTCCACTTCATGCGGCTTAGTTCTGCGGCAAGCAGCAGATTAGAGCGCCATTCCAGGTCAAGAAGAAGCTCAATGTTGCTGACTCCAACTGCGCACCGTTCATCGGCGCTCATGGAGTCGTTGACGGCTTGCAGCCCAAGGGGCGGGCCGACTTTGCTGATGTCTGACATGATGGGGGTGCTGTGTTGATTGGCAGGGGCGAGAAAGCCACTTCTCGCCCCTGCCGTTTTCTCAATCAGGACAGGGCGTTCAGGATCTGAGTGCCGATGAAGTCATCGGCGAACCTCGTCACCGCAGCCGTTACCCAGTCGATCTCGCCAGGATCTGGCGACCGCTCTTGAATTTCTTGAATCCAATAGGTCACGCGTTCCCGGACGTGCTGCTCAAGCGGGTCCATCAGGCCTCGACCCGATCTTTGGCCGACGTCAGCACGCGGCCTAGGTCGGCCAGCTTGCGACCGGCATCGCTCGCGGCCAGCAGGCCGGCAACGTCGCCGCCGGTGGCGCGATAGGCATCCATAGTGCGGACGAACTCATCGCGGACCTTGGCGAACTTCTTGGCGAAGTCCTCGGTAGCGGCGATGGCGTCGTTCTGGTTGACCAGACGCAACTCGCCCGATTCCTTCACGTGCTGGATCTTCAGGCCCAGCAACTTGTAGAGGATCTCGTTCAGCCGGCGAACGCCGGTGACAATGGTGCGGTCCGTGAGCTTCGGATCTTCACTGGCTGCAATCACCTCGGAAATGGTGGTGTTCCGGCCCAGGTACTCGAACAGCTGCAGCACGTAGCCGGTGGTGTTGTAGGCCCGGCCGCTGATCAGATGATCGCGATTGTTCTCCAGGATGAGATCCTGCAGGCCAGTCTTGGCCTGTAACTTCGCGAGCAGGTCATCAGGGCTGATGACAATGGGCAGCAGCTCGGACTTGGAGTCAGAGCCAAAAATGCGCCTTGCGGGCATATGTTGCTACCGCCGAATGGCGGGGACTGTGTCGATGCGCTGGACGTGCTAGACGCGTGGCGCGTGCTGAAACCCTACACCACAAAATCCGTATCCGCAACCGCACCTTTAAAATGGGTGCCACCCAAGCAGAGCTTGCAGCTGCCCAATCGCATGGCGCCAACAGCTGTCATCAACGTGACCCTCTCCAGCTAGAGGCCAGGCCCTGCCCGCTAAGGCAGAGCACCCACCACCTAGGCCGGGTAGTGGCTGGCATATGCAGGGAGCTCCCTTGCGTGGCTCCCTAACCTTACCGTACCGGTACCGGATCCGCACCGGTACGATGCAATCCCGCAGCACTTCCCCATGCCCACCTGGCCCACGCCTCCCGGCCGCCAAGCCATCACCATCGAGCTTCCTATCCATCTCGTTCAGCACCTCGACGCCCAAGCGGCTCATTACTCCTGCTCTCGTGCCGCTTACCTCCGCCGTCTGATTACCTCCGATCGCGACCTCCATTCACCGCTCGCCGCTAACGGTTGAGCGGATGCCTTCGCTCCTAGATCAGCTCCAGGAGCTCCCTGACTCCTGGGGGCTTGTTGTCTGTGATGACCACAAACGGCCCTACCAACCCGGCTGGCAAAATCATCCCCTCACCAAATCTCAAGCCGCTGCCGAAATCACCGCCGGTCGCGCTAAAGCCATTGGTGTCATCGCTGGGCCTATCTCCGGTGGCCTCCTCTTCGTTGATCACGATGGCATCTCAGCTACCGCTGAACTTGAACGCCTTGGGATCCCACCACGCTCCATTCCACGCACCGTATGCGTTACCTCAGGTCGTGATGGTCGCCTTCAAGTGCTCCTCACAATCCCAGAGCGCTACTGGCCATCCCTCCGCAACCGTCGCGTCTTTGCCACAGGTGCTGTAGACGCTGATGGCAAGGCTGAAAACTTAGACCTCCGCTGGGCGCGTCATCAATCAATCGTTATCGGGACCCATCCTGTCACCGGTCGTTACCGCTGGATAAAAGGTCGCTCGCCTTCTCAAGTACCTGTAGCTGAAGCGCCACCAGCAATCATTGAACTCCTCCTCAATAAACCCGAACCCACCACACCACTCCTCACTCCATCATCAACACCGCTGCCCTTCCTTGACTTCATCACCCGCGATTCCCGCGAGCTGGTCGAATCAGGCGGCACTCCCGGTCAATGGAACGACGATCACCTCCGCCTGGCCCTTGATCTCATCGGTACCGAATCATGGCTCCTTGCTCAAGGTCTCCACCTTGATATCACAGCTCGTGATGCCTTCTCATCACACATCGCAGCTGCTCGTACCCTCTCCGCTGATTTTGATGAACGCAAGGCCTGGCATCGTTTTGATGGTGCCGTCGCCCATAACCCAACACCCGGCACCCCACTAGACAAACTCCTCTCACGCCTTGCTTTTCATACCCGCACCCAGCGCCCATCACTTCCTCCTGCACCACAACCCACCACACCGCAGCTACCGCAGCCATCACAGACCCAGCAGCAGACTGCGCCTGCATTATCCAAACCCATCAAGCTCGAAGCTAGTGAACTCCTCGCCATGCTCCGCACCCAGGCCACTGGCGGTCGCATTCGCTTTAATACCTTCTCCCAACTCATCGAACTTGATGGCAACGTTCTTGATGGTTCTGAACGCTTCTACCTCTCACTAGCAGAACAGGGCTATAAAGCCGGCAAAGAACTAGCTCTTGATTGCCTCGTACAAGTCGCTCGTGAAAATCCATACGATCCCGTTCGCCTCTACCTCGAACACGTCGAAGCCACTGTTGAACCCACCTACATCGGTGGCTTAGCTACCGCTTACCTCCGCCCAGAGGATGCCGTCAATGGTCCTGGTGAAACCCTCTACGACCACATGCTCCGCTGCACCCTCATCGGTGCCGTCCGTCGCGTCTTCGAGCCCGGCTGCAAGCACGACACCGCCTGCGTCCTCATGGGTGATCAAGGTGCCCGTAAATCATCTTTCTGGTCCGCACTAGGTGGTGCCTTCTTCTCTGATGCCCTAGGTGACATCAGCTCCAAGGACGACCTCATGATCCTCCACCGCTCCTGGATCATGGAATGGGCTGAACTTGATCACATCATGGGTCGTCGTCACGCCGGTCAGGTCAAGGCCTTCCTATCCCAATCCACTGATCTATTCCGCGTGCCCTACGGCAAGGCCACCGAAGCATTCCCACGTAGAGGCATCATCGTTGGCTCCACCAACAGGAGCACCGGCTTCCTGCAGGACGACACCGGCAACCGCCGCTTCTGGGTAATCCCCACCACACGCACCGAAGCACAGCCGATCGATACGCCAACCCTAATGGCTGAACGCGATGCCATCTGGTCCGCTGCTGTTCATGCCTACCGCGCTAACGAACACAACTACCTACCCGCTGATCTCGCCGCTCAGGTCAGCCGTGAAAACGAGTCCTATCAAATCGATAACCCATGGACCGCTCCGATCCTTGCCTTCCTCTCATCCCCTAAGGCACAGGCACAGGCCATCACATCCGAACTGCTCCTCACCCAAGCCATCCAAAAACCAACGGAACGCCAGAGCCGCGCTGATCAAATGCAGGTCGCCAACATCATGCGGGAACTCGGCTACGCCAAAGTCCGCCGACGCATCGATGGCACCCCCCGCTGGGTATTCGAGAAGCTCTCCTAAGGCGACGTAGGTCGCTCTTCACCAACGACCGCCAGTCAATCGCAATCTCAATTCAAGGTCGGATCACCCCGGCCTCTTTTTTTGTCTGCCGCTGAGACCCACTCACGACTAGCCAGACGATCCGACCTTTGGCGATCGGGTCGGATCGGCCAAACTCCTTGCGCTGCAACGTCCGATCTAACCGATCTATTGATCTGACTTAAATCTGAAACTAAAAAAAGAAGGGGGGGAGAACGGCAGGAGGAGGGCTCCAGAGCAGTTTTGCTGCCTCCTAAGAAATTGGTTGGATCAGGCCGGAACGGGATCACCCCGCTGGCTCCGCATCCGGATGCGCAGCGGTATGATTCCAACACCGCTAGCAGCTACCCTGCTGGTGCCGGGTCGGTCCTACCCGCAAGGATGGACGCGGTGACTGGCTTCGTTGGGGCTGGTCTGAAACCGTATCGGAGGCCCGGTTTCACGGGTTGGGGTCTGCCGTCCTGGCAGGCCCCTTCTCGTTGATGGGGTCGGCGGGATTTCCCGTTGACCCTGGCCCTTGACGCGCTGCAGGCTGCTGTGCTTATGCTGAAGAGGTCGGCAGCGATGCCGGCGCACCAACGAAGCCTGAATACTCATGACCCGACGCAAGCGTCATCAGCTGCGCTGCCAGTGCTGCGGCCTGCTGTTTCCTGCTGTCAACTCCAACGCCAAGTGGTGCAGCAATGCCTGCACTCAGCACGCCTTCCGTGAGCGCCGCAAGGCTGCTGCCCTGGTGGCACAGCCAGCCGTCATCGACGACGAAGATGAGCTGCCGCTGGCATGGAGGCTTCCTTCTGGCCACGACGCACGCACTTGGAACGGCACCGCAATCGCCCGGCGCCAATCCGATGGCTACGTCAATGCCACGGCCGTGTGCCAGGCCAACGGGAAACGATGGTTCGACTATGAGCGCCTTGAGCGCAGTCAGGATTACATCGAGGCCCTGCAGCAGCACCTCAACTGGACCCCAGAGGACCCCAGCGCTCACATCAGCCCCTGCCTTGATGCGCCTGAGCTGGTGGTTTCGATCACCACAGGCCCCAACGAGCTCCGAGGCACCTGGATCCATCCGCGTCTGGCCATCGACCTCGCCCGCTGGATCTCGCCGGCCTTCGCGGTCTGGATGGATGGCTGGTTTCTTGAATCCATCCAACAGTCATCCCATCACAATCAATCCTCACTTCCCTTCAACCCTGAAGACCTCACCGAAGGCGTAAAAATCTTTGCTACTTCCCGTCGTAAATCTGTAGATATCTGGCGTGAAACACTTCGCAAAGAACTTTTATCCATGGTTGATTCCCAATATGCCACCCAATACAAACGCGATATACCTCTGCTTACCCACAGCAAGTACATCGAGATCAACCCTCGCTTTTCCCGCGAAGCCTTATCTCAGGTCATGATCGACG
>Ga0099850_1000693_pt1 | contig 15378 bp, 27 predicted proteins | sample CB_VirMetaG_5_FD_79182 | JGI IMG/M metagenome (GOLD analysis project Ga0099850, IMG submission 79182) | Freshwater to marine saline gradient viral communities from Chesapeake Bay - CB_1508_1D Viral MetaG | ecosystem: Environmental > Aquatic > Marine > Coastal | place: USA: Chesapeake Bay... | reverse complement strand
TGAAGTAGATGAACTTTGGCCTATGATACTAGAAGACATTAAAAAAGCAAAACAAAAACTATGGTTCTGCGGACACAGTTTGGGTGCAGCAATGGCAACTATTATGGCTAGCCGCTGTCACTTGTACGAAGGTATCCCAGTTGTAGAAGAGCTATATACATATGGAAGCCCAAGAGTTGGATGGCGTAAATATGTTAACAGTTTAAAAGTTACACACCATCGTTGGGTGAACAATAACGATATTGTTACTCGTGTGCCACTAGCAATCATGTTTTACGTACACCATGGCGAGGAACACTATTTGAACACTTGGGGTAATGTACGTGCTCCAACAGGATGGCAAAGGACAAAGGACAGATTCCGGGGCATGTGGTTTGGTATTAAGAAGGGACAGATTGATAACTTCTCAGATCACAGCATGGTAAACTACGTGGCTTATCTAGAAAATTATGCGAATGACTTAGAAACACCACAAATATAAAGTAATCATCAATAGGGAGAACTAAGATGAAGACCCTAATAAATCCACAACTTAATTTAACAGAGGAGAAAGTGTATGATGAACAACTTAAACTATGTATTAAAGAACTTGAACAACTTGTTGAGGATTTTACAGGGAAACCTAAACCAGGTAGTCGCCCGGGCAGTTTAAAACGCAAGGCAGCGCAGTATCTAGGTAAAGGAGCAGGAGAAGAACTAAGCAGAACAGAACTAAAACAATTACGTGCTAAGGCAAACAAAATGAAAAAGAGTACACGCAAGGACGAACGTGCCCGCGGAGTACAACTAGCACGTCAGGTAAGTTTTGCTTTTAACATGAGAGACAGCAAATGAAATTGAACTTTGATATTAAATGTAGCGACCATTCAAATACACCTGCTTACAGGGTTTGGGTGAATAGCGAACTAATGACTGAACGTGACTTCGTTATTCCCAATAACCAGTTCAGTCACTATAACTTTACAGGATTTATTGATAGTGAAACAGCAGATATACAAGTTGAGAGCGTTACACCAGGTGTTACATTTACATACGACAATGTGAGATTGACCAATGAGAGCGAATGAATTTATTAAAGAAACAGCAAGTGCTGGTGCTACCACAAGCGGAAATGTTGCTGTAGTAGTGAATCCAGCAGTTGCTCGCAGTAAGAAAAAACCAAAGATGCAAAAACCTACAGATAATGCATTAGATGGTGATGTAAGTTTATTTGGTGGCGAAGTAATTAAACGTAATTCAAAAAAGCCACTGGCCACATTATAGTATAAATACTATATTATTTTATTTAGGAAGATATCATGAGTAACGACATAGCAAATACTTATAAAAAACTACAACAGATTGCAGAAGGTCACCTAGGTGACATGGCTGATCGTTGCGAAACGGATCACGAAGTACAGATGGCGCGAGCAGATCTATACAAGATTGGCAAGTATGCTATCGAGTTGCACGACATGTTAAGAAACGTAAGCGAGGAACAGGGCTTAGAGGGTTGGGTACAAGCTAAGATTACCAAGGCAGCAGATTACATTGGCAGTGTTAAGCATCATCTAGAGTATGAGATGAGCGGAATGAATTCTGACAATCAGGAAGCGATGCCAGCAGATGCATTAGATGCACTTGAGTCTGCAGAGCCAGTTCAAGAGACCCGCAAACTCAAAACAAAGTATTCAGATTGGAGTAAGAGATGAGCAATTCATTCGCAGACCTAGTAAAAAAGCTCAATGCTATTAGTGCTGATGAAGATCAAGTATCAGTAACCGGTGAAGAAGTATACAAGCCAGTTGAAGAAGCAGTAGTAGGCACTCGTGAGACAGCAAGTATTCTCAAGGTGTTTAATGAACTTGAAGAAGCAGCAAAGCCAGACTATATTGATTTAGATGGCGATGGCGATAAAGAAGAATCCATGAAGAAGGCTGCCGCTGACAAGAAAGCCAAGAAGGAATCTGTAGCTGAAGACAAAGCTAACGAAGATGTGCTAGGTGATATTGCTAGTCGATATCGTGACTTTATGAAGAGTGAAGTAGCACAGGGTAATGATCTAACCACAGTTGATAGCGCAGTTAAAGAAGCCACAAGTTCTGCAACAGCAATCGATGATAGTTTTCAAAAGATGTTTAATATGATGGGCCGTCTTATGAAAGTTACAGCAGAAGGTGCAGTGCTTAGTAAAATGGTAGACCGTGAAGGCGGTGACGCTGCATGGATTGCAGATGCACATCAAAAACTAATTGAAGCTATGGAAGCTCTAGAAGAAGCACACATGTATAGCAACCCACCAAGGGAAGATGACTAATTATTATGCGTTCCTCAGAATTTATTTCAAAAGCAATTACTGAGGCTGAGTTTGATGAAGCAGCTGGCGAAAAGGATGCCTGCTATCATAAAGTAAAATCACGTTACAAAGTTTGGCCAAGCGCATATGCTAGCGGTGCACTTGTAAAGTGTCGCAAGGTTGGCGCAGCTAACTGGGGCAATAAGAGTAAAAAGTAATGCGGGTCCACGAGTTTACAACCAACGAAGATCTACGCAAGTGGTTTAAGGACAAATGGGTTCGTTTCGGTCCTGATGGTAAAATTCGTGGCGACTGTGCTAGGGATAGTGACAGTGAAGGCAAGCCCAAGTGTTTACCACAAAGTAAAGCACATGCACTAGGCAAAAAGAAACGTGCTACAGCAGCAAGTAGAAAGCGTAGAGAAGATCCCAAAAAGAACAGACGCGGTAAAGCCAAGAATGTGAGAACAAAATGAAAGCAAGTGATCTAAAAAGAAATCCAGTTGAAGAAGCAATTAAGGAACATATTGCTCGTGGCATTCCTTTTAGTGAATGCATGTTCCGTCCTGGTAGTGAAGCATTTACAGAGTTTTATACTCGTGTGCGTAAGATGCGTGAAAGTCTTGACCTAGATTGGCAGGATCAGGAGTTACTTGATACAGACATCGGTGAATGTATTATGGTAGAGGGCGAGCGTGTTCCTCTTGATGTCCCAATTGAAGACCTTGCTGAAGGAATGCCAGCCAGTGTTATAAAAAGCAAACAACGCAATGCTGAAATGAGTGACGAAGATTTTGCTGAAAGATACAAAGACAAGAGCGATGATGACCTACGCTCAATGGCATGGCGTCATGGATATGGCAAAGGTAGTAACTATTATGTCAATAAGAAAAAACGTGGACTAGACGAAGAAGTAGAGCTTGACGAAGCAGAGTATCAAGGACGCAAAGTTAAACTGAATTCACCCAAACGTGGCGGTCCTAAAAAGTTCTATGTATATGTAAAGAATCCAAAGACTGGGCGTGTTAAGAAGATCAGTTGGGGCGATACATCAGGACTAAGCGTAAAGAGTGGCGATAGGGACAGAGTTCGTTCATTTGTAGCACGTCACAAGTGTAAACAAAAGAACGACAAGATGAAAGCAGGTTACTGGGCATGCCGCACACCACGATATAAAGCTCTTGGTGTCAAAGGCGGAGCCTGGTGGTAAACCCCTATACAGAGTCCACTAGGGACAATGTAATCACAAGAACATTTTCAGTAGAAGTTGATAGTCATGAGCTTGTTTGGCATAGAGATCGTCGTGATCGTTATGTCAGTATAGTTGAAGGTGACGGGTGGCGCTTGCAGATGGATAACCAACTTCCTGTAAATTTAGAACCTGGAGACAGTTTTCCTATACCAAAAAACACCTATCATCGCATACTCAAAGGCACTACAGACCTTGTTGTAGAGATTGTAGAGCGTTAGATAAATACACTGTTATGAACGCACAAGATATTAGAAATACAATTACTATGCTCGAACGCACTAACAGCGATTTTCAATATGTCGCTGGTAGAGACTTTAGACTAGTTACTAAAGTTGAAAAGAACGGCGAAGTCTATGCTCTCGGCATGATAGAACACGATTATGATGATAATACAAAGTCAGATTATAGCGTATATAAGCTAGAACGTGAAGATGGATTTGAATACAATAATAAGTTTTACCCTCAAGAATTTTATAGTGAAGTGGAATCACTTAAACTTAGTCCCTATGTCAAACCACAAGTAGCTCTTGATTCATTTAAATCTTGGTTATCAAAAGTATAGTACGAGAGTAAATGTAATGCTAACACAAAATATTCCATTTCTGAAGTGGTGGATACAACTCACTATAACCTTTTTTGGTGCACTCATAGCCTGGAAATTGGGTTGGTGGGAAGCATTATGGTATGCTGATATAACAAAAATAAGCATAGCAATCATTGTTGTCTTTATTGTGACTACTGGCTTAACTGGCTATATTAGTAAGGTTAATAGTAAGGAAATACAAAACTATAGCAACTACGTATGGTTTGGTAGTGAAGCTATGATTACTCTAGGTATGATTGGCACTGTAGCAGGATTTCTACTAATGCTTAATACAACTTTCAGTGGCTTAGATGTTAAGAATGTTGTAAATGTCCAGGAAGCTATTGCGGACATGGCAGTGGGAATGAGCACTGCACTCAGCACAACTCTTATTGGATTGATTTGCAGCATACTAACAAAACTGCAAATGGTTATTTTAGAGAATAGCTGGGACAATGGCGAACAAACCAAGATATAAATCTGGCTTCGGCTTTATTGACTTATTGTTTAACCTGTTAGTAGGTTTTACATTCATGTTTATTCTGGCTTTTATTCTAATAAATCCAGTAGCGAAAAAAGCAAGTGTAGATCCAAAGGCGGAATATATTGTATTGGTAACATGGGATGATACTAGTACTTATGATATAGATACATGGGTAATGGATGACCAGAATAACATTATAAGTTTTAGACGTAAAGACCATGCTCTTATCCATCTAGAAAGAGATGATATGGGTATTAGTAATGATAGGTTTATTGATAAGGATGGTAAAGAGAAGATACGACAGATTAATAGAGAAGCGGTAAGTATACGTTCAAGGGACCCTAGAGTCTTTTATGTAAGTTTACATTGGTTTAGCAATGGTGGTTCACAAACTTCAGACCCTATTGATGTTACTGTAGAATTTATATCAGTAAATCCATTCGTATCAATATCAACTAAAACAGTTACGCTAACTAAAACTGGGCAAGAGATACCAGTCTATAGAATAGAAATATTTGATGATAAATCAGTGGACGTTGAGGATAGCAATACTCATATAATTTATGGTGATACTAACTTACGGAAAGAATGGTAATGTTTGACTTTAATCTGAGTATGATACAACTAGCAATGATCTGGAGTTTTGCAGGACTAGTCTGTCTTATTCCACTATTAACAATAAGCAAAAAAACGAAGTTTTTAATCGTTCCAATAGTATTTGTAGCTATCTATTTAAGTTTTGTAACTAACTTAGGATTTATTGGTAAACCTTACTATGCCAAACCTGAAAAGTTTGTATACAAATATCATACAGTGGATAAAGTAGATGATCAAACGTATATCACATTATGGGCTATTGTAAAGGGCAAGGACAGCCTATATAGATTTCCTTATACAAAAGACAATGAAGATACACTTAATAAAGCAAAAGAACGTGGCAAATCTGGAACGCCTCAGATTGGTGAATTCTTAAAGAACAATAAAAAACAGAAAGAACAGAAAGGTTTAAACCCCGACCCGGGTGGAGACCTAAAGATGTATGACTTTCCTCATCAAAAGTTGTACCCAAAATAAGTATAGGTTGACATTCGCACGGTTCCATAGTACACTTGAATCATAAGGAGAACTCAATGAGTAACGGTGATCGCGTATTCAATCCAGAAGAAAAAGCTAAACTAACACAACTAATTAACGAGGGTCTTTCAGTCCTGCAGGAAGTGGACGACCTTAATGGCGGCCTAGATGACACAGTAAAGGCTATTGCAGAAGAAATGCAGATTAAGCCAGCAGTACTTAAAAAAGCAATTAAAACAGCATACAAGGCCGACTTTGCACGCCATAGTGAAGACCTAGCAGAACTGGAAAACATTCTAGCAACTGTTGGCAAACTTCAGTGAATCAAAAGAATCAAAAGAAACCTTATCAACAATTAGCCTGGTTAGGAACTGCCGCAATTCTAGTAGGATCAGTTCTTGCAGCATTTAATGTTTTTCCGTTATACTTGTATGTGTTTCTGGCAGCTAATGCTATCTGGGCACTCGTAGGATGGCTGTGGCGGGAACAAAGCCTAGTAGTACTAAATTCTGGTATTACTGTGGTTTATATAGCAGGGTTGGTGTTTAAGTAATGTATGTAGATGCATATTTTGATAGGGAACATGATCGTATAAATGTAGTAGAACGTGTGGCTGGCAGGAGAGCGTATAGAGAGTTTCCTGCCAACTACGTGTTCTATTACAACGATCCGCGTGGCAAATTTCAGACTATCTATGGAAATAGAGTAAGTCGTTTCAGTACACGTAACGGCAAAGAGTTCCAGAAAGAACTTAAAATACATGGCAAGCAGGGAATCTGGGAAAGCGACATCAATCCAGTATTCCGCTGTTTGGCAGAAAACTACTTGGGCGTGGATGCTCCTAAACTACAGACCTGCTTTTTCGATATCGAGGTAGACTTTGATCCCGAACGTGGCTACAGCAGTACGGACGATCCCTTTAATGCTATAACAAGTATCAGTCTTTACTTGAACTGGATCAATAAACTAGTTACACTGGCTGTACCTCCCAAAAGTTTGAGTATGGAGAGTGCTAAAGATATTGTGAAGGATTTTGACAACACGATCCTGTTTGAACGTGAAAGTGAGATGCTGGAGGTATTCCTAGATCTCATTGATGACGCAGATATCCTAAGCGGTTGGAACTCAGAAGGATACGATATTCCTTACACAGTTAATCGCATTACCCGTGTGCTCAGCAAAGATGATACACGCCGCTTTTGTTTGTGGGGACAGTTACCACGTGAACGCAAGTTTGAACGTTTTGGTAAGGAAGAGTTTACTTTTGATATTATAGGCAGACAGCATCTGGACTATATGCAGTTGTATCGCAAGTATACATATCATGAGATGCACAGTTACAGTTTGGATGCTATTGGCGAGTATGAACTAGGTGAGCGCAAAGTTGCCTATGAGGGTACGCTAGACCAGCTTTACAACCAGGACTTTTATACATTTATTGACTATAACAGACAGGACACCATGCTCCTGTATAAGCTGGATACCAAACTAAAGTTTATTGATCTTAGTAACGAGCTTGCTCACGCTAACACTGTTTTACTTCCTACTACAATGGGCGCGGTTGCTGTTACAGAACAGGCAATTATTAACGAAGCACATGAACAGGGTTTGATTGTTCCCAATAAAAAGGACGCAGGTGAAAAGCATACAGCAGCAGGTGCATATGTTGCAGATCCTAAAAAAGGTATTCACGAATGGATTGGTTCAATTGACTTAAACAGTCTATATCCTAGTGCAATTCGTGCTCTTAACATGGCACCAGAAACTATCGTGGGCCAACTACGTCCAATAATGACAGACAATGAGTTAGGCAGACGTATAGCTGAAGATGGTGCTTCATTCGCTGGTAGTTGGGAAAACATGTTTGGTACGCTAGAGTATCAGGCAGTGATGGCTGGCAAGCGTGGAACGGAGATTACTATTGATTGGGAAACCGGAGGATCGGATACTCTTAGTGCTGCTGAAGTTTGGCGTTTAATCTTTGACAGTAATAATCCCTGGATACTTACTGCTAATGGTACAATCTTTACATACGAGAAAAAGGGTGTAATCCCAGCACTGCTAGAACGCTGGTATGCTGAACGTAAAGAACTGCAAGCGAAAATGCGTGAAGCAACTGGCGAGGAACGTGCGTTCTGGGACAAGCGACAGCTAGTTAAGAAGATTAACCTTAACAGTTTGTATGGCGCTATTCTTAATCCATACTGTCGTTTCTTTGATCGTCGTATTGGACAGTCCACTACACTCACAGGCAGATGTATTGCAAAGCATATGAGTGCAAAGACTAACGAGCTACTCACAGGCAAATACGATCACGTGGGTGATGCAATCATATATGGTGACACTGACTCCGTATATTTTAGTGCTTGGCCAGTAATTCGTGATCAAGTTGAACGTGGAGAAATGCGCTGGGGCAAGGATGAATGTGTAGCATTATACGATACCATTGCAGATGAAGTGAACACTACATTTCCAGCATTCATGGAAAAAGACTTCCACTGTCCGCGTAAAAATGGCGAGATCATTGCTGCCGGCAGAGAAATCATTGGCAGCCGCGGCATCTTTATTACAAAGAAGCGTTATGCAGTACTAGTGTATGATCAGGAAGGTTATCGTACAGACAAAGATGGCAAGCCTGGCAAAGTAAAGGCTATGGGACTGGATCTCAAGCGTAGTGATACACCTAAGGTTATGCAGGACTTTATGAGTGAGCTACTTGAAGAAGTACTGGATGGCAAGGGGTCCGAACATGCCGTGGAACGTATTCTAGAATTCAAACGTGATTTTGCTAATCTCCCAGGCTGGGAAAAGGGCACACCCAAGCGTGTTAACAACCTAACCAAGTTTACTAACCTAGAGTGGGGCAAAGAAGACGGCAAAGAAGTATACAAGGGCAAAGCAAACATGCCCGGACACGTCAGGGCCGCTATTAACTGGAACCGTCTAAAGAAAATGCATGGCGACAACTACAGCATGAATATTGTGGACGGTATGAAGACCATTGTATGCAAACTCAAAGACAATCCCATGGGTTACACCAGCGTTGGCTATCCAGTGGACGAACTAAACCTACCTAACTGGTTTAAAGAACTCCCGTTTAATCATAAGGAAATGGAAGCAACTATTGTAGATCAAAAGCTAGATAACTTGTTGGGAGAGCTTGGCTGGAACTTAACACAAAAGACACAAATACATAGCACGTTTGAAAGTTTATTTACATTTGAGTAATATACATATATAAATATGTTTATGATGGATGCTACTCATATAGACTTCCTAGAACGAGAGACTGATAAACGTGCAGTTGCTGACATCCGCGACATAAAAGATTTATTAGATTCGTTTGTTCGCTTATATGAAATAAAGAGACGTATAGAAAGATATAATATTAATATTGATGAGTCAGCCGAGCATATCAAAAACCAGATTGTTAATCAAAAAAGACATTTCCTTAATACCAGTTCACATGATAATTTGTTAGATAGTATTGACAATCTGCAACAAAGCATCAGCAATTATCAGGTAAAGTTGAAGGAACACAAAAAATATATTGAAAATAGGATAAGAGAATTTGAAATTATATTCCTTCAAAAAGACTATTTGGAATTTGAATTTCATTTGAGATCCACCGCGGAAGATTTAATAGAAAGACGCTCAGAGTTAAGCAGTAATGTAAAAGACTATCTACTTACTTTGGGTCAAGAAAGTAGCGGTTGGCAATTATCAGCAGCAGATATAAATCCAACTGACGGGGGGTTCACATCTAGCCTTGTTGCAAATGAGCCTCTCTATATAGTGGGTAAACAGGAACTACTTGATTATACTACAAAATCAATTACAGAAAAGCATAATGCATTTTATGCAGAACGACGTGTAAGAAAGTATTTGGATCTGAATGATCTTCCTAATAATGGTTTATGGAATATATTCTGTTTTAGTAAATATGAATATTACCCCCTAGATCCATTTAAGGACGAAGCTATAATAATCTATAACAAACTGGTACCGGGCGGCAAGTTCTTTTTCACATATAATAACTGTGAACTCAAACCTGGTCTCGAGTTTTGCGGTGGCTTTAGAGCATACCAAACAGAGTCCCTGGTAAAAGGTATGCTGTATGGTTTGGGTTTTGATTTTGTGAAAAACATTGAATTTAATAACGGAGCTCATACTATAATGGTTGTAAAAAAACCAGGAAGTATGGCTAGTATAAAACGAAGTGTACCAGATATAAGCATCGTACGAAAACTAAATGATGAGTAAATCAAATGGATAGAGAAATATCGTCTGTTCACTGAAGAAGAATGGATTTCTAATTGCAGGAATAATCAAGATACCTTCCCGAATTCTAAATTAGAAATGCAAGGCGGCGGCAATACAATAAGCTATATGGTTTGTGAATATATCCAAAAGAATATTGACTCAGAATCTAAATAATCATATAATTAACTATCAACTATAACATAAGGAACAATCTATGAAAGATTATTTACTTGACGCTGTGCAGCATACGCACAGCCTAGGTTTCATTGATCTGGTTAAGATCACAGGAACAGAGGATACAACAAATATTGAAGGTATTGCTGAGGATCGTACAGTTATACTCAAAGGCGAATTTCATAAGCCTGTACCAGAGTTTATGGGTACATTTGGTATGCCCAATCTTACTACATTAAATGTTATCCTACGTATTCCTGAATACGCAGAAAATGAGAAGATTAGTATTAATACCCAAGAGCGAAACGGACAAACAGTACCGGTTGGTATCCACTTTGAAAACGCGACTGGCGACTTCCAGAATGACTATCGTTTTATGAGCAGTGAAGTTGTCAATGACAAGCTCAAGAGTGTTACCATGAAGAATGTAAATTGGGGTGTAGAATTTGAACCCACCGTAGCCAGTATTCAACGTCTTAAGATGATGATCAGTGCAAATAGCGGAGAAACAACTTTTATTGCTCGCACAGAAGGCAAGGATCTAAAGTTTGCATTTGGTGATGCTAGCACACACGCAGGCGAGTTTGTGTTCCAGCCAGACGTTGGTGGTAAAGTAAGCAAGGGGTGGGCTTGGCCAGTTGAGGCAGTATCAAAGATCCTTAGCCTAGGTGGTGACCTGAGATATTCAATCTCTGATGACGGTGTTAGCCAGATCAGTGTTGACAGTGGACTAGGCGTATATAACTATCTACTTCCAGCACAAACAAAATAAATGTCCTTTGATTACAACATTCTTTCTAATATTAGAATACTGCTAAATCCAAATCTGGACTGTATATGGATTAATATTCCAAAGAATGGAAGTAGTTTTGTACAGAAAGTTTTACAGGACAATGGATGGCGTGTGCCACATCCGAACAGTCATGATGGGTTGCTTAGAAGTAACATACGCAAATTCTTTATATTACGAAATCCGTTAGAAAGATTTATCAGTGGGTTTGCTGAATGTTTTATTGAAGAACCTTCCGTATTATCATTGCTTGATAATCCCACATTTTTACGGATACTAGCACGTAATCCAGTCTATGACGGGCACACTACACAACAACATCTTTTTATTCCAGATTTAAGGAATAGTGAACACATATTTCTAGGATCAAGCCAACCTGCTCAACGTTTCTATTATAATCTTCAGGAATGGGTTAGAGCAATGGGCGGTCAAACAGACTGTGGAACATGGAAAGATCCAACAAATCCTAAAGACAATGACGATAATAAACTTGCTATTAACCACAAGTTAAGAGAAATCATTGGTAGCAATAAAGATCTTAAACTCGCTATTGAAAATTTTTACAGTCAGGATTATGATCTTCTAAATAAAGTCAAAAGAGTAAAATATGATGGATAGCAACTTTACACAACAGCAAAATGATTACGCAGTATTTCTACCGGCGATCAGTAGTTTCTATGCTACGTTTGTGGGTAGGCAGCGGTATGAAACCTATGTTGATCCAGCACGTATTCCCAGTCACTTTACTAATGGTTTAGAGAGTGGTAACTGGTTAAGCAATGATGGTCTGTTTAACTATAAGTGGAGTCTGTATAGTTCAGGACATGTAGACTTAGACACTACCAAGCATCTGCCTAAAGAAGCAATGATACGTGAACGTGATCGTAGCACAAGTTTTATTGTTGGTGACAGTGGTGGCTATCAGATTGGTAAGGGTGTTTGGGAAGCAGACTGGAAGGATCCCAACTGTCCTAAAGCTCACGCCAAACGTGATGCTGTTCTAAAGTGGATGGATGCCTATATGGATTATGGCATGACACTTGACGTGCCTAGCTGGCTACAGCGTAGCAGTCAGGAAGCCAGAGATCGTACCGGCATTCATAGCTATGAAGATGCGTGTTCAGCAACTGAGATCAATAATGAATATTGGATACGTAATCGCAAGGGGGAATGTCGTTTCCTAAACACACTACAGGGTGAGAATCATACAGAGGCAGATGACTGGTACAACCGTATGAAGAAATACTGTGATCCAAAACAGTATGAGAATCACTTTAATGGTTGGGCAATGGGTGGACAAAACGTAAGTGATGTGCACCTTATTCTAAAGCGTATAGTTACTCTAATGCGTGATGGCTTACTTGAAAAGGGACTACACGATTGGATGCACGTACTAGGTACTAGTAAACTAGAATGGGCGTGTCTACTAACAGATGTTCAACGTGCGATTCGTAAAAACTATAATGAAAACTTTACAATTAGTTATGATTGTGCAAGTCCTTTCCTTGCAGTAGCAAATGGACAAGTATACTGTGAACTAACTATGGAAGATCGCAAGCGTTGGAGTTATCGTATGATGAAATGCTTTGACGATAGGAACTTGCATACTGATACAACTCCTTTTGCACAAGCATTTATACGTGAAGGCTGTTATCATAAGTTTGATGAAACTATAATTAGTAAGGGACTTACAGCAGCAGATATATGTGCGTATGGTCCTGGTGACCTTAATAAGATTGGTAAAGAAGGCAGCACAAGTTGGGATAGTTTTACATACTTCCTACTTATGGCTCACAGCGTGGCTCTACACATTCACGCTTGTCAGGAAAGTAATAGACGTTACGATAAGGGCATTGTTCCTAGCATGCTAGTACAAGAAGACTTTGATCGTGTACTAATGCGTGACGTAATTAATGAAATTATCGGTTGCGCGGATTCAGATAAGGCATTAGAATTAGTAGATGAGTACAGTAGACTTTGGATGGAAGCAGTGGGTACTCGAGGTTATACCGGTAAACGTGCTATAAACTCTAATACAAAATACTATGATCTTTTTCAAGAGGTTTAGATGAAAGAAATTGGAGAGAAACTGTAATGACCCCAAACAATCTCATTGCTCGTGGACATTTAATTGGCGGAGGATTACGGTCTCCTGACCATCAGTGGTTTGTGTTGGTTGTACCCAAGAACGCCAGTAGTTATACTACCAACGTCTTGATCAAGAATGGGTGGGAGCATTGGAACCTTAGCCTAGGCGATGTTGGACGAGTCATCGTCCCGCTACGAGACCCAGTAGAACGATGGGTCTCGGGCACCGCCACATACTGTTGTTCTTACTTGTTGGTAGCCAACTATGGAAGCGAACACTTCTGCGCGGACTACAATGAATTAGTAGAACGACTACTCGTCGACAACATGATATTCGATGATCATACTACCCCACAGTCTGTGTTTGTGGGGTTCGTGCCCGATTCTTTTGAAAAGACTTATGTGTGGGTCAATCGCGAAACATTCTTTGACAGCATGAGATCGATCACTGGGCTAGATATCATCGAGCACGAAGGCATATACGATAACCGAAAAGACAGTAATGATGATATCTCTCGTATATCTGATTTTTTGAAAGAAAGACTCAATGAAAAGATTGTGTCTCAGATAAAAATCAAGTATAGTAACGATTACAATATGATAGGATCAGTGGCGATACATGGCAAAAGATGATTTAACCTCTAAACAAAATGACTACGCTGTGTTCTTGCCGGCTATCTCGGGATTCTATGCCACGTTCATAGGCAAGCAACGCGACCCCGTCAATGGTCCTTATGTAGACCCAGCTCGTTTCCCTCCGGGCATGAAGGACATGGATGCCGCTGATGCACGATCAAGCAATAAATGAGCTATTGAAAACTAACAAATTTGAAATTGATAGGCTTACTGAACAACACAATAGGCTTCATGTTAGTGTTGAGAAACTAGAAAAAGAACACGCACAATTTCCAGAAAATTTGGACATTAGTAATAAACTTTCAGAGTTGAAGAAAAAGAAACTTCAAGTTAAAGACGCACTGAATCAGGGGAAAAACAAAAGTGAATAGAAAACAGTACACAGAGTGGGCATATTCTCAAATGAAGAAGTATGGTATTCCTATGCCCGAAACATATTCTGCAGATGAATTAGAATATCTCAATCCTGGTATTCCCAGAGATTTTATTGACAATCATGTAAAGAACAGAGACAACAATGACTGAAACAAGAGAGAGTCACGACGAGTTCATTCTACGTAGGATGCGTGAAGAAGGTCTAAAGGATCGTGTACGCAAAGCCTCACGTATGGTATGGGTTACGTTTGAGAAGGAAGGTATGCATCGCTATCCAGCGGCTGCTGATGATCCTAAACTAGCAACAGGCGATGAATATGATGTAAGTTTCTTACAATATCCTCATCGTCATATCTTCAAGTTCCGTGTTTGGATTGAAGTGGAGCATTCAGATAGAGCAATTGAGTTTATACAATTTAAGCGTTGGTTGCAAAACTTATACAAAGATGAAGTATTAGAATTAGATTTTAAATCTTGCGAAATGATCTCAGATGATCTATATGTAACCATTCAGGATCGCTATCCAGGCCGTGATGTTTGGATTGAAGTATCCGAAGACGGCGAAAATGGCGCACTAACACAATACTCAAAGGACGTATAAAATGAAAGACGATGTAAAGAAGATTTTTGAAGACCTAGACGATTACAAGCGTTTCTGCACAGTATTTGGTCATCCTTATAACGAGGCTGACCTATATAACAACAAGAGTCCAGCATACAACGAGTACGCCGCCTTTAAGGGAGGCAAACGTATTAGTAACAACTGGATTAGGGATGCTAAAGTTTTTGGACGTAACATCTTTGGTAATTGATGCGTGGGTTTCCATATATAGCTGAACCTTACGTAGAACGTTGGAGTAACCGCCCTCCGCATTTGAACCATGAGGGCGGTGCTCTTAACGCAGATTATACTACCGTGGATGCGCTGTGTGCTATAGCAAATCATCTAGGAAAACATGGACTAGAATACAACAGAGATTGGTATTGGGAAGGACGAGGCTGGAACTTCACAAACAATGCTGGTATACCAACTGTAAGGTTGAGTTTTGCCAAACAAGAGTATACACTGTTATTACCACTAGTGGAGAACGCACATGACTATATTTCTCGTTGATTTAGAAGCAGTTGAGACACGTTACACCAGTGAATGGAAAACGCATCTACCCAAACAATTACGTGCCGCAACTAATGAAGATGTTGTTGTTATTAGCGGAGGCGATGTACCTCAGGCTACTACTCCAGGTGCGTTCCTAAACTTTGGAGGAACAAATGTTTATAAGAGTAATCAACTTGAACAGATTGCTGAGATGTTTTGTCGAGGGCAAGTACACAACGGCGACTATTTCCTTTACACAGATGCTTGGAACCCTACTGTTATCCAACTT
>Ga0099850_1000692_pt1 | contig 15381 bp, 21 predicted proteins | sample CB_VirMetaG_5_FD_79182 | JGI IMG/M metagenome (GOLD analysis project Ga0099850, IMG submission 79182) | Freshwater to marine saline gradient viral communities from Chesapeake Bay - CB_1508_1D Viral MetaG | ecosystem: Environmental > Aquatic > Marine > Coastal | place: USA: Chesapeake Bay... | reverse complement strand
TTCCCTCTCAATATCATTGTGATTAAACTCTGCCCAGTAAATTTCAAAAGCTAAACCATCTTCCAATGCTTCAAACTGGTGATAGTATCCAGGTTCAACTGCATTATATTCTCCAGGACCAAGAATAGTTTCATCAACAAGTCCTTGACAATGTTGCCAATTACGAATCAATAATTTTCCCGAAACAACATAAAATCCATTCCACTTAAACTTGTGCTTGTGCTTAGAACACACACCACCTTTCTTAAAATCGATACGATGAAATTCCAGTGCATGATTTGCACAGATTAATTCAGTCATACCCCACACTTTTCCTTGTTTCATAGTTTTACTATAACTTTATGGTATTTACGTTCAGTTTGAATTATATCATAGTCTTTAAAATATTTCATCTGTTCATTAAATTTATCTTTTCTAATATCAAACATAATTAATGTATTTTCATCAGAATGTTCTTTGATCAGTGAAATATACTCTTCTACAGGATAATGAAATCCACAACTCAAAAATGAGAATATGAAATCAAAAGTTATTTCAGGAATATCTACACTTTCTCCAATATCCAAAAATGTATATTGGAGATTTCGACGATTATAATCTTCCTTTAATAACTCAACATCATGATAAAAATTAAAAGTATCTGCTTTTCCCCAAGCAGAGAACCTGTCACGACCTGAAATTGGACTTCCTTCCATTAGATATAGGTGAGATCCATATTCTTTCTGAAGATACTCAGATTCAATGGCACGTCCACATCCTATATCTAAAATATTTTTAGGATTTTCTTTAATATGAGGTTTTATTATTTCTTCTACCAGTTTTATTTTAGAATCGATATGATTTTGTGTGTTCCACTTTTTGTAATAATGTTTCATTATTTTCTTAAGAAATTAAAAAGTTACAAATTTTGTTTGTTGCATTCGTAGATTCTAAAGAATCTTTAGACAAAATATCCACGTTCCCATTATAATCGATAAAAAGATTATAGTCAAGATCATTCAGTAAACAATCGATAAAAACACTTGATGGATAAGTCACATAATATTCAGATCCAAATGAATACAGTTGTGATCTATTAATACCATTTTTTCTAATCCAACTATTATCAACTATTATTTTATTTTTTCTTTTTAAAATCTTTCTAAAAGTTGGATGTAGATTACTTCGTTCTACTGCAGGGTGTCGGACAAAATGGCACTGAGTATCTCCAGAGCACAGTTCGTTTATGTGACTCCAGGTCTCGTCTTTCCACTCCTCAGTATATATGCCTCTAGAGATTTTTTCATCTTCACGATCATCTACATCAAAAAATGATGTGAAGAAAAATACTTTATTAACTTTATCTCCAGTATATTCATCATAGTAATGGTCAGGAACACCAACAGGTATAAATTTTTCTTTTGGCGTAGTGACATCTTTAAGAATATGATCACTCTTCACCCACGTTAAGACATGATCGGCACTGAAATGATACTCAGGAGATCTAGTAATACCTTCTTGAGATAGTCCGTGCTGAATTGCAAATGTTTTACAGTTTACATATTTACATAACTCATACTCAAATCTATGCCATTGGATACTAGTTCCTGTCGTCACCAATAAAGAATTTGTTCCCTCTAGAAAATCTTGAAATAACTCTCTTTGCGACAAATCAAGGATCATCAAAGTTTTATAGATACTTTGTAACTGTTGCAGTTTATATGCAAGGGAATCATTTGAGATTTCTGCAAGGTTGCAGTATAATAATACTATAGATCTTCTACACAAATTTTCTATCATAGGTATCAAAAATCTCAAATGATTCCTAGATGTAGAACATAAAACTATCTTTTTCATAGAATGATAAAAATTTTTATTGGATATGATAAAAGAGAGCGAGCGGCAACATCATTGCTTATTGACTCTCTGAACAAATATTCAACTTCTCCGCTATCTATAACACTCATAAAGAGAGAACATCTAAGCGGAATTCTAACAAGACCAAGAGGTCCTTTAGATTCTACAGATTTTTCAACCTCAAGGTTCTTGACACCATACCTTTCCGATTATACTGGTTGGTCAATCTTCATGGACTGTGACATGCTTTTCCAAGATGATATCACAAAACTGTGGAACCTGCAAGATGATCGGTACGATGTAATGGTTGTCAAACATCAATACATACCTAAATCAGAAGGAAAGTTTGATGGTGAAAAACAAACTCCATACACAATGAAAAATTGGTCATCTCTCATGATGTTCAATAATTCAAAGTGCAAATCCCTCACATTGGACTATGTGAACAATGCTCATGGGTTAGATTTACACCAGTTCAAGTGGACATCAAATGTCGGAGAACTGCCAAAGACATGGAATTGGTTGGCAGATGAATATGAATACAAAGAAGATGTTTCAAATATTCACTTCACCCTAGGTGGTCCTTGGTTCAAAGATGGTATAGGATCTTATAACAAATCAGATTACGAACAAACTTGGATAGATTATCATAAAGAATGTACTACATTCTAACGCTTGTATTGTTTTTCATTACCTAATCTAGTAAGTGTAGATCCAGGTAAGTGATGTTCATTTATAGGCAATATTTTTAAATTATTTTTAATACACCAATATGTAAGATTAGATTCATTTGAATAATAGCATGGTTTCTTAAGATTACCTCCCCAGTAACCATCTTTTGCAATTAAATAATTATTTGGGTCTCTTATCAACTGACTATAATTTTCATATTTTCCTATACTACAAACTTTCTTCATTGCTTCTGTTGCACCTATTACACATCCATCACGGCATATTGGACCTACCAAACCATTCTTATACAGTCCCTTAAAGTGTTTCACACATTTCATGTAAACTTTATCACTTTCAGTATTAGTATACTCCGAAAGCTTTAAATTTTTTCCATTCAAATCAAAACGATATCTAATAACCCAATTATATTCAGAAAGATCTTCTATTAAAGAATATGTCTTATAAAGATTTCTCCATTGAGAGAAAATATTAGATAATATAGATTCGCTATCAGGACTATGAGAACTATGAAAACTTTTATGATCAGATGAAAATTGATCACATTCTTTTTTCACTTCATTTATATCTTCAATTAATATTTTTTTAAAAGGAAGTTTACTTTTTAAAAATTCTTCAGTTACTACTTTAGTGGTTTCGTATGCTTGTCTTGACCCAGAAGTCATTTTATACTTCAATCCAATTACATTATAAGTTGATGTGTAAAGATCAATATTATAATCTTTATTTAATTCTAAAAACTTTTTTACTACATTCAAATTATTAGTATCTCTAATAAACCCATTAAGTAATAATGCTACCTTCATATTCCTAGTATATATAAATTAAAATTGTATTTTATAATGACAAAGTTAGTTATTTTTGATCTGGATGGAGTTTTAATAGATAGTAAAGACTACCATTATGATGCTCTCAATACTGCACTTGGTCCAGAATACTCAATTAGTAGAGAAGATCATGTTAGTATATATGATGGACTTCCAACCAAATCAAAACTAGAACTTCTCACTAAAAACAAAGGTCTTCCAGCAGATCAATACGATAAAATTTGGAGAGAAAAGCAAGAAGTAACACTGAAAATTTTTAATGAATGTGTTGCTAAAGATTATGAACTGATGGGATACTTTCAACAGTTAGTAGATTGTGGATACAAAATTGCTGTTGCTTCTAACAGTATTCGTAATACTGTGAAGATTATTCTTTTGCGTCTGGGATTGCTTGAGTTTGTGGATATGTATGTCTCTAATGAGGACGTTGTTCGTAACAAACCATTCCCAGCAATGTATTGGAAGTGTATGACTGCACTTGGTGCTCTTCCTAATGATACTATCATCATTGAAGATAGTCATATTGGTCGTCAGGGTGCTCTAGATAGCAAGTGTCATCTTGTTCCTGTAGAAGATCGTAAAGATCTCAATCAATCTAAGATTGATAGAATTAAAAAAATCCTTAATGGTGTAAAGAAAAAAGTAGCGTGGGAGAGTAAGACGATGAATGTATTGATTCCTATGGCAGGTGCTGGTAGTCGATTTGCATCTCAAGGTTATACTTTCCCCAAACCTTTGATTGAGGTCAAGGGTAAACCTATGATTCAAGTAGTCACTGAGAATCTGAACATCAAAGCAAACTACACCTTTATTGTACAAAAAGAACACTATGAGCAGTATAATCTTAATTACCTACTTCCTCTTATTGCTCCTGGATGTAACATCGTTCAGGTGGACGGAATCACTGAAGGAGCGTGCTGCACCACTCTCCTTGCAAAAGAGTTTATTGACAATGATGAACCGCTAGTAATGGCAAACTCTGACCAGTTTGTTGAGTGGGACTCTAATGAGACCCTCTATGCTTTCCAGAATGGTGATGCTGATGGTGGCATTGTTACCTTCCCTGCAACTCATCCCAAATGGTCTTATGCTAAACTTGGAGAGGATGGATACGTTGCTGAGGTTGCAGAAAAGAAACCTATCTCTGAGCACGCTACTGTTGGTATCTACTACTGGAAGAAAGGATCTGACTATGTGAAGTATGCTGAGCAGATGATCGAGAAAGATATTCGTGTCAATAACGAATACTATGTCTGTCCTGTATTTAATGAAGCAATCGGTGATGGCAAAAAGATCCGTATCAAAGAGATTGACAAAGCAGGTATGTGGGGTATTGGAACTCCTGAAGATCTGAATTACTTCCTTGAGCATTACGAAGGTGAAGTCTGATGAAATTAATTGCACATAGAGCAAATATTGATGGACCAAATTCCGATACAGAAAATAATCCAAAGCAAATACAAAAATGTATAGAAGATGGGTATGATGTAGAAATCGATGTTCGATATGATCCCAAAACAGAACGACTTTGGTTAGGTCACGATGAACCGCAATATGCAGTAACATGGTGGTGGTTAGCAGGTCGTTCAAAGCATCTCTGGATTCATTGTAAAGATATTACAACTTTACACGCATTTTCAAATGGAACCAGTGGATATAATTATTTTTGGCACCAAGAAGATGATTTTACTTTAACAAGTAAAAATTATATTTGGACTTATCCAGGAAAACCTTATACAAATCATAGTATAATAGTGATGCCAGAATGGAACAATTCAGATTGGGATTCTCTCAAAGTATCTGATTGTTATGGAATTTGTACAGATTATGTAGAAAAATTAAAATGACAAATGCACTCGTTATTCCAGTTAGGCTTGACAGCACACGCCTACCAAACAAAGCGTTAAAAGACATCAATGGCGTTTCCCTCATTCAGAGAGTTGTCAATCAATGTCTTAAAACAAATATTTCCACATATGTCGTAACAGATAGTGTAGAGATACAAAATCATCTTTCTGATGTGACAGTTTTATATCATGCTAAAAAAGCAGAATCTGGAACAGAAAGAATTGCAAATGCAATAGATTTGATTGATGCAGATAATGTTATCAATGTTCAGGGAGACCAACCATTCATTTCTCCAGAAGCAATTCTAGAGATGCGTAATTATATGAATGCAAATCCAGATCATGATATTGTGACTCCTGTCAGTAAGCACAAGGAAGAAAAATATGTTGATCCGTCAAAGTGTAAGGTAGTTCTAAGTTTATCTGGGAAAGCAATTTACTTCAGCAGAAGTCCTATCCCATACAATGCATCAGAATCATATGGTCATTTAGGAATCTATGGATACAAGAAATCATTCCTAGAAAACTACCATAAACTAAAAGTTTCCCCACTTGAAAAAGTAGAGAAACTTGAGCAACTTAGGTTTATTGATAATGATGTTCCGATTCAAACGTACATGACGGAACATTCAATATTTTCAGTCGATACTCCTGCCGACCTTCAATATGCGATTGAGCATACTGGGGAATTGATCTAAAGGAATTTGACATTCCTTATCAGACAATGCTTCGGCAGGGTTTGGATGAACCTCCATAAAGAGTGCGTCTGCACCCCATATAAGGGCACTGGTGGCAAGAGGTTCAACATACTGTCGCTCTCCACCAGTCGTGTCTCCACACCCTCCAGGGAGTTGTGTAGAGTGCGTAGCATCGAAGCAGACCTTACCATATTGTTTCATGATAGGTATAGATCGGAAATCAACCACAAGGTTGTTATATCCAAATGATGTTCCGCGTTCACACAAATAAAAATCAGAACAACCAAAATCTTTTAGTTTCTGAGCAATATTTTTTGTATCATTAGGGGCAAGAAATTGCCCCTTTTTTACGTTCACCAATAATCCACTCTCTGCAGCAGCACGAAGTAAAGGGGTTTGCCTACAAAGAAATGCAGGAATTTGAAGTGCATCTACATATGGAGCAATCTCATCTACTTGCCATGTCTCATGAACATCAGTAATAATCTTAAATCCTTGAAGTCTTAGTTCAGTAAAAACTTCCTGAGCATATTGCAATCCATGTCCAATAAAACTATTGGCACTTGATCGATTCTCTTTTGCAAAGGAAGTCTTGAAGTAATAGTCAATACCATCGGGGACCACAACTGATGCCCAAGATACCGTCTCTTTGATTTTGTTTGCTACTTCAAAGCAAATCTCCTCAGATTCTAAGGAGCATGGACCTGCAAATAATTTCATAATTAATTGTTTAATTTAGATTAATTTAACTATATATATCCAGGCAAAAGATAAGCTACTTTCATAATTTCTTATTTTTTAAACATTACAAATCCATGTCTCTTGATGAAAGGTTTTCTCATAGAAGAAATTGATTTTATAGTATTTGTTGCTTCTTTAGAATACTCATATCCATAATTATCAAATACATCAATCCAATACTCAAGTGGTTGACAATTGACATGGTGATGTCCAGGGGTTCCAGGAGGTGCAGCAGTTGCGATTACCATCTTATCCGCCAACTGAAATGCTTTCATAAAGTTATCAACATATTCCTCATCAACATGCTCAAGAAATTCAACTGACCACACACAATCAAATGTTCTGTCAATTGATGGTGCTCCCTCAGAAAAATCATGAATTAATGAATTATCTTTGGGGATAACTGTAAAATCTCCATCAACACCAAACCAATCAATACCCTCATTTAGACATACTTGAGACATTCCTCCAGGACCACATCCAATATCCAAAATTGATTTAATATCATACTCATACTTAATAAAATTAATAATTGCATCATCAGTATGAGTTTTATTTAAATGTCCTCCCAAATGAGATTTACCATGTACAGTTTCAATTAAATTTGCCATTTTTATTTTTCCTCTTTGGGGACGAATAAGAAATCACCATCAGTAATTTCTGGTAGTTTAATTTCTTCCAATGCTTGATCCATTGACTCTACTTTATACAATCCTGGTACTTTGCCATACTGAGGAGCATTTAATCTATAGTTAACATAGCAATCATAATCCGAGTCAAAGAAAAATTCAAATGTTGTAGAACAAGGATACTTGTTAAATTTTTCATAAATCTCAATCATGCATACTGGTCTATTTTCATTAAGAGTGTTTACAGAACCATTCAATACATCCAATTCATTACCTTCCACATCGACTTTCATAAATCCAACATTTGAAAATCCCATACTGTCAACAGTAACTGTATCTACAGTAATCTTCTGACCTCCTACTAAGTTTTGAAATCCAGAATTAGACAATCTCTTATCATCAACATAAAATTCTGACTCACCTACAAAGTCACACACTGCTTTATTGTAAGTAGTTACATTATCATATTTTCCCTTGATTTTTACTAATTGAGCATAAACTGGAGGGACTGCTTCAAAAGAATGCACATGCTTAGAGTATTGAGCAAAGAAACTGGAGTACATTCCAACTGCAGCGCCAATATCCAATGTAATTTTATCTTTTCTTAGATATGATTTAGTTCTACCCAATAAAAAATTATTAATATGTTTCTCAAGAATTGCTGGCTTAAAAACCCGCCGATTTAAAACTTCGTTTGATAAATTTAATGTCATTTCATTAATACCTGTAATGCTATACGATTTTTTGTGTTGCACACTGCACCTCTATGTATGCCTGCCGGATCAAACACACAAACATTGCCAAGAGAACTAGTAAATACTGTCTGGTCATTTAACATTCTATCTTGTTCTGGAGTATTGTCAAGTAACAATCTTCCAAAATTAAATGATACTCTTAGTGACTTTGGAAATTGAAATACCGCAGACCTAACTTTTGGTGTATAGCAATAACTTCCAGTTGTTATCGATCTACCAAATACATCTTGAACTTCATCATGTATCCACCTATTTGATTTTTGAACGTAACTAAAAGGACCCGAATCTTCATCAACATCATCCAAATATACCATTGATTTTATAACATCTTCTTTTGGATCAATGTGCATATTAGTTGTTTTTGTGATTGTACTACAATCATACAAAAATTGTTGCCACTGAGTATCAGTAGGTGTAGAAACATGAAGGACAACATTTGCAACCTTCAGTATTCTATTACCTTTGTTATATTTACTAGCAGCATTTATAATTCCAGATTCTTCAAAAATTTTTGATATCTCCGCACGAAGTGGAGTATCATTCATTTTTTTCAATCTATCCATTCTACCAGGAGGTGGTCTCCAGTCCTCTCTTCCCAATAACTCATCTACATAAGGTTTTACGATTTTTTTACATTTATCAAGATTTAAATCTAAAAATGATACTCCATTTTCATATAGATCATCATAAATTTTATTAGATTTTATCCCACTCATGTCAACTCTACTTTTAGGAAAGTTGCAATAATGATTAAACATCTGATCTAATTTAGAAAATAATTTTGAATCATGATGTTTTACATATTTCATATATCCACTTTTAAAAGCAGACATATCTTTATTTCTTATAGAATTTCTAAGATTTTCAATGTCGGAAAGATCTTCAGATTCATTTCTAGGTTCATTGGCAACATCAGGAAAACTAGCAATATCTGGTAAAACAAATCCATGATCGTAAATTGGATTATCAAACCTCATTATAACCAAACCTCTCACATAATTTTTTCTCTACTTCATTTACCAATTTACTTAATTGTTCCTCATTCATAGTATCTTTTAATTTTGATGGTTTACCAGTTAAACGATTTGCTCCAACAACACCTGCATCTCTTCTCATTGCATTTTCATCAAAACTTTCACCATTTTCTTTCAAAATAAAAATCAAATCTTCAACTAAATTTTCCATTTTTCCATATTGAATATCAGAATATTTTCCAGTATAGTGCATATAGTAATCATAAACGTAATCAGTTCCATTTAAAACATTTTCAACAAATTCATTATAATCTCTACTAGCACATTCTTTCTCCATCCTAAGGTACTGTTGCCAATTGAATTTTGGTTTACCATTTTTTATTCTAGACCTATGCGTCCACAAACTACGAATAAATGTAGCAGGATGTCTTACAAAAGCAAAAACTTTTTTGTCTGTATCTGGTGATTTATGAGCATCCAAAACTCTATCTCCAACTATTCTAGCACCTTTAACATAAGTTGTAAGAAGAGTTGTTACTTTTCTACCACCACACTTTGGAATGTGGATAAACATAGAATTCTGCAATTCGATTGCCATTGATAATTTCCTCAATATGAGTTATTTATTTTAGTATTTTAAACTATTTTTCCTTAAAAAAACAGTCCTCAAAAACATATTTTATATTAGTATCTTTACATTTAACTATTTCAATGTTATATTTTTTTATCAACTCTTGTTTGATAAATTTTTCTTCAGCATTCCAATTATGATCCAAGTTTCTTCTATTCGCTTTGTGATCATACCAGGTTCCAGTTTTTTTCCAGTCAAATCCATATAATGTTATTTTTTCAGTGTTACATTTTGTCAGGTAATATAACAAATTTAATCCAGAACTAGGTTTATCAGTAATATTTTTAGAATTAGATTTTCCATATTTTATTTTTGCATCATACAACTCATCTATAATTTCTATAGGAATATAATAGTCAGTTTCAATACCTTTCCATTTTTCGTAATTATAATAATCCCTACGCAATTTATCTAAATGAATAGTTTTATATTTAAATTTACCATGTATATCCCATATTTTTGATGGATTGGGATATGCCCAATAATCAGTTTTTGTTCCTTGATGTTTCTCATCTTTAATCAATATTCCACGATTGATTCTAATCACAATTTGATGTGCATCAATTTTATTGCCTAGGTTAGAATTAAACAATCCACCGGCACCTCCAACTATTGCAACATCCTTTCCCACAAAAAAATCAAACATATAATTAACCTCAATCCTTAATTATTGCCCAACTAGGTGATTTACTATAAGTAACTCCTTTCACTATTTTATTTGTATCAGTTAAATACATTTTTACATTTTTTTCATTAACAAATTTATCAACATGTTTGACCACTTTTGGCCATTTTGAAGAGTAGTCGTCTCCAGCAAATAGTCCCCCTCGTTTTAATTTGGGATACCAATCATATAATGTTTTCCCCTCTTCCTCACCAGTATGAGCATATCCATCAACATATATAAAATCAAAAGATTCATCTTCAAATAATTCCAATGCTTCCGAAAAATACATTCTTAACAAATGAAAATTAGAAAATAGACCATTTTTTTTCAATGCTTCTCTATATTCGTTTATATCATGCCCTCGATCATAGTAAATATCAACGCCAATGTAATACTCAAATCTATTGGTTTTAATCATTTCTTTACTAAATGATCCAGAAGCTACTCCAAGTTCTATTCCTCTTATCTTACTTTCGGTTTTTAATAATTTAATAATGTCATGCCTACCATAACCGTTTAACACTTCCAAAGTCATTTCTTCTTCTCCAATAATCTTTGATGAGGATACCCACTATCTAGTTCATCAGGTGTCCACTGACAATAAGCACAATCATATAACCACTGATCTCTTTCAAACTCACATTTAATATTCCTTTCCGAAAGTACCTCTAATGAATGATAACTTACTGACCAAGCAAACGATGATTTATCCATAGAAATTGCAGGAATACCTTCACATACTGCTTCTTGCAAACCATTACTGGAAAAAGAAATTACTGCCCTAGCACCTTTCAAATCTTCTTCAAAATCTTTACCTCCGTGAGAAACATTTACATCATTACTTTTTACCATCCCACTAACGGTAATTTTGTTAGGAACTTTTATATTATTTAAGAATGAAACATTAAATTTTTTAATAAAGCATGGATGCAATCTAATCACAATGTCTTCATCAGTATGTGTTGATATTTCCTTTACAACATTCTCAATCCATTGATTATAATCTCCTTTAAGATTATTAAGACTCGTGTCTTCAGGATTTTGAAGTAAAATTAAAATATAATCTCCAGTGGATTTCCAAGGTTTAATTTCAATTTGACATTTTTCTTTTATCAGATTCCATCTATCTGGAGGAGAACCTTCATTATTGAAAATTCCCTTATCATAGGTATAAGAATTTAATCCCAATCTATAATATGCTTTTTGGGGATCCTTGATATCGACACCCTTTCTAAATACTGCCTGCTCCATAACCAGATAAGGTTTTTTAGAATTACGAACCCAAGAATACATAGGGTTTAAATGAAATGCTTTTCTTGCTCCTTGAATATTCGTCTGTATGTAAGCATCATTATCTAAACTATCATTAATTTCATCCCAATTCATCATTACAAAATCTGAATGTTTGGGCAAATAAAAGGATGATTGAAGTTTAAATATTTCTCTAATTGCAATTATTTTCATTTTAATAATTCAGGACTTTGTTTTTGTATTTTCCTATTTCCTTTTTTATGATCAACATAAGGACTTAAGACAGGACATCTTGCCATCACATGTCTATGATAATGTAAATCTAAATTATCTCCCGGACCATGAAGTTTTTCCGTTCTGTTTGGATATTTTTCAAGAATGATATCAAAAACAACTGAGTCATTTTGACTTCTCATATTATAGATTTCATCAGTATCATATGCACCAACATATGATTCAAAAAAATCTTGAACCAATTTACTCTCACAATTAAATGCTATAAATCCCGTTTCAGAATAGTAACTTGGTCGTGGATAGTATGAAAAATCACATTCTCCTATAAAATCATCGTACCACTGTTTGGGAATTTGTTTCCTAAACACACAATCGGCATCAATAAAAAATTGCCTTTTACCAAGATTTCTACCAGCATACTGTGCATATACTTTATAAGAAAATCTTACACCATCGTAAATATATTTTTCTACTTTCCTACTACTATTCCTTGCAATAAACTTTTTGATTGAGGGTGCTTTCTCAAATAAATTATAATAATAGATATTATCTTCTTCTGGATATATTGAAGTATCCTCTTCTTCAACAAAACATACTAGAGGAACAGATTGTTTTGTTTCTAGATATGTATCGATTAAATTTTTAGCATATTCATCATATAACTTTTTATTAAAGGTTGTCAGAAAAAAAGTATCCATCAATAAATTCTCCATTCTTTTTTATCAGCAAACATCTTTTCTACTAGATGTTTTTCAGTAGTAAAATCATGTGGACTTGTATCTCTATGTATATGTAATTCTGGACGAGGCATTTGAATTTTGGTCTTCATAAAATCAAATCCAAAAAGATTTAATTTACAATTAATTTCCCTATACAATAAGTAAATTATAACAAATCCCTGAGATGGCATCTTTTTCATTTCAGGTTTATGAGTTTCCCAAACATCCTGCCAATTATATAAGTCACCTTTAATTAAACAAGATTCAATTTCCCTTTTACTATTACCTCCTTGAAGTACATAATAAAAAAACTTGCTGGTTCTAAGGTAATCATCAATCACCTTATCTCCAACAAATCTATTGTTCATCCATACCACATTAGTTTTCACACCATGACTTTTGAAATTGGCAGGATATCCACGATTGATTCTCATCACAACATCAGAAGAATCAATCAATTCTCCCTGCTCTTTTTCTAAAAGACTTTGAGCATTTCCAACCAAAGAAATTGTTTTCCCCTGTAAGTAATCAAACAATTCCTTTGCATCATCATGTGTTATAACTCGCTTCATATATCAGTTCCAATTCCAAGTAAGTCCATCTATTTCTTTCATGCGATCATGAAGATCATGCTTTTCATAACAATGGCGAATTTCGTTTTTCATAAATTCAGCAAATCCTTTACTCTTATACTTCTTCATAGAGATTTGCTCATCATGAACTCTATTGGAAACTAGATCGTCATGAAGATATACAGGTTGTCCATGAACTTTATCTAATCGATAGTACATCTCACAGTCCATCATCATAGTCACATCTTCATCAAAACGCTCCTTTACCTTATCATTTTTGAATGCCATCACTGAAGGAGAACTAATCGAATTAACACCTTTTAGTAAATCATCATTCCAAGTTGGCATCAGAGTCCAATAAAAATCTCTACCATCTGTTCGTGTATGATTACAACCACATACCAACCAATCTTTATCACTATTAGTTAAAGAGTCATAAATTTTCTCTAGTGCTTCATCATCGTAAAAGAAATCATCCTGGAACATTACTTTTACAATTTCACCTTTGCAAAGGTCGATAGCAACATTCGTATTAGCAGGACCATTACCACGTTTTTCTTTATTGCGAACATGCCTAACATTCATCCCCTTTGCAGCATATTGCTGCACGAGTACTTTTAGTTCATTATATTCACTATGATCGGAAACAATGACCTCATAATCATCTAGTGTTTGGATTTCAATAGTACTCAAGAGATCATTTAGAAACTCTTTTCCTCTACCATGTGCTTCCCAGGTAGGAACTGCAATTGATACTTTAGTCATTTTTTTACCTCAAAATCTTTAAACCACTCATAGGTCAATTCAATACCTTGAACAAGATCAATCTTTGGAGACCATCCTAGAGATTTGATCTTTTCAATATTTAGAACCTTCCTTGGAGTTCCATTTGGTTACTAAAAAGGACGGTTTATGCAACCGTCCTCAAATTCAATTTGAGTATTTGCACGTGAACATTAATATAATGTTAGCTTGTGAATACTGACTAGGTCTTTTCATGCACGCCACTTGCTCTTTGACCAGAAGCAAGAAACTGGGCGGGAGTATAAACCCCATCCGCACCAACTGCTTTTGCGAGAAGCAGTAAACTCAAAGTAGGGTCTATTGACTCCACCAGGGTTTTTACAGTCTCTCCATGACTTCGGGATTGAAGGGGACCTTCACCGACCAGTTCTGTTATAGACCATCCGTGTCTAATTAAATTACTTCTACAGTTTCAAGATCTTGATAGATATACTCCATCAAAATTTCATAATCATCAAGAGGGTCTCCAGAGAATACTACTCCTTCAGACTCATAATATCGACGAACTTTTTTGTAAAGTTTTGGATTTTTTACATCCAAGAAAAAATCTCCTTTAGACGCAGCAAGAAGAATGCCGATGTCTTTGGTCTTGAATTTTTCAGTCAGTGCCATTGTCGTGTGTTGATTACTCAGTAATTATAGGGTATACCGTCTATCTAGTCAAGTGTCCTAAGCAAATGGGAATGTCGGTGAATATGATACTGTTAAAATACCACCTTTAAAAAACAAATCGTTTGGAGAATATGCATTACTATAATCATACAGCAGTGTGTACTTATCAGTCGCTAAAGTATACTCCCGAGATGATGTATCATAATCAACATATTGAGCTCCACCATTACGCAACCCATTACCAAACAAATCATCAGCAAGTTTACGCCCGGATCCTACATTTTCTGGTTGCCAAATATCAAAACTAAATCCAGAGGATGGATGTTGACCGTTTGGACTTGTATTTCTAAATGTAACATACGTATATCCACTTCCAGTATAGTAATTAATATAATTATTACCACCAGAAGTGTTTATAGTAAAATATTCAGTTTCATTATTATCAGTAGGTGTAGAAGAATAAAATTTGGGATACTGACCACCACTATGACTATTAGTAGTTATAAGTTCCGTAGTAGTAAAATTATCATTTCCTATAAAAAATCCAAAACTAGTATACGAAGGATTGTCAGTTGCTCCTGTTATAGAGAATTCTATATATGGCATTGTATAAGTATATTTTTTTATTATTTATCCTTCAGTACACCCTCTACTCTTCTTCTCATATCATTCATTTTTTTCTTTTCATGATCCATGTGAATGTAACCACGCTTGCCCCGCATTATCATTGTGCCTTGATAAAACATCGTGGCAGCAAAGATAAGTAAGAGAACAATACCAATTATTTCAGGGTAATGTTTAACCATGGCAGTACTGGAGGAATAACACCAATCAGTCTTAAAAGTCCCTCAGCAAATAAAGCAAGAACCACCCAACCGACGCACATACTAATGA